>Ga0193728_1001103_pt1 | contig 13606 bp, 9 predicted proteins | sample U1c1metaG_FD_143037 | JGI IMG/M metagenome (GOLD analysis project Ga0193728, IMG submission 143037) | Soil microbial communities from a riparian zone of the East river system, Colorado, United States - U1c1 | ecosystem: Environmental > Terrestrial > Soil > Riparian zone | place: USA: East River...
AATGCTGACCAACTTTCGCGCGGAAAGATGGCCCGCAGCATATTGCACCATCAAATCGGTCCCGCCTGCGATAGGCAGCCAGGTGCCCGGCTCCTGAGTGAGTAGTGAAAGCGCCGACGACAAATTACTGGGAGCGACGAGTTCGTAGTCGGCAGGATGGGACCTCATTGCCTAGACCGCAGCGCGGCATCCGCTACAGCTTCAAAAATTTGTGCGTAACCTGTGCAGCGGCAGAGATTGCCAGACAATCCCTCGCGGATGTCCGCGATGGTGGGTTCCGGGATTTTGCTCAACAAGTGAACGGCGGCAAGTATCATTCCGGGAGTACAAATGCCGCACTGCGCGCCTCCGCAATCGAGAAAAGCCTGTTGCAGAGCGTGTAAATGTTTATCAGTGGCCAGGCCCTCAATTGTAGTGATATGAGCGCTCGAGGCTTGCAGCACCGGTATCAAGCAACTGTTGACCAGAACTCCATTCAACAATACCGAGCACGAACCGCACTCGCCTTCGCCGCAGCCCTCCTTGGTGCCCGTCAATCCAACTTGTACTCGCAATACGTCCAGCAATCGTTCCATGGGAAAAGCGCGAACCGTAACGGACTTCCCATTCACAATTAGAGTGATATCCGATTTAGTGGCGTTGTGCGAATCGCTCATTGCTTACTGTCCGCCAATGTAGGCGACGTGTTATGCAAACCATTTGCCGCCAGGGCCTCAAAAATATCTTCCGGCAGCAACGGAATGGAATTAAAAGAAATACCCAGCGCGTTTATAATAGCGTTGACAATTGCCGGTGCGGGACCGTCCAAGGGAAGCTCCCCGATTCCTTTTGCTCCGAAAGCTCCGTGTACGTTGCCCAACTCCTCAAAAAAAACTCTGATCGACGGAATATCCGCTGAGGTGGGAATGATGTAGTTGGTCATCTGGCCATTCTTCATGCGCCCCTTCTCCCAGATAACTTTCTCATAGAGCGCGAACCCGATCCCCTGAGCCACACCTCCGATAATTTGCCCCGCTGCGAGAACCGGATGGAGAACTTTGCCGACCTCCTGCAGACAAACAAAATCGTCCACCGTTACGTTGTAGGACGTGAGATCCACGGTTACTTCCGCAACGTAGACGGCCCACGCAAACGCGGCATAGGCGGCTCCGCGATAATTTTCTTCGTCCCAGGAAATATCGTCAGCCTGTTGATAACGCGCGAGAGAACGGAATACTCCATGTTGCGCGACGTGCTGGCGGCAGGCTGCACGAAATTCTTCGGGGGAATAAACTTCGCCCAATAGACCGTTGGACCTTAACGTTTGCAGGATTGCTAAAGCCGCGGAGTGAACCAATTTTCCAACCACCATGATGGTTCGCGATGCCACGGTGGGTCCGCTATTCGGAACTTTCTGAGTATCGGGTTGCGCGATTCCCACATCTTCATAGCGCACCCCCAGTGCCTCCGCAGCGATCTGGCAGAGCACCGTTTTTGTGCCCTGGCCAAATTCGGTACTCGACACCAATACGCGTGCCGTGCCGTCGGCGCACGTCTCGACGCCAACAAGTGAATTTAGATAGCGCTCGCCAGAACCGGTAAAACCCGCACCATGTAGAAAAGCAGCTATACCGATTCCTTTCTTTTTGTCCGCGCCTAGATTTCCCTGCGTGAACTTTTCTTTCTTTGCGCGGTAATCGGCCAGTTCCAGCGCGCGATCCAGAAGCTTCCCGAGATCAATCTGTTCATTTACAACTTGTTCCGTGGTGGTCGTTTGCCCTGGCTTAAGAAAGTTTCGTCTTCGAACTTCGATGGGAGAAATCCCCAGAGTCTGCGCGATAAAATCCATGTGACGCTCCATCGCGAAGAGCGACTGCGGTGCTCCAAATCCGCGAAACGCGCCGTGCGGCGGCGCATTCGTGGCCACCGCCTTGGCGCGAATGCGAACGTGGGGCCAATAGTAAGGTCCACCCGCGTGCAATGCGCCGCGCGAAAGCACCACCGGCGTCAGAGTTTTATATGCGCCTCCGTCGACCGTGAATTCAATTTCTCCGCCAAGAATTTTCCCATCTTTACTCACGGCAGTTCGGTGGCGCGTGCGTGAGGGATGGCGCTTGGTAGTGGCGGCCATGTCTTCCATCCGGTCGTACACAATTTTGACCGGCTTGCGGGACTTGATAGCCAGAAGCGTCGCGTGCGCCGCGAGCATCGAGGGGTACTCTTCCTTGCCGCCAAACGCGCCGCCGGTTTCCATTTGCACTACGCGCACGCGGTCCTCCGGTAAGCCACACAATTCCATCAGCGCCTTGTGAACATAGTAGGGGCATTGCAACGAGCCCCACACGGTGATGCCTTGTTGCGGATCGAAAACCGCGATCATCCCGTTGTTTTCGATGTACAGCTGCTCTTGCGCGCCGGTGGTGTATTCCGCTTCGACGATGTAGGCGGCGTTCCTAAACGCGCCTTCCACGTTTCCTTTTTCAATGAGGTAGCTTTTGAAAATGTTATCCGTGCCCCAGATAATTTCAGAAAGCTTCTCGCTGTCCTCGATAGTGAAGACGGGCGGAAGCGGTTCATATTCGATGGAAACGGCATCAACCGCTGTAGCCAGAAGATTTCGGTCTCGGTGCGCTAGCAGAAGAATTGGTTCCTCGGGATGATTGATCAATTCTTGCGCGAGGCAGGGCTGATCGTCGCCGATCAACGCGATGCAATTTTTCCCGGGAATATCCTTGGCGGTAACGACAACAAATTCATCCCAATTCAGCACTGGACGAAAATTGATTGATTTAATTTTGCCTCGCGCGATACTGCTGCGAACCGTCGCACCGTAAAGCATGCCCGGCAATTCCATATCGTCGACGTAACGGGACGCGCCAGTGACTTTGTCGCGTCCTTCCAGTCGCGGAACCGATTTGCCGATGATGCGATGACTAGTCAGGATCATAGATCCGGCACTTTATGCAGGGAGTTCGCGCCCCTTTGATTCTCCGTGGAATGCGTTATCCGCAAAAACAAGCCCACCGCGAACATACGTAGCCTTCACCTCACCTTTCAATTTTTCGCCCAGGTACGGCGAAAACGGATGCCGGTGATGAAGTCGCTCAGGTGTCACCAGAAATTCGCTCTCCTCATCAAAGACCACCAGATCAGCGTCGTAACCTACGGCAATCTTGCCTTTTTGAAGCTGGCAGCCAATCAGTTTTGCGGGCGCTTCCGCCATCCAGCGCGTAATATCTGTGAGAGAGAATTCGCGCGCGAGAGCTTCGGTATACATCCCCGAAAGCGCCACCGACAAACCTGTAATGCCACCCCATGCCGTTTTAAAGTTCCCCTCCGCAAAGCGCTTCATTTCTGGCGGACATGGCGAATGGTCGGTGGCTACCAGGTCGATAGTTCCATCCTTGAGCGCGCTCCACAACTGTTCGCGATTTTCAGCGCTCCGAATCGGAGGAGCGCACTTGAACTGCGTCGCGCCGCGTGAAATTGATTCGGCCTGAAAATGCAGATAGTGCGGACCAGTCTCTACCGAAACCGGAAGTCCTTCAAGCCGGGCGGCACGCAGAGCGGGAAGAGCTTGACTCGCCGAGAGATGCACGATATGCAAACGAAATTCGTATTCGCGGCAGAGCGATATCAGAAGATTTATCGCCGAGAGTTCCGACTGCTCCGGGCGCGATTGGAGATAGGTTGCATACTGAGTCCAATCGGCTTTTTCCAAATTCTTTGTGGCCGCATCGATATGACCGGGCAGCTCCGCATGCACTAGAAGAGGCAAGCCCGTCTCCGCAACGTAAGGCAAGGCTTGGCGCAACTGCTGTTCTGTGACCATCGTAAATTCGTCGATACCCGGATGGACCAGAAAACATTTGAAGCCCCGGGCGCCCGCGCCTGCAAGCTTGGTGATGTCCTGCTGATTATCCGCTACCACTCCTCCCCAGGCAGCCCAGTCCACCCAGCACCGGCCTTTCGCCGCAGCCCGCTTGGCTTCCAGCGCCGCCACACCAGTAGTGGATGGCACGCAATTCAGCGGCATGTCCACCACGCAGGTAAATCCGCCGGCAGCGGCCGCGCGCGTCGCGGTCTCGAATCCTTCCCATTCCGCGCGGCCCGGATCATTAATATGAACGTGTGCATCGATAAGGCCCGGCAGAATTGCGGCATCCCCGAAATCGATAATTTTAGCTTCTCGGGGAACTTGATCGGACGGTACCACCTCCCGGATTAGCGCTCCCTCCACAAGCACGCCAGCCGCGCGAATTCCATCTGGGGTCACAACGCGTCGGGAAAGAAAGGCCTGCAATTCCATGTACGCAGCGAGGCTCCCTGCAACCTGCTCTCAGTTTAAGGTAACTCGCTCAAGGGCATCTGCAGTTTTTCAAATCCCAGCGAGTCATAATTCGAACCGAACAGCGTGCGCTCCGGGCTTATACTTGCTGCGCCAAAGAAGTGCCGGCGAAATTTTGTAAGTCGCTCTGACTTGCGCCGTGATTTTGATCTATCGCAATCCGGGAGGCCGCAGCGGCAACTTAACATGAACAATCCATTCATGACGCGGGCCATTCAGCTTTCCATCGAGAACGTTCACTCTAACAATGGGGGCCCATTCGGCGCCGTCATCGTACGAGACGGAAAAATTATTGCCGAGAACGTGAATCGTGTCACCTCCACCAACGACCCCACCGCTCATGCGGAGGTGCTGGCCATTCGTCAGGCATGCACAAAGCTCGGAGTTTTTGAGTTGCTCGATTGCGAGCTATACACCTCCTGCGAGCCTTGTCCCATGTGCCTCGGCGCCATTTATTGGGCGCGCATTTCCCGCATCTACTTCGCGAACACGGCTGAGGATGCGGCTGGAATAGGTTTCGATGACGCGTTTATTTACAGCGAATTAAAGCTGCCACATACGCAACACAAAATTCCAACGCGACAGATGATGCGCGAAGAAGCCTTAGCCGCTTTTCGAGCCTGGTCGGAGAAACTGGACAAAATTGTCTATTGAGATTTGGTTTACAACTTCCGTACCCATATCAATATCTGCGGGGACCTGCTCAGCAGTGAATAGCTTCCTGCCAGTTGAGGCCGGGAATCATTGATTGATCGCTATTTTCATCTGACCGAGAACCGCACCTCGGTAAAACAAGAACTCCTTGGCGGCATCACGACTTTTATAACCATGGCGTACATCGTTGTGGTGAACCCGCAAATTCTGGCGCAAGCGGGAATGCCAGCCGACGGAGTCATGTTTGCAACATGCTGTTCGGCCGCGGTAGCGACGCTGGTCATGGGGTTGTACGCCAACTACCCAATTGCGCTGGCCCCCGGGATGTCGCTGAACGCGTACTTCACCTACTCAGTTTGTCTCTCCATGCATGTTCCGTGGCGCACCGCACTCGCGGTGGTATTTTTCTCGGGTGTTCTTTTTCTGATTCTTACTGTCACGCGTGTTCGAGAGCAGATCGTCAATGGCATCCCCGGTTGCCTGAAGCATTCGACCGCCGCTGGAATTGGGATGTTCATCGCCTTTGTGGGAATGCGTAATGCGAAGCTCATCGTTTCCAACTCCGCGACATTTGTGGGCCTAGGTAACTTCGCCGATAAGGAAGTGCAAACCGCATGTTTCGGGTTGGCGTTGACCCTGATTTTGATGGCCAGAAAAATCAATGCCGCCATTTTGATCGGTATCGTGGGAACTGCACTGCTCGGCATGCTTCGCGGTATTTCGAGTTGGCCCGCAGCAATCTTTTCCATGCCGCACCCTTCCTCCACGTTTTTGCAATTGGATTTTCGAGCCGCCATCCATCTCGGCTTTCTGGAGATTCTATTCGCGTTTTTGTTCGTCGATCTGTTCGATAACGTGGGGACTCTTGTCGGCGTTTGCGAGCAGGGAGGTTTCGTTAAGGATGGCAAAATTCCTCGCGTGGGGCGCGTGTTACTCGCGGACTCCATTGGAACGATTTTTGGCTCGCTGACCGGGACGTCTACGGTAACAAGCTACATCGAAAGTGCCGCGGGCGTAGCTGCTGGCGCTCGTACAGGCCTTAGCAATGTGGCGGTAGCCGGACTATTTCTCGGAGCTATGTTCTTCGCGCCGCTGGCCACGGCAATTCCGGCCTACGCGACAGCTCCCGCACTTATCCTCGTGGGCGTTTTAATGGCGCAATCCATCGGGCATATTCGCTGGCAGGAGTTCAGCGAGGCGCTGCCTGCCTTCATCACCATGCTGGTGACGCCCCTTACCTTCAGCATCGCCACCGGTCTCAGCTTTGGAGTTATTTCTTATGCGGTGGTGAAAGCCGCAGCCGGAAAGTTCAAAGAAATAAATACGCTGGTGTGGGTGCTTACCTTTTTGTTCATCCTGCGTTATGTGTATCTTGCTTCGGCCTGATCCAATGTTGACACTACGCATTGCACGATTCTGAGTTGCTTTAGAAGGATTCTCGCGAGCGTCGTGGTCAGCGCGCGTGTTAAAATTTCTGGCTTTTATTTTTCGTTCGAACCCGCGAATTGGAGCGAGAATGCAATCTCTATCCCCTCCCAGATTGTTTTTGGTCTGCCTGCTGATTTTGGCTGGCGCATTCGCCGTATTGGCCCAGGAGCCCAAACCCATCAACTACTCGGATGTATTCGACAAAAAGGAAGTAATGATTCCGGCGCGCGACGGAATCAAGCTGCACACCGAGATTTACACGCCCAAAGGTTCAGGACCGTTCCCCATTATTTTTGAACGCACACCGTACGGAATTTCGGCACCCGACAAAGGTTACAGCCGTTCGTTGAGCCGCTATGCGGACATGATTCCCGAGGGCTACATTTTTGTATTTCAGGATATTCGCGGTCGTTTCGGTTCCGAAGGGCAATTCGTGATGAACCGTCCGATCCGTGAGCCCGCCGACACCAAGGGCGTGGATGAAAGCACGGATGCCTACGACAGCATCGACTGGTTGGTGAAAAACGTAGCGCACAACAACGGCCGCGTCGGCATGGACGGTATTTCTTACGACGGCTTTCTGGTAACCATGGGGATGATCCATCCGCATCCGGCGCTGAAAGCGGTTTCCGAACAGGCCTGCATGGGGGATACATTCCTGGGCGACGATTTCTTTCATAACGGCGCATTTCGCTTGAGCTACGGCTTCGAATACGTGGCCTTGCTCGAGAGTTCCAATGAGAATTTCAGTTTTGCGTTTGACCGCTTCGATGTCTACGACTGGTATTTGCGTTTGGGGGCCTTATCCAACGCGAACGAGAAATATTTTCACGGCGCGATCCCTACGTGGAACGACTTCGTCGCGCACAATAGTTACGACGAGTTCTGGAAAAAACACGCGGTTGCATACGGACTGGAAGAACCCACGGTACCGGATTTGAACGTCGCCGGATGGTGGGATCAGGAAGATTTTTATGGGCCCATCTTCACTTACGAAAACCTGGAAAAATCCGACATCAAACATCTCAATTATTTGGTAGTGGGCCCATGGAATCATGGCGGATGGGGGCACGGGCCCGGAAATACCCTGGGAGCCATACCGTTTGGAAGTGATACCGCAGTTTATTTTCGTCAGCAGGTAGAAGCCCCATGGTTCGCCTACTGGTTAAAGGACAAAGGATCGCTGCCACTCAAGGAAGCGTTACTTTTCCAGACGGGCACTAACATCTGGACCTCTTTCGATGCGTGGCCACCGAAGGAAGCAAAACCGCGGAACCTTTATTTTCGTGAAAATGGTGCTTTGTCGTTTGAGGCTCCGCAATCCGACTCCACTAACGACTTCGACGGTTATATAAGCGACCCCGCGCATCCCGTGCCTTACCGGCACCGCCCGGTAGACAGCACGTATCCCGAGGATCATCCGGGAAGCTGGTACACCTGGCTGGTACAAGATCAGCGCTTCGTTGATGAGCACCCGGATGTGCTGACCTGGCAAACCGGAGAACTAAGAGAGGACCTGACCATTGCGGGGAATGTGACCGCCAAGCTATTCGCATCGACAACCGGCACGGATAGCGACTGGGTCGTGAAACTAATCGACGTATACCCTGAAAAATATTCGCAGGATTGGAAGCTTTCGGGTTATGAACTGATGATCTCGGATGAAATTTTTCGCGGCCGCTTTCAAAAATCAATAGAGAAGCCGCAGCCACTACAAGCCGGAGCGGTCACCCCGTATACGATTGACCTGCACACCGCCAATCATGTGTTTAAAAAGGGACACCGCATCATGGTGCAAGTACAAAGCTCGTGGTTCCCGCTCTATGATCGCAACCCTCAGAAATTTGTACCTAATATTTTCGAAGCTAAGGCCAGCGATTATCAAGCGGCCACGCAGCACGTCTACCGCTCCAAGACTTATCCGTCAAGCGTGGAGATTTCGGTGCCGCCGGCAGGGGTAGGGACTACGCCCGCAAAGCAATAGGAGCTGGGGTCGTTGGCAAATGGCGAGGGAGGAAGGTCTTAACAGGAGGAGAAAGGATCGAAGCCCGCGCCCAATATGAACACCTCGTATCCAGACTTTGGACTGAAAGGTTCATATTGGGCGCGGGGATTCGATGGTTCTTGGGACTATGGGCTTAGAGATATTTTCTCTGAGGCCTCCTTATCGACTCAAAAGGACTACCGGGACATCTCTATTTCGGGAGCGGTCCCGGATGACCGATAAGTACGCGAGAAAACCGCGACTGTCAAAAGACCTTCGCGTGAAACTGTTGTGACTCAATAAACCGCCAGGAATAAGCAGGTTACTGTGTTCAATGACCCGGCTGTATGCTATAGTCCCGGTGGTTTTATAGAGGCGATACATTGGAACCGGAAGTTCAACCGACCGTTGGGGTGCGCTTTGGCCTCTTTGACGTGGACCTCGTTCACGGGATCATCACCCGCCAAGGCACGCGGCTGAAGCTTCAAGAGCAGCCGTTTCGTATCCTGACGATATTGTTACAGCGACCCGGGAAGATCGTTACCCGCGAAGAGCTACGCCAAGCACTTTGGCAAGAGGGCACCCACGTTAATTTTGATGGCAGCTTGAACGCTGCGCTCAAGAAGTTGCGCTCCTGCTTGCAGGACGATGCTGAGAACCCACGTTTCATCGAAACGGTGCCCCGCCAAGGCTACCGTTTCCTTGCTCCAGTACATCAGATTCACCCTCGCGTGAACGTCACGAGCGCCAAGCCCTCCGTTACAGCGACAGGCACAGACGAGGTGGAAATTCACCTTTCGATGCAGCCGGAGTTTTCCGCGGAGCGAGCGGCGGAACTGCAGAAGGAACGACGCAAGGAACAAAGTGCCCGGCGCTGGTGGGACATAATGTTATTAACGATCGCCATCCTTTTTGGCTCGTGGCTATTCTTCTTCATCATTTATCCGATTCCACACCCCAGCGTGCAACGAATGGTACGCATTACCAATGCTGGAGACATCGACGAGACCGGCGGCATCGTTTCCGACGGCAGCCGAATTTTTTTCCGTGAGCGCTTCGGTGAGCGTTGGCATCTGATGCAAACCTCGGTCGAGGGGGGGAACGCGGAAGTGGTCTCGGCGCCATTTGCCAACACCCGGCTGTTTGCTATTTCGCCTGACCATTCAGAATTTCTAATCGGAGAATTTAACCGCCCAGATGACGAAATGACTCTTTGGCTGTGGCCCGTGCAAGGCGGTGCGCCTCGGAGATTGGGCGAAGCTACCGGCCGCGATCCGGCATGGTCGCCCGACGGCAGTCAGGTCGTTTTCGTGCACGAGCGAAGCCTGTTCACAGTGCGCCCTGATGGAACGCAACTTCACGAGATTGCGCGGCCCAATGGGCAGCCACACGCGCCAGCGTGGTCCGGGGATGGAGAAACTATTCGCTTCCACAGCGAGAATGGGGGAAGCAACGGCTCAACTATTTGGGAAATGAATGCTGACGGCAGCAAGCTACATCGCGTTCTTGGCCGCGGAACGCCACCAGTTTCGCAATCCTCCGGTCAGTGGACGGCGGACGGAAAATATTTTTTATTTTCGGGGTGCCAAAACGACGAGTGCAATCTGTGGGGAATGCGAGAAACGTGGAACTGGTTCCGGCGGACCAACCAAGGGCCCGTGCAGCTGACCCGCGGACCCGATTCCCTGCAAGTTTCGATCCCAGCGCAAACAGGCTCGCGAGTGTTCGCCTTCAGCTTACGATCGCTTCGCGAACTGAAAAAGATCGATCCCAAGACCAGTGGCTCAGTCTTTTTAATGCCGACTCTTCGGGCTGATGAGGCGGTAGTTTCCCCAGAAGGACAATCGCTTTTATATGTAGACCGGCCCGGCGGATCGTTGTGGCTGAGCAGGATGGATTCCAAGAAACAATTGCGATTAACCGATGCGCCGCTGGTGGCCGCCGCGCCCCGATGGTCGCGCGATGGCAAGCGGATTTTATTCACGGGCGTACAACCGGGCCATGCACGCCAAATCTATATTTTGTCGTCAGATGGAGGAGGTTTGCGCGCGGTGTTACCGGAAGGACGCGCTGGAGCTTCAGCGGACTGGTCTCCGGACGACACGCAAATTGTGGTCAGTATGCGGGACGTAAAAATCCCGCCAAAGTTTGCAATTTATTTGTTCAAGCCGCAGACCGGTGAATTCACTCTATTGCCGGATTCCCGCGGATTTGCGGAACCGCGATGGTCTCCGAACGGGCGTTATATCGCGGCGCTGGATGAAAGCAAACATCACCTGGTACTTTACGATTTTCAAACCAAGGAATGGCGGCTATTGGCGGAAGGCGGCATGGTCGGTATTCCGTATTGGTCCGACAACAGCGAATCCATTTATTTCCAGGATCAACTTGAAAAGGAACAATCGGTCTACCGCGTAAACGTAGTGGGCGGCCAGCCGCAGCGCGTGTACGGCTTTGGCGATGTGCTGCAAAGCCCGGCGCACTACCTATTCAACGGGCTAGATGCTAAAGGCTGGTTGTATGTAACCGTCGAGCGCGGACTCACCGACATTTACGCCTTGGACCTGGATTTGCCTTAAGCGTCGCAAATCAAGTGAACTGGCCTTATTTTTATCGTGCGGAAATTACCCCATTTTCCACGTTCTAGGTTTTCCCGTCGTCGGGTCGAACCCTGACCAAATTGAGGCATTCTCTCGTTGCCGGAGGGAAAAATAGCCCGCTCTCTTTATCGTGGCTGAAAAAAGCTCCAGTCGCTACCAGGCGCGCCGTTACGGCGCGATGCGAAGTGCTTGTTTTACAACACTCCGGGTGTCGCCCCATTGATTAGCTTGATAGCCTTACTCGGTTTTGGGGCTTCCTCACGGATGGACTATATAGCCTTTAGACGCGAGTTTCCGAGCAATGGCACAGCCGAACTACCTACCGCGCTGTCACATTTGTGTAACATTTCTAAATTTAGACGAATAGCGCGGCCCGTGAGAGTAGAGTGTATCAATCTTCCTAACTAATCCGCTGTATTCGCGCAGAATTTATTAGAGGTGGGAACCTTATTGAAAATACTGCGTACTTTAAAACAAAAGGCGCCACCGTACGTCTATATATACCAAGGGTGATGTCGATGACAACGGGAGTGGTTCCCATGCAGGCAAGCTACGATCCGACCAGCACGGAGAGCACCCTGCTCTCGTCCGGGCGCTATGTCCGCCTGGGCCCATTTCAAATCGACCAACAACGCCAGGAAATTACGAAGAACGGGGAAAAGCTAAAACTGCAGGGAAAAGTGTACCGGGTGTTGATGGCTTTACTTGAGAAGCCCGGCGAAGTGGTTACCAGGGAAGAGTTGCGCCAGCGACTGTGGCCCGCGGAAACTTATGTTAATTACGATGCGAACGTTAACACTACTGTGAATAAGTTAAGACTCGCGCTGGGAGATTCCTCGGATAAGCCCATTTACATAGAGACAATTCCGCGAAAAGGCTATTGCCTGTTGGTACAGCCGGAAATATCCGCTACGCCAAAGATAGTCACGACCTCAGTTTCTGAACGAGGCGAGTTACCGGCAAAACTTTCTGAGAACAGCGCTGTCAGGCCGCACGCGGCGATCTGGAACGTCGCGGCAATAATCGGCCTGCTCCTGGTGGGAATACTACTAGGCGCAACCTTGACGAGAATGTGGATTTCACATTTTGCTCCGACTGGTCCCTGGCAATAAGAATAATAGTTGTTCTTGACCGTTCCCGAAACTCTGCGGGTGCTAAACAGATTTGCTGCGACCCGCTGGCCTTCGCGCGACGATAGTGTCCCCCAGCATTTTTAATCCGTGTAGACTTTTCTCCTTATGCTTACTGCGATCACGCGCGGCGTCAGCCCGGCGATGGTAAATTGCGAACTGACCTTTGTAGAGCGTGCGCCAATCGATCTGGCAAAGGCCGTTGAGCAACATCGAGCGTACGAGCAAGCGCTCGAGAAATTTGGAGCCAGAGTTATTTCTCTTCCCCCCGAACCGGCGCTAGCGGATTCCATGTTCGTCGAAGATCCGGCGATGGTGCTCGACGAATTAGCATTAATTTTCCCACTGGGCACGGTGTCACGACGCCAGGAAGCGGCGTCGCTGGCGAAGGTCTTATCGAAATTTCGCGAATTAAAATATGTGCAGCTGCCCGGCACCGCAGAAGGTGGCGATATCTTGCGTGTCGGGCATGATCTTTTCGCGGGGCTGTCTAAACGCACGAATGAAGATGGCATCCGGCAATTGCAATCGATCGTCGGAGAATACCGCTATACCGTGACGGCCGTTCCAGTCAGCGGGTGTTTGCATCTTAAATCTGCGGTGACGTTTCTTGGGCGGAATACGCTGCTTGCCAATCGGAAATGGTTTGATGCCTCCTGCATGCCCGGCTTCGAGTGGATTGATCTTGCCCCGGAAGAGCCGCATGCGGCAAACGCCCTGGCTTTTGGCGACACAGTAATTTTGCCGGCGTCTTTTCCGTTGACACGGGCGCGAATCGAAGCAGAAGGATTCACCGTGTTGGCCTTGGATATTTCGGAGTTGCAAAAAGCGGAATCGGGGCTGACGTGCTCAAGCCTATTGTTTGACGCGAATATATAATTTGGACAAAAAGAAACGGCCACTTGGCGCTACAGATGGTCGTACACATTTAATTCCCAATCCGCGAAAACAACTAAATCAATCGGGTTTCTTGATGAGCGGGCCAGCTTGCTCAATACTTCCCGGCACGAGAATGGTCTTTACCTCAGTTTTTTGACCGGCCAATAGATTTATTTCGGTGTCATAGGTGCGATAACCCGGCAATTCGACTTTTATCCGATGTTTACCTGGGCTGATGAGCATTGAGCGAAATTTCCCGCCAAACTCACTGGCGTGACCCACGAACTTATCATCAAGGAAAACGGCGGCGCGCTTCGGCTCGATGTTGAGCTTTAAAGTTGAGGTAATTTCGGGTGCGGTGGCGCGCGGGCTCTTTAGCAGCACGGCGTTTACGATTTGAACCTGGCCGGGTTCGACCACAACTTTCTTGACGAAGTCATCGTAACCCGATTGCCTGACGATCACTTCGTGTTCACCCGGCAACAGCATGATTTTCTTGTCGCCCTTTAGTTCCTTTAAGTAGCCGACGTAATTTCCGTCGACCCACACTCCCGCGTCCTTTTCTGTTTTTGTTGTGCCTTCGAACCTGACCTCGCCCATCACC
>Ga0193728_1001105_pt1 | contig 13600 bp, 12 predicted proteins | sample U1c1metaG_FD_143037 | JGI IMG/M metagenome (GOLD analysis project Ga0193728, IMG submission 143037) | Soil microbial communities from a riparian zone of the East river system, Colorado, United States - U1c1 | ecosystem: Environmental > Terrestrial > Soil > Riparian zone | place: USA: East River...
GGACGCTGGCGCAGCCCTCAGTTCTGGGCCGCAAAGGCAGATCTCTATATCAACTGGGCGATACAGAACACCCTGACTTCCCAGGGTCCCGCCCAGCGACCAATGAAGCATTGGCGTAGCTTTCGTGCATGCTCGCCGTCCTTCCGATCCATCTGACCATCAACAACACGTCAGCATGGACCGTCGCGATCAGCGCCGCAGCCGCGCTCGGCGGCGCCCTAATCGGTACAGGCGGTCTGCTTCTCGTCGAGCATCTGCGAAACGGACGCACCGCTGGCGCAGGACACATCACCGCCATGACCGAGTTCCTTGCCACCGCAAACGCATGGGCCACTTTCGCGGCTGGCTACTCCCCTGCCGCGAAGTCGTGGAACCCCATCACAATCGCAGCCCACAACATCGACTCCCGCCTCACTCAGAACACGACGTTACTTCGCGCATACCAGCTGAACGATCGTCTCTGGACTTCCGCAAGCCGCGCGATCGCGAGCGCGACACCGGACGAGTACAGCATCATCCGAAAGGTCCTCCTAGAAGCCGGAGCTGTCAAAGCAGGCGAAGTCACTGCAGCTTCCTACTTCGACGCAGCCGCCCACTTGACCACCGCCATTCGAGCCGCCCAGGCCACCCACAGCCGCGGCTGGATCCGCCGCCTGCTGCGACAGCCGCCCGTTACCGCTATCCGCCAGGCAGAGATCGACGGAGTGCTGCCGCCCGCCGCGGAGGCACCCGTCTGAACGCTCGCCCAGCCCACGCGTTCCTCGTCCGGCTCGCTACGTAACCTCGGTTTCCCAGGTGCTAGCGGCAACAAATTGGAATGAGGTCGTCGGTCTCGGTACGCTGAGTCTTGCGGGCGTCACCCTTGTGACTGCGGTGATTGCCGCTTTCCAGGAGCGGCTTCGTGGCCACTTCACCCGCACAACGTTGGCGATGGAGATTCGTCTCAAGCCACCTGACGCGACGCAGATTGAAGGCACGGATCCTCGGACGGGCGCGTTCGTCAGTCAGCTCCTTTACATCCGCATTCGAGTGACCCATAGAGGCGGCAAAGCTGCTGAGAACGCCGAGGTCCTGCCGTCAATGCTCTGGCGAAAGGATGATCAGGGCGGATGGCAGGTCGTCCAAACGTTCCTGCCGTTAAGTCTCGCTTGGAGCCACCTGCAGCCGCGCACTCCAACAATCAGGGTTCCGTCGGGCTGTTTCGACACTGTGACCTCGGTCGTTTCCAGCCCGATGGCAGAGGAGGCGTCGTCTTTCTCTTCGACACGTTCATCCAGCCAAATCCCGTTGCTGGCGGTCTGCCTCCAAATCTCCTCGTGCCGGGCGATTACCGGGTCGAGCTGATGTTGAGCAGCGACAACGCGAAGCCCGTCACTAAGCGCTGGGCTCTTAGTTTCGCCGGGCCCTGGTCAGATGACGAGGAGACTCTGCTGCGCCAGATCCAACTAACCGAAGTCTGACTAGCCACCAGTCGGGCCGGACCGCGTCTCTGGCGTCATTCGCGAACACTCGCGCAGACGACAGGCCGCGTCCCTGAGACCGCCGATCTACCTCAGCCTGCGAGCGACATGCGGCATCAGCCAGACAAGGCGCGCGACCAGCCACAGAACCAGCCACACGACGAGTCCAGCGGCAGTTCCTACCAACGCGAAGATCACGCCGAGAACGACACCATCGCCGACGCTGGCACCAAACCGGTAAGGACCCGCACCCACTCTCCAACCAAGCCAGGCGCCGAGTAACGCACCGCCCGCAGCCAACACGAACAACCCAGCGATCCAGCTACGGCTCAGTTCCCCACGCTCCGGCACAGTTAGGCAGGCTACCGTCGTTCTGCAGACGGCGCCAGCGTCCGTACGCCTCGTCGGGGCCGGTGGCGTCGCGATCGCCCCGACACTATTGATCGACGGACACTCTTAACCCGTAGGCGTGCCTGTATCCGGTGCAGCTTCCGGGTTAAGAGTGGTAGGGCTGACCGGCGAACTCGCGTCGCTCGGTGTCGCGAGGGCCGCCCGAGCGGTCTTCTCATCTGCCGTGCTTCTCCCAAAGAGGTAGCGCCATTCCGCCCCCTTCGCTGTCCATGAGGCGCCAAACGCGAGGGCGCAAACCCCTTCCCCGACGAGGAGTCCCCAATACGGATGCCCGTGGTGGACTTTCATGGTGATGAATATCCAAACGCCGGCTCCGACCATGGCAAGCGCGCAGCCAAAGTGGTAGTAGCGCCAGAAGGTTGGCCCGAAGTACGGGTGGTCGTAGCGGTTCTCTTTTTTGCGTCGTCCTTCGCGAATTCCGAAGGTGACCGCCGTAAGCCCGAGGAAGAAGATGAACGCCCCAGATGTGACCTGGTGAATCGTGTGCGTCGTCGGCTGAGTGAGTGCTTTCTGTAGCGGCGTCAAGTCAGGTGGCACCGGGTTCGTCGGCTTGTGGAATCCGTCTTGGATCAGTGCCGGTGGCGCTGTCGGGAACAGTGGAATCAGCATCCCTGAAACGCCCGCAAAGAAGCTGAGAGTGTTGTCGAGATTCCTCTCCGTGATCTTGTACGCGAACATGAAAAACGCGATCGTCCCAATGGACACCGTGAACACTTCGCGCATCCCGGAGTAGTAGTAGATGCTCTCGGAGCCGCGCGGCCACGGGTAACCGTGGAAAGCCCAATGGTCGATTAACACGAGCGCGAATGGCAACAGCACGCCGATAAAGCCGATGAAGAGCCGCATGACCAGGAACGAACGCACGTAGCGCCCCGCGCCCGACTGAGGATCAGGCCGGAGCTCCTGCGGCTTCGCCAGGACAAAGAAACCCTTGAGCCAAGCGATCACCCGGTAACCGCCCCCATCGCTTCTCCTTGAATCAGAGCCGCAGCGAGATGTGACGAAACTGACGATGCGCCGACCGCAGACAGAAGTCAAGAGCCAGAATCTGCGGCGCGGCGGCTACTCGACGAGTTCGTCTGCGTACGCGAAGAGCGCCGGGAGACCACCGGTGTGCAAGAACACCACTCGTGAGTCGGACCCGAGTCGGCCGGTAGCCGCCCATGTCCGAAGTGCCGCGAACGCCTTCCCGGTGTAGACCGGGTCGAGTAGCACGCCCTCCGTTCTTGCAAGCATCCGGATCGCGTCCCTTCCTGCATCCGAGGCGACGCCGTAGCCGGGGGCGATGAAGTCCTGGAGGACGTGCATCGAGTCGCGTGGGATCTCGAGGGGTAGATCGAGGAGCTTGCTTCCGAGCCCTGCCTGCTCGAAGGCAGTGTCCCGCGGGTCCCCGTCTGTCGGATGCGGGCGGACAGCCACGACCACCCACCCTGTGTCGAGGATGTCGCCGCCGACGAGGAGACCGGCTTGTGTCCCGCCGTCGCTCGCAACAAAGACGTGCGTCGCGGTGGTGTCCAGGGCTTGCAGTTGATGCCATATCTCGAGCGCGCATTCGACGTAGGCGACGACGGACAGCCCTTCGAGCTCTACGACGAAAGGCCGACGTCCTGCCGAACGAAGCTCTTCGGCGATGCGATCCATCTCTGCGAGTGTCTCACCGGGGCTCTCGGTTTCGAGCAAGCGCAGCTCCGCACCTAGAAGCTCGTCGAGCAGCACATTCCCTTGACGGGCGCCACCACGTGGACCGTTGCGCAGTACGAGTACACAGCCCATCCCCAGCTGCGCCGCCGCTGCCGCGCATTGCCGCGCGTGATTCGACTGCGAGACTCCCCCTCCCGCAATCAGGACGTCCGCCCCCTGCGCGACTGCGGGAGCGAGCTCATACCGCAGCTTGCGCGCCTTGTTGCCACCGAACGCCAGGCCGGTGAGATCGTCGCGCTTGATCCACAGCCGCTCGATCCCGAGCGCGGCGGCCGCGCGGGGAGCCTCGTCCAGCGGCGTCGGCACCTTCGCCACGGACACCGTGGGAATGGCGGCGATCCGCTCGGCGAGCAGGTTTTCGGCGCTGCCGCTCATCCGCGGCGCAGATGCTTTCCCGGCCGCGCGGCGGTCTGCGAGCCGCTGTCGATCACGAGCTCGCCGTTCACCGCGACGAACTCGATGCCTTTCGGCGCCTGACAGGGATCGGTGAACGTCGCCGTGTCGATGACGCGCTCTTCATCGAACAGGACGAGATCGGCCGCCAGCCCCTCTGCGATGCGCCCGCGGTCGGTTATTCGCATTCGCTCCGCCGGCGCGAGCGTCATCTTCCGGACCGCCTCCGCAAGACCGAGCACGGGACTCTCACGCACGTACCGGCTGAGGATGCGGGGGAACGTGCCGAAGTGCCGCGGATGAGGGCGGTCTCCCTGCTGGTCGATCCGGATCGCATTCCCGTCCGAGCCGACGACGCCGAGCGGGTCGGCGAGGAACTGCAGCATGTCCTCCTCTGTCCGGTAGAAGAGGACGACCTTCACCTCGTTGCCGTGCTCCTCGCAAAGCCGCAACGTGCGCTCGGCGGGCGGCACGTCCGCGGCGCGGGCAAGCTCTTCGAGCGACAGGCCGACGAGCGCGGCATCGGGCGCCTGGCAGACGACCACCCGGTCCCACAGCCAGGGAATCCCGCCGTACCATCCGGCTGCGAGATCCTCGACGGCCGACCGCCGCGTCTCGCGATCGCGCAGCCGTGCCACCATCTCGCCGATCCCGCCAGCGAGAACCCACTCCGGGAGATACTGCGTCAGCGCCGACGACGAAGCCGCGTACGGGTACACATCGAAGGCGATGTCGATACCGCTCTCGGCTGCGCGATGGAACACGCCGAGCACCGCATCGGCGCGACCCCACTCCCGCGGATCGTTGATCGCGACGTGCGAATACTGCACGCGCGCGCCGGAGCGCCGACCGATCTCCACAGCTTCCTCCACCGGAGCGAGCAGCACGTCGGACGCTCGCGCGTGCGTGGCGTAGAAGCCGTCATATGCCGCGACGATGCGTGACAGCTCGACGACCTCATCCGTCGGGCCGTACATCGACGGCACATACGTCAGCCCGGTCGAGAGCCCGAACGCGCCCTGCTCCATGCAGCGCTCGAGAAGCTCCGACATGCGCGCGAGCCCGTCGGCAGTCACCTCGCGCTCAAGCCCGACAGCGGCGATGCGAAGGCAGCCGTGGCCGACGAGCGATGCCACGTTGAGCGCCGGCCCGGCGTCCTCGAGCGCGCGGCCGTAGCCGGCGAGATCCGTCCACGTCGGAGCCACGGGCCGCTGCTGGATCCCCTCCAGGTGTTCGACGTGAAGGGGTAGGCGATCTGGATCGACGGGGTAGGCGGAGAACCCGCAGTTCCCGACGACCTCGGTCGTAACACCCTGCCTCACCTTGCTCTCACCGGCGGTTGCGCCGAAGAGGCTGACGTCGGAGTGCGTGTGGATGTCGATGAATCCCGGCGCGAGCACGAAGCCGTCCGCGTCGACGACGCGTCCTGCGTCCGTGTCGGCCGCGACCGCGCCCACGGCCGCGATCAGGCCGCCCGTAACCCCAACGTCCGCGACGAACGGCTGCGCGCCCGTGCCGTCGACCACCGTCGCCCCACGGAAGAGAAGGTCGTAGCCCACGTGCTAGAGCGATCCGAACGCGTCGGCCGCGGCTTCGAGTGTCTGCTCGATGTCGGCGTCGCTGTGCGCGGTCGACAGGAACCACGTGCCGCGCGTCGTGACGCGAACGCCGCGGTCGATCAGCGCGCGGAGAAGGGCACGCTGCCGGTCGGCATCGGCATGGCGGTAGTCGCGATAGCTCTGCACGTCGTCGACCCCGAAGCAGGTATTGAAGACGGCTCCGAGGCCCTGGACGTGGAGCGGAATGCCTCGCTCCGCCGCAAGCTCGCCCAGGCCGTCCATGAGCCGCGCTCCGCGACGGGCGAGGTCAGCGTAGATCGTCGGTCCATCCGCACGCAGTTTTCGGAGCACTGCGAGTGCGGCGACGGTGCTGACGACGTTCGTGTTGTACGTCCCGCCGTGAAGCACGCGACCGTCGCCGGCGAGCTCCATCACCTCGCGTCGTCCCGCCAACGCGGCGACCGGGAAGCCCCCGCCCATGGACTTCGCGAGCACGGTGAGGTCGGGGAGGACGCCGAGGAGCTCCTGGGCTCCGCCTGTCGACACGCGAAACCCGGAGATCACCTCGTCGAAGACGAGGAGTATGCCGTACCGGTCGCAGAGCTCCCGAACGCCCTCGAGATATCCGGGGCGGGGCGGGATGACGCAGGTGTTGCACAGGATCGGCTCCATGATCAGCGCCGCGGTCGCCTCTCCATGACGCTCCAGGTACGCACCCAGCTCGTCGAGATCGTTCCACGGCAGCACGTCAATGTCGGCGAGAGCGGCGATCGACTGGCCCATGCTCGGCAGATGTGGAGCGGTCGGCTCGCCCAGCGCGCGCGACTCGTCTCCGTCAAGCGTCGGGGCGGTGCTCACGAGCGCGGTGTCGTACCACCCGTGGTAATGCCCCTCGAACTTCACGATCTTCGTCCGGCCCGTCGCCGCGCGGGCGAGGCGGAACGCGAGCTGCACCATCTCCGAGCCTGCGAGCCCGAAGCGGACGAGCTCGGCGGATGGCACGAGCTCGACGACGAGGCGCGCGAGCTCGATCTCGGCACGATGCTGTCCGGCGAACAGCTGCCCACGCGCGAGCGACTCGGCTACGGCCGCCGTCGCATCCGCGGGCGCGTGACCCAGGATCGCGGGTCCCATCCCGAGGACGTAGTCGACGTACCGGTTGCCGTCGACGTCGTAGAGGTGTGATCCCTCCGCGCGCTCGAAGAACAGCGGCACCGAGGGTCCACCGAGCCGGAAATTGCTGCTCACTCCGCCCGGGAGGAGCTCCGCTGCTTCGGCGTGCAGCGTCTCGGATCCTTCGTAGCTACCGACGGCGTCGATCATCCGATCCCTTCTGGTGTTGGTATGGCGTGCCCGAGGGCATGCTCGATTTCCATCGCAGCGGCGCGCAACCGCTCGCCGAAGACGGGCAGCAGATCGGTGTCGATACGCGACACCGGGCCGGAGATGCTGACGGCCGCGAACGGACGACCGCTTGCATCGCGGATCGCTGTTCCGACGCAGCGTGCACCGAGCTCGTTCTCCTCGTCGTCGACCGCATAGCCCGCTTCTCGCGCACGCGCGATCGCGGCCGAGACGGCCTTGAGTGAGACAGGCGTTCGCGGCGTCACCGGAATGAGCACGTTCTTCTTGAGCGTCGCGACGGCCTCGACAGAGCTGAGCCCGGAGAGGATCGCTCGGCCGAGCGCGGTCGAATGAAGGTGGTCGGTCGAGCCGACGTCGACCGCCGTCCGCAGTCCACGCTCGCTCGCGATCATCTCGAGATAGACGAGCCGGCCGTCGTGCGTGAGCGCCCCGAGATTCACGGTCTCACCGAACTCGTCGCGCAGCGCCTCCATCGTCGGGCGCGCGATGCTGACTAGGTCGACCGACGAGAGGATCGCCCGGCTAAGCGCGAGCAACGCCGGGCCCGCCCCGTACCGGCGGCCCTCCTCCTGGAGGACGTAGCCGCGCCCAACGAGCGTGCCGAGGACCCGATAGGCGGCGGTCGAGCTGATGTTGGCGCCGCGGCTCAGCTCGAGCGCGGTCAGTGGGCCGAGCTCCACGATCTGCTCGATGACGTCGAGCGCCTTGTGCAGCACCCCGACGTCGTACCTCGACCGCGTCGACGTTCCGGCTGTCTTCTGGGTCGAAGCCATCAGGACGTGAGACCTGCTTCTTCCATCGCCTGCTCGGCCCAATGGAGACCCGCAGCGGCGGAGCTCGTGCCGAACACCGCGAAGCTCAGGAGGATCGCACCGCGCACATCGTCGGCCGACGCGCCGAACTCCAGCGCTTTCGCGGCGTGCGTCTTGACGCCGAGCTCCCAGCGCCGGCCGGCCAGCAGCGCGCACAGGACGAGCTCGATCGTCTTGCGGTCGAGCTTGCTCTCGGCGTAGAGCGTCTCCGTCATCAGGTGGCCGGCCTCGGCCCAGAAGGTCGGGAAGTGCTCGACGATCTCAACGAGCTCTGTAGGCAGCTCTGCACTCATCAGTCGGTCTCCGATCCGAGGTCGATGATCATGGAGCGGACCTCGGACATCTCACGCAGCGTGTTGGCCCCGCCGAGGCGGCCGATGCCGCTGCGCTTCCCCGATGCTCCGCCGTACGGGATGTGGCTCTCCCAGTAATCCGGCGTCTCGTTGATGTTGACGATTCCCGTCTGGACGTTCTCGCCGAAGAAGAAGGCACGCCGGAGACTCTTCGTGTAGATGGAGGAGACCAACCCGAGCTCGTTGTCGTTCGCGAGCTCGATCGCTTCCGCGGCATCGTCGAACGCGACCAGCGGGATGATCGGACCGAACGACTCCTCGCGATTGACCCGCATCGCCGACGATACCTTGGAGAGCACTGTCGGCCGGTAATAGAGATCGCCGAGCATCCCGTCGGCGCGCCCGCCACCCGCGAGGACGGTCGCACCACGCGACTCGGCGTCCTCGATGTGGGCATCCATCTTCGCGGCCACCTGCTCGTTGTTGAGCGGGCCCATCGTCGTGTCCGGGTCGAACGGATCGCCGAGCCGCACCTCAGCGGCGGCGGCGACCAGACGCTCGGCCAGCTCGTCGTGGATGCTGCGGTGAACGAGCACACGCTCGGTCGCCGAGCATGCTTGCCCGGCGTTGAAGAACGCGCTGAAGACAATGCCCTGCACCGCTGCGTCCAGATCCGCGTCGTCAAGCACGATCACCGGGCCGTTTCCGCCGAGCTCGAGGAGCAGCGGCTTTCCAGCGGCCCGCTGCGCAATCGTCTCGCCCGTCTGCGGGCTTCCCGTGAACGCCACGCCGCGCGTGCCCGCGCTCGCCACGATCTCGTCGCCGACGACGGGGCCGGCCCCGGTGACGAGGTTGAAGGCGCCCGGCGGGAGGTCGGCCTCCGCGAGGCACTCCGCGTAGGCGACCGCGCAGGCACTCGTCGACGGGGCCGGCACCCACACGACCGGGTTGCCGCACGCCAGCGCCGCCGAGATGTACTCCGACGGGATGTTGTACGGGAAGTTCCACGGCGTGACGACGGCATACGTGCCCCGCGGACGATGGAACGTGATCACCCGCTTGTTGCGATCGCTCGACGGGATGGACTCGCCGTTCAAGCGCACGATGTCCTCTGCAGCCTGACGGAAGAAGTGGGAGAACGCGCCGGCTTCCCAGCGTCCCTCGCTGTGGTACGGCTTGCCCTGATCGAGCGAGATGACGCGTGCGAGATGATCCGTTCGCGCGTCGATCACGTCGGCGATGCGCAGGCAGAGCTTCGAGCGCTCGAAGACGGTCAGCTCGCGCAGCACTTGCTCGGCGCGGTTCGCGGCTGCGACGGCACGCTGCGCGTCCGCTCGTTCGCCGCGCGGTACGTGCCCGACGACGCTGCCGTCACGTGGCGTGGTGACGTCGTCCTGCGCCCCCTCGAGAGAATCGACCCACTCGCCCCCGATGAACATCTTCATCGTGCCGAGCGGCCCTATCAGCCGATCCAAGCTCTCAGTCGTCGTCGCCATCGCTGCCTGCACCTTCTCCATGGATTTCCCGGGCGCCGATCGGCGTCCGCTCATTGTCGCTTGCTCGATCTCTCAACACGTCGAGACGGTCACCCGTCGCCAAGTCGAAACAGTGCAACCTCTCCGGCACCGTCGTCAACTCGAGCGCGGCTCCGAGCGTAAGCGTCGAGCCGGCCTCGACCTCGGCGGCGATTGTGTGTCCCCCGGCGATCGTCAGGTACGCGAACGACTCGTTGCCGAGATGCTCGACGAACTCGACGATCCCGCTCCCGAGCGAGATGCGTCCCGGAACTGCCTTCGGGGCCGCCCAGAGATGGTGTGGGCGGATTCCGAGCACGACGTCGCGCGGCTCAGGCACAGCGGCGCCCGGCAGCTCGAACTGGACGCCCTCGGCGACGAATTCGAGACCGCGAGACGTGCGAGTCAACCGTCCTTCGAGCTCGTTCATCTGAGGCGTCCCGAGGAACGTCGCGACGAAGCGATTGTTCGGACGATCGAACAGCTCGAGCGGCGTGCCGACCTGCTGCACGCGTCCGCCGTTCATGACGACGATCCGGTCCCCCATGGTCATCGCCTCGACCTGGTCGTGTGTGACGTAGATCATCGTGACGGCGAGCCGCCGGCGGAGGCGGATCAGCTCGTTGCGCGTCTGCACACGGAGCTTCGCGTCCAGGTTCGAGAGTGGCTCGTCGAGCAGGAAGACGGCAGGGTGACGGACGATTGCCCTGCCGAGCGCAACGCGCTGACGTTGCCCACCCGACAGCTGTGCCGGAAGTCGCGCGAGCAACGGCTCGAGCTCCAGCAATCGCGCAGTTTCGGTGACGCGTTCTTCGATCTCCCGCTTTGGCATCCCGCGCCGACGAAGCCCGTAGGCGAGATTCTTGTGGACCGTCATGTGCGGGTAGAGCGCGTAGCTCTGAAACACCATCGCCACGTCGCGATCGGCCGGGTGAACCCGCGTGACGTCGCGGTCTCCGATCAGGATCGCCCCGTCGGACGCGACCTCCAGGCCCGCGATCATCCGGAGGAGTGTCGTCTTGCCGCAGCCGCTCGGACCGAGCAGGACGAGAAACTCGCCGTCCGCAACCTCGAGATCGACTCGCTCCACGGCGACCGTGTCGCCGAACCGCTTCGATACCCCGCGGAGCACTACCGACGCCATCTGATCCTCCTCATTTGACGGCACCCGCCGTAAGCCCGGCGATCAGGCGGCGTTGAATGACCAGAAAGAGGAGCAGTACGGGGATCGACGCCATCGCCGAGCCGGCCATCAGATAGTTCCATTGCGTCGAGAAGCGGCCGACGAATGTGTAGAGACCGGCCGTCAGCGGCCGCTTGCTGTCGTCGGTGACGAACGTGACGGCAAAGAGGAACTCGTTCCACGCAAGGATGAACGTGAAGACGAGCGCAGTGACGATGCCCGGCATCGAGAGCGGGATGAAGAGGTCGAAGAGCCGGCGCCAGCGGCCGACCCGATCGAGGATTGCGGCCTCCTCGATCTCTCGCGGGATGGCTGCGAAGTAGCCCGTTAGCATCCAGACCGTGAACGGCACCGTGGTCGCGGCATCCATGAGGATCAGTCCCCACAGGGTGTTGAGCAGCCCGAGCTGGCTCATCAGCCGGAAGGACGCGATGAGAAGCACGACGGGTGCGAACATCTGCGTCGCGATCACGACGTACAGCACGGCCTGGCGGCCCGGAAAGCGGAAGCGCGCAAGCGCGTAGGCGGCGGGAATCGCGGCAACTGCGTTCAGGAGCATCGTGCCACCGGCGATCTCCACCGTGTTCACGAAGTAGCTCCGAAGCGGGATGATCCGCCAGACGTCGACAAAGTTGTGCAGCCGAGGATGCGTCGGCAGCCACGGCGGTGGAAACGAGAAGAGGTCGGCGGTCGGCCGGAGAGCCGTGGCGCCGAGCTCGAAGAACGGGAAGAGCATCACGCCGAGCACGAGGACCAGCAGCGTGTAGAGGGTCACGCGGCTGACGAGACTGGTCTGCGCTACCACAGCCGCTCGTCCTTCTGTTGCAGCACGCCGCGCCACGAGAGCCGGGTGTGGACAACCGAGAAGACGAGCAGGATGCCGAAGATGACTATCGCAACGGCTGCCGCCGACCCCATCTGGTAGAGCTGGAATCCCTGCTTGTAGAGATACGTGACGAGTGTGTCCGTCTGTCCCGCAGGTCCGCCCTGCGTGAGCACCCAGATGATCGGGAACGAGTTGAAGACGAAGATGACGTTCAGCAGAATCGTCACCGCGAGAACAGGTCGTAGCTGCGGCAGGGTGATGTCGAAAAACGTATGCCACCCTTTCGCGCCGTCGAGCGCCCCGGCCTCGTAGAGGCTCGCGTCGATCCCCTGCAGCCCGGCGACCAGCATCAGCGTCGTCGGGGGAATGGACGCCCAGATAGCGATCCCGATCATCAACGGAAACGAGTGACTCGGCTCGGCCAACCAGTCGATGCGAGCGTGCGAGATGCCAAGGGACGAGAGCAGGTGGTTGAGCGCGCCGAAGTCCGGGTTCGCGATCCACTGCCAGAGCAGCGTGCTGATCACGAGGCTTGTCGCCCACGGCAGGAGCAGGAGGCTGCGCGCCACCGCCCGGAACGGAAACCGGCGGATCAGCACGACGGCCAGGAAAAGCGAGATCGCGGTCGTCACGACGACGACGGCGATCGTCCAGATGATGGTGCGATAGATGCTCGAGCGGAAGTCGGCGTTCGAGAAGAGATCCCTGAAGTTGCCGAGGCCGACGAACTTTGAGAAGTGGCCGAACTGATCGACCTTGTTCAGCGCCATCCAGACGGACATCCCGATCGGGTAGAACATGAACATGCCGACGAGCACGACGGCAGGCGCGAGGAACGGTGCGACGCCGCGCAACTCTGCAAGCCGCCTCGACGTCGTCGGTGTGGGAAGAGAAGACATGTGCCCGAGATTCAGTGTCGTCCGGCGGCGGCTAGCCGCCGCCGGACGACGGGTTCGTCGAACGCCTACTTGCCTGCCAGCTTGTTGAATTCGGTGGCCGCCTGATCGAGCGCAGCCTTCGGTGTTGCCTTACCGGTCAGCGCCTTCTGCATCGCGGTCGTGACGAGCGTTTGCATCTTGCTGTAGTTGGGATTGAGCGGGTCGAACCGCGACTGCGGAAGCAGCTTGATGAACGCGGCGGTCGCGGGATCCGCGAACTCGGGAAGGCCCTGCTGCGCTGTGAGGAGCGGTAGGAAGCCCTCGTTCACATCGAAGGTCGTGCGGTACGACGGCTGGTAGATGAACGAGATGAACTTGTTGACGACGGGGATGTTCGCGTTCTTACCGACGACGAGCGTGTCGGTGACGCCCCACGTGACCGACGGGACGCCGGCACGAGAGACGGGCACTGGAGTCACGCTGTACTGCAGGGTCGGACTCTTGCTCGCGATCTGCGCCGAGAAATAGTTCCCGTCGACCCACATTGCGACGCGACCGGCGAGGAACAGTGGCTCGATGTCTTCGGCTGCGACGCCGGACGGGTTCGGCACAGCGCCGGTCTTCGTCAGCTTGACGAGGAACGAAAGTGCCTGGACGCCTTCGGGGCTGTTGAAGGCGGCCTTGCCCTTGGAGGTGAAGAACTGTCCCTTGTTGTTCCAGAGGAAGAAGCCGAAGTAGCGGAACGCCTGGACGCCCTTACCGTCGAACGCGTAGCCGAACGCGCCGGTCTTCTTCTTGATCTTGACTGCGTCCGCGAGCAGCTCGTTCCAGGTCGCGGGCGGCTTCGAGATGCCCGCTTTCTTGAAGAGCGTCTTGTTGTAGAACATTCCGCGCGCGGCGGCGGCGATCGGCAGGCCGTAGTTCTTGCCTTTGTACAACGCACTCTTCTGGAAGAGCGCGGGGACGAACCGGCTCTGCACCGCGACCGGAACGATGTCGGGGGTGATCGGAAGAATTGCGTTCGCCTGAACCCATTCCGGCAACCAGATCGTCGCCGTGTTGACGAGGTCGGGCAGCTGATTTGCCGCGATCATCTGAGCCGTCGAATCGTGGGCCTGCTGCCAACCCATCGACTGAAGGTTCACGTGAAGGTCGGGATTGGCTTTCTCGAACGCGGCGATCGTGTCCTTCCAGTATGGAACCGT
>Ga0193728_1001106_pt1 | contig 13595 bp, 14 predicted proteins | sample U1c1metaG_FD_143037 | JGI IMG/M metagenome (GOLD analysis project Ga0193728, IMG submission 143037) | Soil microbial communities from a riparian zone of the East river system, Colorado, United States - U1c1 | ecosystem: Environmental > Terrestrial > Soil > Riparian zone | place: USA: East River...
CCATGCTTCCGCACCTACGTCACAACGCAAGCGTGTCTGGTAACAGCTAAACCCGCCGGCTGGAGCATCGCAGAGGCGGCGGCATTCCCCCTCGCGGTCGGAACGGCCTATTACGGGCTGTACCGCATGGCACGGCTGGCGGCTGGCGAGCGGGTGTTGATCCACGCGGCGGCCGGAGGCGTGGGAATGGCGGCCGTCCGGATTGCCCAGAGCCTGGGCGCGGAAGTCTTGGCGACAGCCGGCAGTCCCTCGAAGCGGGCGTTGGTTCGGTCGGCGGGCGTCGAGCACGTGCTGGACTCGCGGTCCCTCGCGTTTGCTGAGGAGATCATGCAGCTGACCGGAGGGCGCGGCGTCGACGTGGTGCTGAACTCGCTGGCCGGTGCCGCGATGGAGCGGTCCTTGGACACGCTGGCGAGCTTCGGGCGCTTCGTCGAGATCGGCAAGCGTGACATCCTCGAGCACAACCGAAGGATCGCGCTCCGGCACTTCCGCGCAAGCCAGTCGTTCATGGTGTTGGACCTGAAACAACTCATCGACGAGCGGCCGAAGGATACGGGCGCACTCCTGAAGGAGGTGATGGACTACTGCCTCGACCATGGCGTGGAGCCGCTCCCTTGCCGCGTTTACGAACCAGGAGAGGTCGATGAGGCATTCCGGCAGATGGCCCAGGGCAGGCACACCGGTAAGATCGTGATCGGTTTCGAGGGACGTCCGGTGCCGGTAACGCCGTCGCTATACCCGGAGCCGGAGTTCCGTGCGGATGCCACATACCTCATCACTGGAGGGCTGGGCGGGCTTGGCCTGACCGTGGCGGAATGGATGGTCGCGAGTGGTGCGCGGCATCTTGTGCTCGTCGGTCGGCGGCCGGCCCCAGAGGCTGCTCGGCCCAAGATCGCAGCGCTCCAGGCCCAAGGCGCGACCGTGGCGCAGGTCGCGGCGGACGTCACTGACGCGGAGGACGTCCGCCGGATTCTCGACATGATCGGATCGGAGCCGCCCCTGCGTGGGATTATCCACGCCGCAGCGGTGCTGGATGACGGGATCGTCGCCCAGCTCACCGAGCCGCGACTGCTCGATGTGCTGGGCCCCAAGGTGTTGGGCGCGTGGAACCTCCACGCCGAAACGCTTCAGATGCCATTGGACTTCTTCGTTATGTTCTCCTCCGCCGCCGGATTGCTTGGCTCCCCGGGCCAGGCAAACTACTGCGCAGGCAACACTTTCCTCGACTGCCTGGCGCATTTCCGGCGGTCGCAGGGCCTTCCCGGATTCAGCATCGCGTGGGGTGCGTGGGCGGAGGTTGGTCTCGCTGCTCAACAGGACAACCGCGGCAAGCGGCTGGCCGCTCGTGGTATTGCGAGTATGACTCCCGAGCAAGGGATCCACGCCCTAGGAATGTTGCTCGCCATGGACGCCGCGCATGTTGGGGCGATCCCGTTTGACTACGAGCGCTGGTGCGAGTTCTACCCCCACGCCCGCCACGCCGCCGTCTTCGCCCGCTTGCCCAAGCCGGGCCAGTTCACCGACTCGGCCGAAGCCGCCTCTGCTACTGGGCAGACCATTCGGTCCGCGGAGCCGGGTGAGCGCCGCGAGTTGGTGGAACGCTACCTGCTCGAACGGAGCGCAAGGATTCTTGGTTTTGTCGACGGCAGGGTTGACCTCGACGTGAGCCTGAACCGCCTGGGACTTGACTCCCTGATGGCCGTGGAGCTGCGCAACGCGGTCGAAGCCGATTTGGGCGTGGCGGTCCCGGTAAAGAACCTCCTTCAAGGCGTAAGCCTGGGTCAGCTCGCCGAATCGATCGCCGACCAGATCGCCGTGCAGGCGCAGCCGCCCGGGCCCGATGTGACGCCGACGCAGGCGGTCCAGGGCGGCACGGTTGCGCACGGCGCAGTCCCCGACCCCGCGCCAGGTTCGGCTGTGCAGGTCGAGCTGGCGCATCTCTCAGACCAGGAGGTGGCCGATCTTCTCGCCGACCTTGAGGGTGAGTCAGCTGCCAGCGCCGGACAGGACGAACTATGACCAGATCCGCGGAGGACATGCGGGCCAGGCTCAAGGAGTTGCTATCCGCACGTCGTTCGGCCGACGCGCTGGACGTCTTTCCGCTCTCGTATGGTCAGCAGGGTCTGTGGCTGAGCCACCAGCGCAATCCGGACAGCACTGTGTGGAACGAGCCCGTGGTGATGCGGCTGCGCCCTGCGCTGGACATGAACGCCCTCACTACAGCCCTTGAGCAGCTGATCGAGCGTCACCCGATCCTTCGCACCACCTATAGCCTGTCTGGCCAAACTCCGCTGCAGCGGGTGGGGACGGGACGGCCGCTGGCATTGACGGTGACCGACGCGACCGGCTGGAGCAGCGAAGCGCTCGATGCCTCAATCGACGACCAGATACACGAGCCATTCGACCTTGTCATCGGCCCAGTCTTCCGTGTCCGGATCCTGCGTCGCGGGCCGGACGACGACGTGCTTCTGCTAGTCGTGCATCACATCGCGCTCGACGGGATGTCGTACAAGGTTCTGATTTCTGATCTCTTTGCGCTGTACCGATGCGCCCGCGACGGCGGCCACCCAGCGCTTCCGCCAGTCGCGCATTACCACGAGTACGTGCAGTGGCAGAGGACGCTGCTAGCGGGCCCGAACGGGCAGCAGCTGCAGCGGTATTGGAAACGTCAGCTTGATGGCACCAAGGCGGTCTTGGGTCTGTTGCCGCATCAGGAGGTGCCAGATAAGGAGGTGCCAGCCGGACGCGCGGACGCCGGTGGCAACTTTTCCTTTGAGCTCGAACGGTCGCTGGTGAACCGACTGCGAGATCTGGCGCAGGACCAGGGAACCACCATGCACACCCTGCTGCTGGCCGGTTTCCAGTTGCTCCTGCACCGTTACAGCGGCGCCGACGACATCGCCGTGTGCTCGGTCGTGAACGACCGCGTTACCCTCGGCCCCGCATATCACAGCATGGTCGGTTACTGCGCAAACCAGGTCCTACTCCGCAGCCGACTGACCGGCGACCCGCCGTTCACCGGGTTTCTGCGGCGGGTTCAGGAGACTGTCCTGGAGGCTCTGCAGCACCACGCCTACCCCTTCATGCTGGCCGCACAGGAGCTGTCGCGGCACGATGGCACACCGGTCAGCATGATCCGGGACGTGTCGTTCGGCATGATGCCAGTCAACACCCAGTTCCCTGTGCCGATCCGGGTATCGCAGTCGGGCCACCAGTCCGCAGGCAACGCTCAGCTGACCCTGGGTGGCGTGACCGCCGAGTTCGTCTCCCACACCCGCGATACCAGCCGCCTCGCCCTGCTGCTCGAGATTTACGACGACAGGAACAGCGTCGTCGGCGTGCTCCATTACCGAGCCAACATGTTTGACCCGGCCATGATCGAGCGAATGGCTGTCCACTACGTGAACCTCCTGGGACACGCCGCCCGCGACCCGGCAGCGCGGGTCAGCCGATTGGAAATGCTGTCAGGCGCCCAGCGACGGCTGCTGGTATCGGGGTGGAACGACACAGCGGCGGCAGTGCCCGCGGTGACATTGGCGGAGCTATTCGAGGAGCGGGTTGCTCGCGGCGCTACTGCGATCGCAGTCGAATGCGGTGATGTGGTGGTGACGGTCGGGGAGCTGAACGAGCGGGCCAACCGCTTGGCACGATTGTTGGTAGGGCTGGGGGCCGGGCCGGAGCGTTTGGTAGCCGTCGCGCTGCCGCGATCGGTGGAGCTGGTGGTGGCGCTTCTGGCGGTGGTCAAGGCGGGTGCTGCATTTGTGCCGGTCGACGTGACGTATCCGGCAGAGTACGTCGACCGCATGCTGGCTGATACCGCGCCGCTGTGTGTGGTGACGACGGCTGACTTCGCGGGGTTTTCGGTCGGACCTGAAACAACACCGGTGGTGTTGGGTGATCGGCTGGTGTCGGCAAAGCTGGCAGCCCTCTCGGGAGTGAATCTCGAGGAGAAGGAGCGGCTTGGTAGGTCGCATCCCGCGCATCCGGCGTATGTGATCTATACGTCCGGATCTACTGGTGGTCCCAAGGGCGTTGTGGGGACCCAGGAATCGGTAATCAATCGGCTAGTGTGGATGTGGCGGGAGTACCCATTCGCAGATGGTGAGCTGTGCTGTCATACGACCCCGTTGGGGTTCGTCGACGCGGTATGGGCTTTGTTCGGTCCGCTGCTGGGTGGTGCCGCGGTCGTGGTCGCCTCCGAGGAGGAGTTGCAGGACGGCCGCCAGCTGGTGCGGTTGTTGGCCGACAGGGCGGTTACTCGGATCGTCACGGTCCCATCTCTGTTGCGGGTGATCATAGCCGAGGTGTCCGCGGAACCGGTGCGGTTGCCTCACCTGTTGTGGTGTACCAGCAGCGGCGAGGAGCTGCCGGTCGCTGTGCTGGATCGCTGCGGGCAGGTGCTGCCCGGCGCGACGGTGCTGAACCTCTATGGCGCCACCGAAGTGATGGCCGACGCGGTCGCGTATACATGTCCGACCGATGGCACCGGGTTGTCGAGGGTGCCGATTGGTCGGCCGATCGCGAACACGCAGGCGTTCGTGCTGGATGACCGCCTGAGGCTGGTCCCAGCGGGTCTGGCCGGTGAACTGTTCATCGCGGGCGACGGGTTGGCTCGGGGCTACCTGAACCGTCCTGGTCTGACCGCGGAACGGTTCGTGGCCAACCCGTTCGGGGGATTCGGCGAACGCATGTACCGGACCGGAGACCTTGCACGATGGGATGCCGACGGGACGTTGCACTACCTCGGCCGAGCCGACCATCAGGTCAAGGTCCGTGGGAACCGGGTCGAGCCCGGCGAGATCGAAGCAGCATTGATGTCGCATCCGGCGGTGGCTCAGGCGGTCGTCATCGCGCGAGAGGATCGGCCTGGGGACCGTCGAATCGTGGGGTACATGGTGGCGGCCAATGGCTGCGGCGAACGCGACCTGAGCGTGCTACGGGCGCACCTGTCCAGGCTGCTCCCCCCTCACATGGTCCCCTCGGCCTTGGTGTGGCTGGAGCGGCTGCCGCTGACCTCGATCGGCAAACTGGACCGCGGCGCACTGCCCGTGCCCGACCACATGCCCGAACAGGAGTACAGTCCGCCCCGTACGCCGCACGAGGAGATCCTGTGCGCCGCCTTTGGCGACGCGCTCGGTTTGGCTCGCGTCGGCGTCAACGACAACTTCTTCACCAGCGGCGGCGACTCGCTGCTCGCAACCCGGCTGGCCAGCCGCGTCCGAGCTCTGCTCGGCGCGGACATCCCCGTCCGCACAATCTTCGACACCCCCACGCCGGCGGGACTCGCCGAGTACCTGAAGGACGCCGGGCCGGCTCGTCCCCCGTTGGTAGCCAAGGCCCGCCCGGCCATAACGCCGTTGTCATACGGGCAGCAGCGGCTGTGGTTTCTCGGTCAGATGCAGGGACCCAACGCGACATACAACATGCCGACGTCGTTGCGGTTGATTGGGCCGCTCGATGTCGCGGCGATGCAGGACGCGCTGGCTGATGTGATCGGCCGGCACGAGACCCTGCGCACCGTGTTCCCACTTGTCGGTGAGGAGCCGCGCCAGAAAGTCCTGGATCGGCAAGTAGTGCCGACCCCGCTGACAGTCGTTGAGGTGCACCATCTGGATCTCGACGGAGCGATCACGCAAGCCGAGAGCCACAGCTTCGACCTGTCGTGCGAGGTGCCTGTGCGGGCGTGGCTGTTCCGGCTCGGCCCGACGGAGCACGTGCTGACCCTGGTGGTACATCACATCGCGGGCGACGGCTACTCGACAGTCGTGCTCGCGGGAGACATGACCCGGGCGTACGTGGCTCGCTGCCGTGGGGAGGCTCCGGTCTGGCGGCTATTGCCGGTACAGTACGCCGACTTTACTGTATGGCAGCGAGAGTTGCTGGGTGGCCCGGATGAAGCGGACAGCAGGTACAGCCGGCAGATCGCGTACTGGCGCTCGGCGCTGGCGGGTCTGCCCGACGAGCTTTCGCTGCCGGTGGATCGGCCGCGCCGAGCATTGGCGACGTACCGTGGCGGCAAGACCCGTATAACGGTCGCGGCGGGACTCCACCGGCGGCTGGTTGACCTGGCCAGGGCCGAGGGCGTTACGGTGTTCATGGTGCTGCAGGCCGCCGTGGCCACGTTGGTATGCAGGCTCGGCGGGGGCAACGATGTTCCCATCGGCGTCCTGGTGGCCGGCCGAGGCGACGAGGTCCTGGACGGACTGGTCGGATGTTTCGTCAATCCGCTCGTGATGCGCACCGACCTGTCGGGCGACCCATCGTTCTCTGAGTTGCTCAACCGGGTGCGGGACACCGCGCTGGGGGCGTACGCGCACCAGGATGTCCCGTTCGAACGAGTAGTGGCAGAACTGGCGCCGACCCGCTCCGCGTCCCGCCACCCGCTGTTCCAGATAATCCTCACATCTCCAAACACCGCGCGGGCTCCGGCGGAGCTGGCGGGTCTGGACGTCAGCGTGCTGCCGGGCGGCCAACCCTGGGCCAACTTCGACCTGTCCTTCAGCGTGAGTGAACTGTTCGGTCCCGACGGTTCGCCCGAGGGCTGCACCGGTGAGCTGATCTTCGCGACCGATCTGTTCGACCAGGCGACGGCGGATGCAGTGGTCCGCGGTCTTGTGCAGACGCTCGACACCGCCTCCGCCTACCCGGACCGCCCGATCAGCGGGATCGATGTGTTGGTTGGGCCCGACCGCCGCCAGCTCGCGTCAGGGTCCAGTCACATGGCGGGAGCTGTGCCAGTGAGAGACATGCCTGAGTTGCACGCCGGGGTTGGATCGGGCGAGACCGAGGCCGGGCGGTACCGGGCACCGCGCACCGCGCGCGAGGAGGCCCTGTGCGCCGCCTTTGGGGACGTACTGGATATGGCTCGAGTGGGCATCGACGACAACTTCTTCGCTAGTGGGGGCGACTCGCTGCTCGTCACTCGCCTCGTCGGTCGGCTCCGGGCCGTGCTCGGCACGGACATCCCTGTGCGTGCCATCTTTGACACCCCGACGGTGGCCGGCCTCGCGGCGCACGTCGACGGCGGACCGTCGGCGAGCATCGGCCCAGCACACTCGTCGACCAAAGCAACCGCCGGCCAGGACCGGCTCTGAAATGGGGATACATGCCGAATATTTTCGATGACGACGAACGGAACTTCGTGGCGCTGGTCAACCAGGAGAAGCAATACTCGCTGTGGCCGGTCGATCTGAACGTACCGACCGGCTGGACCTTGATGTATGGCCCAGATACCCGTGCGGCGGTTCTCAAGCGCATTGAGCAGCAGTGGACTGACATGCGTCCGGCAAGTCTGGTGAATACCCTCGATGCGACAGACAACATCCGCTAGCGCCACCGAGGGCCCCGCGCCTGGGTTGCACCGCTCTCGCCGCATGTCTGCCGGGCTGGCGCCGGGAGGCCGCGGATTTGTGATCTACTTGGTCGCACAGGCGGTCTCTCTTCTTGGTGACTCTTTTGCCTTCATCGCCTTTCCGTTGTTGGTTCTGCAGACCACTGGGTCCGTGGCGCAAATGGGTGGTGTGACGGCGATCGCGAGCATAAGCATGGTTGTTGCCGGCGTTATTGCCGGATCAATCGTCGACCGGACGTCACCCCGGACGATAATCTTCGGATGTGACTTGTTCCGGGCTGTCACGAACCTCGCGGTATCGCTGTACTGGTTCGCTTCGCCGCACCTGTGGCTGCTATATGCGGCCGTGGCATTGGGATCGGCCGCATCGGCGCTCTTCCAAGTCTCCCACACGAGCCTGGTCCCACGGCTTGTTGAGCGTGAGCGGCTTGTCGCGGCCAACGGACTGTATGTGGCCACCATGGCGATCGCCTTCATGATTGGACCCGTCCTGGCTGGCGGAATCGCCGCGGCTTTCGGGCCGACGGTAGCCATCGGAATCAACGGCGCCACCTTTGCCCTTGCCGCCGCCGGTGTGCTGTTTGTGCGATTGCGCCCAACGCGGCAGGATCAAGACCAATACATGAGCATCACCGACGGCCCCTTCACGGGCATTTCATACGTCTGGCACCACCCCATACTCCGGTGGCTACTAGCACAGACTGCCGTCACATCAATCTTCACCTTCGGATTGTTCGATCTGTTCATCTATTACCTGCGGCATGATCTCGGCCAGAGCGATGCGAGGGTCGGGGTCATGGTTGGTGTCGCGGCCACGGGGGCGATCGTGGCCGCGATCACGGCCAGCCCCCTGCGCAGTCGGTTCGGCTTCGCAGCGTGCTGGATCGGCTCTTGCATCGTTGCCGGCCTCGCCACCGCGACACTCGGGATCACTACTTACGTCCCGTTGCTGCCCATTATCGGCGCGGCCCTCGCTCTTGGAATCAGCCTGGCCGTAGTGTGTTCGACCTCCCTACGGCAGGAGATCACACCCGAGCACGTGATCGGGCGTGCCACGTCGGTGTTCTCCGTCGTTCAGCTCCTCGCTTTCGGAGCTGGTGCCGCCACTGTGACGGCGACGGCCGCCTGGCTCGGGGCCCGCCCGGTCTTTGTCGCCGCGGGAGTGGCGCTTGTCTGTGTCGGTACACTGTCCATCGTTGCGCCGTGGCGGTCGGTGCGGGCTGTAACCGAACGGTCCAACTCCTGATCAGGGGAGCGGGCGAGGTCTGGCAGATGCAGCAACTGATCAAGCGATGCGGGAGTCGGCCCTGGCCGAGGTCAGCCCCCGCAGTGTCGCTGTTGTTGTTCGCGAAAGACCTATCTACCGGCGAAATCCGTGCACAGCCTGGCTGGGTTGTGCGGGCGGGCGTGTCCCAGCAGGCGTTCTCGACGATCACCGACGCGGTGTCGCAAGGATGGGCGATCGGCAGAACCGGCTGCTCAAGGAACTTGGCGCCAACTGCGGAACTGAAGAACTACGGCGTAGCCGACGTGCCTACGGGCACGAAGAATCCGGCCATCGTGAGCCGTATCGCGGCCATCATATCCACGGCCAGACGGTCAGCTTGAACCTGGCAACGCACACCAGCTCACGGCGGAACGGGCCAACGGAGGGTTAGACGATGTTCCTCTGGTGGGGGCGCGCTGTGGTGAGAGCGCGCTCGCTCGTGCTTGCCGTGACTTTGGCCCTGGCGTTGGTGGTTGGTGACTGTCATGGTCTTTACCGGAGGAAGCCGCGGTGGTTCAGACCGCTGCACCAGCGGGCACGCCAACGAGCTTGAGAATTTCGAGATTGGCAAGTCGGGTGGGCGACAAGGAAAGGAGGATCCCCGGTGAGGTCCGGACGGCCCGGCAGGACACCCCGCAGCAGCGTCCCGCTCATCGCGAGCCAGCTTCGGGGTCGCACAGTCATCCAGTTAAGCGGCTGTGCCCGACATCGCTGCAGGCTCCGAGCAGCGACGGTGCGCAGGCATGTTGGGGGAAGGGAGGCGCAATGGACGTAGCATTCGCGTTCGATGCGACATACGCAAGCTATCTGCCGGGGGCCGTCGAATCGGTCTTGCGAACAAATACTCAAGTTGAGCTATGGCTTGCCGCCACACCCGCCGCCGTCTCGGTCGTCGAAAAGCAGCTCGTCCGGCAGGTCTCGACCCGCGCCGCGATCCACTATCTGATCATGGACGAGTCACGTCTCCAACTGGGCACATCCGTCTTGGCCGAACTGAGCTACATCAGCGCCGGGGCGAACCTCCGACTGTTCCTCGCTGATGCGATGCCCGCACACGTGACCAGGTTTTTGTACTTGGACATCGACGTTCTCGTCCACGCCGACCTGAGCCCGCTGTGGCATGTCCCCCTCGGGGACGCTGTCGTGGGGGCGGTGCGGGACCGCGGGACGCCCTTCATGGGCTCACATGGCGGTCCACCCGGGCTGTCGGCAGACCTCGACCCGGCGAGCCCTTATTTCAATTCCGGAGTCCTCCTGGTCAACCCGGCGCAGTGGCGGCGTCGCGATATCACGCGACGATGTATCGACTACCTTGTGCGCTATCGCGACCGTCTGCGATACCCCGACCAGGACGGCCTCAACATCGTCTGCTACGGCGCGTGGCTCGAGCTCGATGACACGTGGAACTACCAGTACGCGCGGCCTGGCCCCGACGAGCCGCGACCCTGTCGCGACGGCATCCGTATCACGCATTACGCCGGCAACCGCAAGCCGTGGGATGCCGACTTTCCGGCGGAGGAGCACCGGAGGCGCTACCTGGAGATAGTCGACCATGCGAATGTTCGGCTCATACGTAGGTAGCAAGAGGCCTGACGACGCGCCGGCCAGGCGCCCGCACCGTTCGTGAGTTTCCCATATTTGATCGCGGGAGGCCGGTGGGCTGGCTGCTCGGCGGAAGTTGGAGCGTGGCCCGATAGGGTGATCCGGTCATTGACGGACAAACGGCCCTCCCCCTGATCGCTTTGCAGGGCAACGGGGAAGGGCCGTTTTCACGCCGCCCGGAGGCTGCGTTGCTCACTGTAGGTCCTGACCCCGTTGTCGTGGAACAGATGCTGGCCGATGGCCTGCTGCAGTGCCCGGACTGTGCCGGGGTGCTGGCCCGGTGGGGGCATGTGGCGCGGCGGTTCGTGCGCCACTCGACGGGGGCGGTGGAGAAGCTGCGTCTGCGCCCGTTGAGCGAGGAGGGTGGCTGCGGGCGGACACATGTGCTGCTGCCGGCGTTCCTGTTGGGCCGCCGGCTGGACGTGGTGGAAGTGATCTGGTGGGTACTGCGCGCCTGCGTGGATGGGTTGGGGTGGCGCCGGCTGGTGGCGCTGGTGGGGCGTCCGGCCTCGACGGTGCGCGGATGGGATGAGCGTCGCCCGGATGGTGGCGGTGCTGTCGGGCGGGTGGCTTTTGGGCACCCGAGCTCTGCGGCCCCTGCTGCCGGGACTACCAACATAGGAACGCATCTTCAAGTTCTTGGATGGGGGTGGGAGCCTCGCCGGGTCCTGTATCGGCCCTGACGGTGAGGTACTGCTATCGATGTCCAGGAGGAAACCGCGGGGCGTGCCCGGCCGCGATGTGGCGTTGTTTCGCTACTCGTTGGTACGGCCGTTGGTCGATCCACGGCTGAGTGGGCCGGAGCGGGGCAAGTTGGTGCGCTTGCTGGCTTCACGCCAGCATGTGGGCCCGGCCGGGTGTTAGCGGCCACGCTGTTTGCACATGAGTCGGCTGCGTTTGGCGTTCATGTGTCGGCAGGTCTTGGTGATGATGCTGGCTGGCGTGGGCTGGCAGGCGTTGCCGGGTGCCTGGGGTCAGGTCGCGGGGTCGCGGGGTGCGCCGAGCAGGGTGGCGAGCGCGGCGATTGCCTCGAGGAGCAGTGCGTCGACGCGGGCCTGCTGGTCGGCTGCTCGGCGGGCGCGGAACTCGGCGACGGCGCGGCGGTGCTCGGCGTGGGCGGCGAGCTGGCGTACCCGGGCGGCGACGGCCGGGGTCATGTGGGTGACCGGGCTGTCTGGCGGGGGGTGGTCAGTCGCGGGTGAGCGCGGCGACTGCTTTCTTCGCGCAGGCGTCATCGATGAGGTCCTTGCCATCGGCGGCGGCGGCGATGATCGCCGCGGTGGCGGCGTTGTTGAGGGCGCGGGGCAGCCCGGAGGAGACGCGGTGCAGGCGGGCGATGGCGTCGTCGGCGAAAAGCGGGTCGCCGCGGCCGGCGAGTGCCAGGTGATGGCGGAGGTAGGCGGCTGATTCGGCGAGGTCCATGGCCCTGATGGTGAACCGGGTGGCGATCCGCTGGTCGAGGGTTATCTTTAGCTTTCGCGTCAGCCAGGGCTGTGACCTGCGGCGTCCCGTCGTGGACAGTGTCGTTGACGGGACGCTCGCGGCCTGATAGCGGCTGTTTCAGCAGCCTGGATCGTTACCTGATCGGGTCCGGGCTGACCGCTGGTCGCCGAGTGCGCGGGCGAGATGGCGGCGCAGCCGGGCGTTCTCGTCGGCGAGCTGCTTGTTGCGGCCGATGGCGGCGGTGAGCCTGGCGCGCAGCGACGCATCGGTGGCCCGCTGGCCTGCGGGGGTGGTGCCGGCGGAGCCGGCACCACCCGTTTCCTCGCGCAGCCTGCGGATCTGGCCGCTGATGTCGGGCTGGGTATAGAGCCAGGACCGGGAGATTCCCGCGGCCTGCGCGACGCCGGCGAACGTCACGGGAGTGCCGGCCCGGTCGAGCTCGCGCAGAGCCTGTACGGCTTTCGCCCGGGTCAGCTCGTGCCGCCTGGCCGCGGCTTCGGAGAGCAGGTCAGGACGCATCGGCGGCTGCCTCCTTTCCTTCGCCGCCGTCGGCTTCGAGGGCGGTGATGATGTTGTCCAGGTTGGCGGCGACCTGCCATGGCCGGGCGCTGACCCGCGCCGAGGAAGAAGCGCTGCCGCGCCTCGCGGCACTGGACGCCCTCAGCGGGCTGCAATGGGGCACCGTCAACGGCGACCGCGAAGTCACCGGCCGCGTTCGCAGGACATTTGCCCAGCTGCGGGTCCGCTCCCTGTGAGGGAAATGTTGTGGCTCCCGGCAGTACAACCTTCGCGAACTGCACAGATTTCTTTCCCGCCACCTTCCCTGAGACCATGCTGAGAGGCTGAGCTTGTTGGCGAGTGCAGCGATGTCCGGCCGGCTTCGATCTCTCACAATGCCTCGTGCACGACAGCCGTCGCGGGAGCTGCCGGGGAGGTGATGCGGCGCCATAGCCCGAGCCGGGCGATGACCTCTCCCGGAACAGGCAGCGGCGTGGTGGGCGCGTCGGCCGGCCCGGCGGGCAGCGGCAGATCTTTTCGCAGGCGGATCATCGACCGCCAGGTCAGCACCTGCGGCCAGGCGGCCGTGATCGCCACTCCCTTGCTGCCGGAAAGCCGCCCGGAGGCGGGCAGGTCCTCCAGGACCAGGCCGCCGGCCAGCAAGGCTGCGGCCGTCTTGGCCCCGACGCCCCTGACACCAGGCACCGCACAGCGCCCGGAAGTCGGGATACTGCCCTGGGGCGATTCCGTAGCGCGCGGTTACCTCGGCCGGACCGAGCAGCCTGCTGCCCGCGCGCATCGCGGTGTTGAGGACGCGCACCGCGCCACGGTCAGGCCGGGTGTCGCGCACGAGTTGGTAGTAATCCTGGTCCATGGACGCGATCAGCACGTCACGGCCGGGGCTGGCCGCGACCAGGGTGGCGGGTGCCGGAGCTGGCGCCGCTGCTGCGGGAGCTGAACGAGTACTACTGCCTGGCCGGGCATGTCATCACCGTCGACGCCGGGCACACCGTCCGCGCTCACGCCTCTTTCATCTGCGAGGAGCTGATGGCGCACTACGTCATGACCGTCAAGCTGAACACTCCTGGCCTGTACGGTTCCCGCACGCCCGGCAGGTCGCCCTGATCGAGCGGTACGTCACCCGCACCGTCCGCAAGCGCAAGGACAGCGGCCGCGGATACCACAAGGTCACGGTCAGGACCGCGGTCGCGGCGCTCGTGATCACCAGCCTGGACGCCCGCGAGGCCGGCCCGGAGCACCTGGCCGGCTACGTCCGCCGCCACTGGCGGATCGAGAACAAGATCCACTATGTCCGCGATGTCACTTACCGTGAGGACGACTCCAGGATCAGGACCGGTTCCCGGCCTCGCATCATGACCACCCTGCGTAACCTTGCTATCGGGCTCATCCGCCAGGCCGGCCACACCCGGATTG
>Ga0193728_1001107_pt1 | contig 13577 bp, 1 predicted proteins | sample U1c1metaG_FD_143037 | JGI IMG/M metagenome (GOLD analysis project Ga0193728, IMG submission 143037) | Soil microbial communities from a riparian zone of the East river system, Colorado, United States - U1c1 | ecosystem: Environmental > Terrestrial > Soil > Riparian zone | place: USA: East River...
GCTCTATAGCACTTATAATTCTTAATTCTTTTATACTAGCCCTAAGCTCTTACTAGCTATACTTTCTCTAGTTAAGGACCACTTATAGCCGTCTAATTCTAGATAGGTAGGAATACTATCTTTACCTGCCCAAATATCCGGAATGGAAATTTTATATCCCTATAATACCTAAGAGTATAAGGATATATATATCTTAGGAACAGACTATACAGAAAGCTATAGTAAGGCTAGCCCTATATTTTAAGTTTAGCTTATTAATCTTCTTACCTAATAATAGGCTTGTCTAACCCTATAAATATAGTCGCTAGTATTAAGTACGTTTCTCTAATACCTCCTAGTAAGATAGCCGGATAATTATAGATCTTTTAATTATACTAATAGCTAAGCAGGTAATAATAAAGCCTACTTTACGGATATTTCTAATAACAGCTTAAATTATAAAAGCGAAGACGAATAGCCTACTAGATTCCTAAGAAGACCAAACTAAATTTTAGAAGGCGTAACTAAAAACGGTGCACTTAAGTACTGGGTAGAGTAGAAGCCTAGGCTAACGAGCATTAGAGCCGCGAAGAGTAATAAGAATTTAAGGTATTACTCGGTTTATATTATAAATAGAGTGGCAGTTTTATACTAGAAGCCTACTAAGGAGCCTATAACTAATCTAATATTCTATAAACTTTAATCTTATTATAAAAGGAACTTTAGTAAGTTTATTAAGTATATTATAAGGTTCTAAGAGCTTAAAGAGGCGCTTAAGAAGAAAGATAGAAAAGCACTTATAGCTTTAGTAGATAAGAGTGGAATATAGAAGAGACTTAGATTAACCCTATAAAACGCTATTAATAAAAGTAGTAAAAAGGAGATTAACGGCGAATCTTTAAAAACGAAAGAGAAGTAGAGTTTACCCCTAAATATATAGCGTATAGTAGACTTAGGCCTAAATGGTTTAGGAATAGAAATTTCTCCTATAGCACTTTAATAGTTTCTAAACAATTGCTAAGTATTTCTAGTTACTATTAGGCAATTTAATTATTTCCTATATATAACACGTTTTAGTCCTATCTAGCCTACCGTTTCTTAGGAATATCTTATTATTGCTAATTTACTTATAGCCGTCTCTTCTAGCTGGAATTTAGTATTAAAAATATATATATCTTGCTAGTATAAGCGCACCGCCTTCCTTACTACGCTTTTAAAAGTAGGAGTCCTATAAACTACGGTAATATTAGTAGAGGAGAAACCCCTACAAATAGGTATACTTACTAGAGATTGCCATATTACTAGCCTCTACTAACTATTTATTTTTAATATACTAGGGTAGATCTAACGATCTATCCGTCCTAAATAAGCAATTACGCGCTAGCGGCAATATTATCTAAAGGTTAGCTATTAACCCTTATATTATATTTAGAATAAAAAGAGTAATAGTAAAAATCCCCTAGCTATTTATTTTAAGTAAGAGATATAGGAACTAGCTAGCCTAGGCCTCTTAATCTATTAAGGAAAGTTAGAAGTAACCTAGGTAAGGTATTAAAGTTTTACCTAATATCTCTAAGAACTATACTAATAAAAGTCTGCGTATATAAGCGCTACGATCTTTATAAGCTTTAAGGAGGTGCTTAGCTAAAAGTAGATAAGCGGCGATCCTAACTCTACTTATAATAAAAAGAACTTTATTAAACTTATCTAAACTCTATATTTAACTATACAGGCTATTAATAATTGTAGATAACTGGCTTAGCGTTATTATTAATGTATTACTAAAACCTTTACACCTTTATATTAAGAGGGTAATAGAGTTTTATAAATACTATATAATTAAGTATAGATAAGCTTAAAAAAATCCACTAGAGTAGCGAGTAATGCCTAGCAATGTGAGATATATATATTCCCTAGGTATAACTTTCTATAGTTTTTTAAGAATAATCAATACCTATATAGCCTATATAGAGTCTAACTAATATAAAAAACTTTTTATAGTAACTTTATTAGCTAGACTGGACCTATAGTTTTAAAAGTATAAATAGATAAGCTAGATTATATAATAAATAAGCTATAATATAGAGCTGATTAAGAGATAAATTACTAGTAGAGTCCTCCTTAACCTAATATAAACCTATAGCATACCTATAAGCGTAATCGCGGAAACTAGGTATAATTTAAGGAATACTTTATATATATAGCGCCGGAGATATAATACGGATAGTCTATTAAGTAATATAATAACGGAAATAAGCTAGTATTCTTTTAGTATAAGAGTAAGTATAGTATGGAGTAACGGACTAATATTTCCTAAGTGGAACTAGGAACTACTAAGAAGTTAATAAAACTATATATAAGACCTTAAATTACGCAAACGCGGCCTAACTAGCGGTAAAGCAGGCTATATTGGCTTAGATTTAGATAAAGGACTTTATTACTAATTAGACTAGTCCTACCACTAAGATATAGCGGGACTATATTAATAATAAAAAGAGAGCTACAACGTTTTACTAACTTAGCGCGGCCTAAAATTCCGAGAGTATAGATAATAATATTCGCTATAATATAAAGAAGAATAAGAATTGCTGTAAGTACGCTTATATCGGAGCTTCCTTTTTAGCGCTTGATAACTAATATATAATTAAGTCTTTTATAAAGAAAAGAGAAGATTAACTTGCGGGTAGGTGCATTAATTGGCTATAAGAGCTTCTATAGAGTAAATACTCTAAATATAGCTCTAAGGGAGATAAGGAAGATTGTAATTATTTATATAGTGGTATTCTATAATGCTAAACTTCCTAAGCAAGATGTAAGTTATATACTAGTACCTAGATATATACTTTCTTACGTAATTTAGCCTATATAGATGGTTTTAAAATATATAAAGATGGATTTTAAAATCCAGAAACCGTTTTTAGGGAAGGCGGGGTTTATAAATTGGTGATTTATGATTTTGTAATTAATCTCAAATCTAGTATCTAAGATTACTAATCCCTAATCCTTAAAATCTAATACTTAACTTACTTAGCATCTAGCTTCGCCTTCTTTTCTTAGTATACACACTTTCTAACTAGCTGCTTACTAGTTTAATACTAAAGCCCTAGTATTAATTTCTTCTAACGCGCGTAAATAAGGGGGCTATATCTAGAGTACGCCACTTAGGCGTATCTAACAGATATCTATTATCTTACTTCCTTTTTATTAGTATTAGGGGAGAATAAGGTATAGTTAAGCGGGAAAGTATTACTAGCGTATATAAGCCTTTAGATAGGTAAATTTGTAATATAGAGAGCTTATATCTAATAGTTAGTATAAGTTAATAGGCAGTAAGAGTATTATTAAAATCTTGATTAAGTGCTGCAGCTAATTAGAGTAAAAGTTTAAAAGTTATAAAACTAGTATTTATTAGATATAGCTTCTATAGAGGAATAATTAACTATAGGATACTCTCTGTAGACCCTTTAACTAGTCCTTATACGCGTAAGCTATAATATATCCCCTAACTCTATAGTTAGATTTATAAGACTAGAATATATAGTCTTAAAAAGCTTAGTGTTAGTAGTAAAATCTAAATTTAGCAGTATATAAATGTGTACTATTCTCCTTATAAGCTTATCCGCTAACTTTATATTAACTTATTAATATTTAACCACTACTAAGATTTAAGCTTTACGTATTTTTTCCTCTCTACCCTTAGCCGTTCTCGCTATAATATCTATAGTATAAAAATTTTTTAAACGCCGTAAAGAAGGAATTAATAGGAAATGTTACGAGCTTATAAGAAGAGTCCCTAATACTAGACTCGCCCTTATTATTAAAAGAAATAGAGTTAAGTATATTTTCTGTTCCTACCCTAATAAGAACTAGCCTAAATCTATAGAAGAGATAGTTAGTTTCCTTTAAGTTTTTACTAGAATATATCCCGCTAACTAAAGTGTATAGTAATGCTGTAATCCACGGAACTACTACCTAGCTAACTACTAAACTGTTAATAAGTTTTAAGAAGCTGGAGGGCTCCTTACCGGAGATATAATAGTAGCCTACCTAGTAATAATAATATTATAAACCTAAACCTCCCTTAATCTAAGCTTTAATAGTAGTTATATTAGCTTTAATAGGCTTAGTAGAGGTATATAGACTCCTATATTTACCGAGAATATACTTAACTAACCCCTTAATACCTTTCCTATTAGCTCTTATAATAGGGGCAATAATATAGTAAGAGATAACTAGGATCTTAACTAGGAACTAGATAAGGACTTCTTAGATAATAATAATAATAATAAGGACTTCTCCTATTTTATACCTATTAGAGAAAAGGATAAGCAATTCTAAGATATATCTAACTAGCTACTATCTATCTACGCCCTTTAACCTAGTACTAGATAGTTAAGCTATAGAGTTAAAAAGAGGTATTACGCTGCTATAGCTGGTTAAAACTAACCTTAGAATATAACCTAGGCTTAGATAGCTAGGGTAGCTTAGGGTATAGCTATATAATAAAGGGCAAGTCCGCCTAACTTAAATAGGTCTTTCTTAGCTGGGTTATATCCTACTAGCAGATTTATTAAAAACGCGCAGCGTAGTAGTTGCTCTCCTAGCCGTTAGAATAGAGTTTATACTAAGTCCATATTATTAATATAGTATGTGAATAAGGGGTTAAATAGAACCTAGTCGTTTAACTTGCTTTAGATAGCACTGCTACCTCTAACCTTTAAACCCAGTTCTTATACCTAGTAGTTTTATTTTAAATAATACATAGTTATATATAATTAGGTGGGGTTTTTAGTACATTTATATTGTGCTAGTTTATTAAAGTTAAACTATTATAATTTAAGATTAGATATCTGTAATTAGTAAAGAATCGTTAGGTTCCGGGTAACTGTTACAATATTTTAGTACTAGAATTCTATATTATCTTAGGGATGGCTAAGGACTAGGTAACTCTTTTATTTTATTTTAGATAATCTAATTATTATTTCTAGGTTAGCTATTTGCTTTTATACTCTATAGTCTTTTATTTTAATACTATTTTATATTTATTTCCTATTTATAATTTATTATCGTCTTTAGTATTAAGTAACTATAGCCGTCCTTCGTTCTGGTTTCTACTAATACTAATATTACTATTTAGGTTATTAAGCTCCATTTAACGGTCCTAAAGTATTATATATAAAGTCGCCCTATAGTAGTAGCGGTAGTGGTGGTAGTAGTAACGCTTATAGCTTTCTGGTTTTAGCTATAGTCCTCTCTTTTAGGGCCTTATTCTGCTTTTTATTAATATTAATATTAGTCTAACTTTCCTAAATAGCACTTTTATTAGTAGTAGTAGTAGACGCTATAGGGAGCGCCTTATAAACCTGGAAATCTAAGTCCTTTACTAAGTTCTTTAGACCTAATTCCTACTCTATCTATCCTAGTAAAGGTATAATCTCCTAATCTAGGAATATTAACTTCTGTTATTTCCTACGTGCGATTAGACAACAGTCCTACTTATTAACGACCTCCTCCGTATTCTTATTTATATTTCTTATAAGCGCTAAGTAATATTTCTTCGCTATTTTAGTAATACTATTTATAAACGTCCCTATATCCACTAATTCCCTAAAATAGTAACTACTATTCTTAAGGCAGAGATCCTTAAGATTTATAGTTTAGGTCTTAGGCGTAACTAGTTAAAGAATACTAAAGCGGCTGGTATATATATCTCCTACGTATTCTATATACTATTGTATAAATTTAGCTATATACTCCTTGTCCTTTAGAATATCTATCTAATAGTACCTAAAACTATAAACGAGTTAAATTAAGAAAACTAAGATATACTTACCGCCCCTAGACTTTATCTACCTAATCTCTCTAATATCTATAAGCTAGGTAGTAGCGCTCTCTCTTTATAGTAAACTAGATTTATATATAATAACGTTATCCTTAGTCTCTTTAGTAACGGTGTAATATTGCTAGGTTCTCTCCTAACTAGCTTATACTCCTAGAGCGCGGCCTATAGCTTTAAGAGTTTCCTAATACGCAGTAGCTTAAAGTTCTTCCTTCTAGTATATAAGGTTATTAATTATTTAGACCTACTAGGAGCCTATAAGTTCTCTATCCTTTAGCCAAGCTTAGGTTTTTTTAAGTTTAGATTTAAGGTTAATAATTTTATATTATAACATTTTTGCTTCCTTAGCACTTGCCTCCGCCCTAAGGTTAGGATTTAGTAGTTAAACTGTTTAGTTACGAAGTTGCTGTACTTTAATCTGCAGCTAGGCTAGCCTATCCGTTAATTAAGTAATCTATTTATCTTTAGTATAGTTCTATATAGTTAGTAAATTAGCCTAAACTTCTCTATCTAGGGATTAAATAATAGTTTAGATACTAAAATCCTGTATTTATACTCTTCTTATTTAAAGCTTAGATATTAATTTATCTTTCTCTCTTTTCTAGGCTATAAGTTAGGCTTATAGTCCGCTATTTTCTGCTTTAAAATTCGCCCTAAGTTAATTTATTTTAGCCTCTAGCTAGGCTTACATATTCCTTAATAGAGCAATCTGTTTATCTTTAGCACGGTCCTATTTAGTTAATAAATTAACTTAAACTTCTATATCCTTAGATTAAATAATAGTTTAGACGCTTGCTTTGCTTTTTTAGAGCTTAGAGGTTAATTTATCTTTTTCTGTTTTCTAGGTTGCTAGCTAGGCCCGCAGCTTAATATATTCTACTTTAAGAAATACGGTCTTCTTAATATATCCCTCTGTTAATTATCTTTACTTTACTAATTCTTCGCTTAAAGCTTCTTTATATCTTATTATTAACTCTATTCTTCCCTATAGAAGGGAAATAGTCTCTTATAGGTTTAGCGTATTAACGTCTTTATTAGAGTAATAATTTATAAAATTATTATTATTAGTAAAATTTTCAAGTTTATTAATCCGAATTTGCTAATTTTAAATTTTTATCTCCGCTTCTCCTAATTTAGCCTTTTCTTATTAGGTATCTTATACTGCGTTTTAATAGAGTCTTTTAAGATCTCTAATCTTATTTTATAACTACCGGTTCTTATCTCTCTCTATAGTTAAGTCCTATTTATACTATCTTCTTATATCTCCCTTAGAATTTCTCTCTTCCTATAACTCTTCTTTTAAGCTTTTAATCTTAGTATATAACTAACGCTTAATATTCTTAAGCCGTTCTACCTTTTAGGCTAACGAGTCTCTTTATAATACGGCTAGAGGAGCTCTAGGGATATAGTTGGCGTTAATATGCCTATGGAAAGAAGTTAACGTTTCTAGGAAATCGAACTTTAAATTATTAGTAAGTATTTAGATTTTAATATCTAACGCCTTACCTATTAGGTGCTACTTTTAAGAAAGCTATAATATAAGTCACGCTTAATATAAAATGAGGTTATATTAATGCCTTAAATATAGTCTATAAAGAAGATTAATAGAATAAATAAAGAGGACTAATCCTTAATATAGTTATCCTTAAAAGGTCGGCTATAGCGACGGTCGCTAAGTAACTTCGCCTTAGAGGTAAACTAAAGAAGCTGTTATTCTCTATAGGAATGCTTTATTAACTTTAGCACTTACGTAACCTAAGATATAGGTCTACTAATATTATCCCTGTAACTAGGCTTTACTTACTTAAGAAAATAGATAGCGAGTTCCCTATTAGGATCCTGTTTCTATAGTTTAAGGGCTTAATCTATATAAAAACCTTAAATAATAGTAAGATTTCCTAGTTTATGCCAAAGAGCTGGATTTAGCTCTTTAATAATAGGTTTTTATTTGCCCTACTCCTTCTTAGGAGCCATATATATTATTTTAGCAAAATAACGCATATAAAATGCCTATAGTGTAACGTAACGTAACTATTTATCCCCCTCGAATGTTATTAGGGATAGTGGTGTTATCTAGTCTTCTAGATATTTAATATTAAGATTTTTAGGACGAAAATAGACAGCTAAAAAGCTACGCTAGATGGTACGTTTTTAATTAGAGCTTAGGAGTTGTTTAAGGATAGTATAGTAAGGTTTAAGATACTTTAAATTTTTAAAATAACTATATAGAGTAGGAATTAAGCTAGGAACTAATAAAATATTCTTAAGAAGCGCATCTCTCTTATAGGAGTCTATAATAGTAGGAAATATTATTTTTAATTATATCTAACTTTTAATAGAAATCTAGTTACTTTTAGAGATAGTAGGTGCGTAAAGCTCTAGTTTCTATACCGTAAGGGCATCAATAGCAGAAAATAATATGTTTAAAGTTTTATGGGGTAGAATAGTTTTATGGCCTAGAATAGTTTTATAGCCTAGAATTTAATTCCAGATAATTAAAATATACTTAAGATAATTGAGAATCTCCTAAATATGCATAAGTAAGAGCATCTATATAGATTAGAAATATACCTTATTATACTTTAAACCTAGAAAACGATATAGAGTGCCTAGCTAAATTGGGTAAAAGAGTTCTAGTATATTATTAAGTGCGTAAAATGCATCTTAAAAGCGCTTGTTCTTTAACAGCTACTATAAATCTTTCTCTTTTATAGCTATAAGCTAACTCCGCTATCGGTTCTCTAATTTATTATCGTTTCTTTAACGATAATATAAGATCTTATAAAATATTTCTCCGTCTAAGAAGGGCTGCTCGTTTCTAAAGGCCTCTATAATATTTATTAATACGTTTAAAGAGAGTTTTAGAAATCGCGTTAGATACTTATAGGGGGTATAAATATTAAAACTTACGCTTAGAGTAAAGCTTAATAATCTACCATTAATTATTTAGATCTAGGACTTGCTTAGCAGTATAGATGCGGTATAATCTATTAAGGCAATTAACTTAGGTTATAGGAAGGTAGGGAATCTTTATAGTATCTTCCTTCTAATAAAGTGTATTCTTATTAATATTAAAGACCCTAAGGGTATCCGTAAGTACATTATTATCTATAATAGCCTTAATAAAATATTCCTCGGATAATTAGTTATAACTAGTTCTCTTAAAAACATTTTTCAGGACTATAACCTTTTTTTTAGACAGCCTATAATAATATTTGCGCGCTAAAGGATACTTAAAATTAAGTGCTTTAAGGTTAACCTTTGTAACCCCTCTAAAATACTACGCTTTAATAGCTACAAAGTCTTTATCTAGCGTATCTATCGCCGTTATTTCTTCTTCTAAGTATAGTATAAGCTATAAAAAATCTTAAAAGTAGTTATAATGTAAGCCTAGTTTATAAAAGATTGGAAAAAGGCGAAATATTATCCGCCCCTAAAAACCCGCGTATATTTAAAAGTAGGAAAGATTTAGGATTTAGGATCTTGGAATTTAGTTTCTTAAATCTAGATCTAATCCGGTATTGCTAAACCGGATTCCAAATTTATTTTCTAGAAAATTGAATAAGTACTACCTCCAATAGTGTATTAATTCTCCTATATTTAAGGCGTAGTTTATTAAACTATACTAGGAAGCGGCTATAGAGAGTAGCTTATACGCTAGAATATAAGATAACTAGTTAATGGTTTACTAAGCCGAGCGGTGCTACGCATATTGCCGCTACTAGTAGAGCACTAACTTGTTCCTATTGGAATAACACAAATACTAAAACCTATCTCTATTTTAGTGTATATATCCTACTATACTTTTCTTATATTATCGTTATTATAATAAAGCATCTCTAAGACTAGAAGTATAGTAAGAGAGTATCTTATTTTATATCTTACGACTAAATCCTATACTTATTAGGTAATAGGTTAAATATCTATAGAGTATCCTAGTAATACCTATAAGGATATAGGCTTATTAGAACTAGAAGACTCTAACTATAATCCTAAGTCTAGCTTTAAAGGGGAAACTAGTATTCTAGAGGACGCTGTAGAGCCCTATACGCGCTAATTAGAAAAGAATATAAATAAGCTAAAGTAAAAGGAGAGGTTTAACTGCATGATTAAGGGGTACGGGTCCAATTTTACTAGGTGGTTATCCCTCTTAAGATATATCCAGGATATAGTAAAGACGGAATTGCTAAGTATAGCCTATATTACCTACCTCTACTAGTTAAAAACTAAACCCTATAAATCCTATAGAGAGGACTTTAAAGACCTAAAGCTACTTAATTAATACTATAGAGTAAGACACCTAGGCCTATAGAAGGAATTAACGGGAATAAAGCCTTAGCTAGTAAAGCCTTAATTAAGCCTATTAACTACCTTAGACGGTTACGCCACTTATACTAGCAATTAAGCCTATAATATCGCTCCGTAAGAGCTCTATAACCTAGCCTTAATACTATATAGTAGTTATTACAATTAACTAATAACTCTTAACTATACTTAAGGTAGCTAGAGCATAAATGGTCTTAATATAGTTACTTAAGTTGCGAAACGCCCAAAATACAATAATAATTGTAAGTAGATTACTAATATATAATATGCTATAGCTAACCTAATAGTACCCTATAAATCCTTGCTAATTTAAGATACCTAAACCTAGAATTACTTAAATCTAGAAGTATTAAATCTACCTACTTTCCTAACAGATAGTTAATCTACCACTTATCTGGGGGGACTTGGTTAAGATACTTAGGTTATCCTTAATATAGATATTTATATAATAGACCTAAATAATTCCTCTAGTCTCCTAAAAGAAACTATATTACTATATAGAGAAAATAGGTTATATATAGTCTCTATTACGCCGTAACTTCTTACTAATTTCTTACTTATAAAGTTTAATCCTTCGGAGAGCGTCCTATTTAAACTTCTATAGAAAAGGGAGTATAGACTTCTAATAATCTATTTAGGCGATAAAAATGTAGTATTATTTTTAAGCGACTTAGGCTTAGAGCTACTAGAGTACTCTCTATTAAGTTCTACTACGGCGAAAAAACCGCACTAAAGGATTACTAAAAAGCATATATCTTCTGCTCACCCTAATAATAGTCTAACCCTATTCCTCTAGACCTATACTAATTAAGTTATATAGAGGTGCTTATACTGCCCTAATACCGCTTTATTTCTAAACAAAAACTATAAGGATATCTTCACCCGTAACTAATATATTATTACTAACCGTAATATTCTCATCTATCTTAACCTCTTATTTATACTATATATTGCTTAGTAAAAAACATATTGCTATAAGCTATAGAGAGTATTACTATTTTAAAGGCCTCTTACTCTAGCTTAGTATTAGAGAAATTCTAAATCCTATACGCCACCTCTTCTATTAATATTGTTTATATATAATAGAGAGCGCTAAACGTCTTTAGCCGCCTACTAATCCGGGGATTTCGCCTAAGGTTTTTAGGGAGATTAGTCTTAGGATTCGTGGCTATAAGGAAGCGCTTGTAGGACCGTATAGGAAGTAGATACCGTTTACTAGCCTTATAGGCTTAATAGTCGACCTATAGATGCTTCTATACGTAAAGCTTTTCTACTTACTTATATTATATCTACTCCTTATAGAGTTAATTAAATATAATAAAACTATACTAATAATAATGGCTTAGAAGTTAGTAGGTAAAGTGTAATAGGAAACAAGTGGTAATGAAAAGAGCCGTGAAAATAATTTGATGCCCAACCTCCTTATTCCCTTTTTAGAAGGTAGGGCAATCTACTAAGGTAGTACCCCTCCACGCCTTCTAACTAGTTGCTATTATGTTATTACTACTACTAGCTACTTTAGCCTATTAGAAGTATAAAAGATACTATAACTCTCTTTTAATTACGTTTATTTAACTCTATTAAGGTAATAGTTCCTCGCTATATATTACTATAACTTTATAGTTTAAAGTCTTAGTCCCCCTTACTTGGCTTTCTAAACTACTAACTCGCTAGGCATAAGTACGTGGAAACTTTTTCTTTAGCCTAAGCTAGCTACTAGATTAGCTAACTAAGTTGTTTTTATAACTCCCGTATAAGGCTTATTACGGCAATTGTACTTAATATAAACTACTTATACTTTACCTTAATTTTCGATATAGGGGGTAGGGATATTATAGGGTACCTAACTATTATACATAAGTCTAACCTATAGTTAAGATAATAATTATAATTAAAGTATTAAGGTGTAGCATATATATATCACCTAGTTATATAATTACGTCGCTTTTAAATATATTCTTAATGACCCCTTTTAAGTAAAGAGCGCCTTTAGATTATAAAGTGCGTATAGCCTCGTTTAGATTAGCTGGGAGAAAGAGCGTCCGTCTAATCGTTTATACTTATGTGCTTTAGGTATCTATCCTTTAATTATTAATCTGCTAATACCAGTTAGAGAGTAAGGAGCTATTTTAGTAGGGTATAGTTAAGTTACGTATAATATTAGAGTAGTTTTCTAAAAGCCAACCCTTCTATTCTATAAAAGCGTAGGAAGAGATAGCTAGAGGACTAGGCGTTACTACGGAAGGTATATTATGTAATTACTTTTCTTTATTAAATGTAAAAGGACTATATATAGCCTCTGTAACCTAATAGTAGATAGAGAAAAAAAAAGGAAAGAGAAGGAATAAAGGATAGGAAGTAGGATAGAAAGGAAAAGTATTTTCCGAATAAACCTATACTTAAAGTTTCTTGAAGGGAGTAAGACTATAGGCGCTCTTGCTAAGCCTGCCGCTGGGCTCCTAACTGGTTAAGTAGCGAAGTATATATATATAACTAGTAATAACTTACCCTAGTAAAATACCTTCCTTAAATTAGAATAGGTACTAATAGCTAATATAAGAATATAATATCTAGATAAAAGTGCGAACTATTAAGAAATAAAGACGTTATTCTTATTAACTTAATAACGTATCTATAATATAAAGAAAGGATAGAATACGTAATAACTAATCTTAGGTTAACTAAGAATAGCTACGTACAGATATCTAAATATTTAAGCTATAAGTCGCCTTTTTTACGTTAAAATAGGCGCTATAGTTACAAATCTATAACTTAAGTGGTAGTCCTAATATAGACTTAAGAATAGGTCCGTATAATGCGATTAGTATAAGTATTAAGTTTAGAGTCTACCCGAATTAAAAGTATTATATTCTTTACTACTTCGCTAATTTAATTCCTCTAGGAAGATAGAAGCTAATAGGATTAAACTGGAGTTCTAAACATAAAGGTGTAAATAATTACCCGCTAGAACGGAATAATCCTAAATTCGCCTAGTAAACGCCGTATACTATTATATAGAACACCTTGTTTTAATATCTCCCCGCCTCTTAATCTAAAAGAGAGATTAGAATTACTCTAATAGTTAGAAGCGTCTTTTATAACGGCGAATGCAAAATTATATAAATTATAACTAATTATATGCCCTAAAGCCACTTTATTAATACTATCTCGCTAGTACTCTATAGCTGGCCTTAAGGAGAGTACTTTAACTAAACGAAGCTTAGTTCTAGAAAATCTGCTAATATAATAGGTACTCTCTTAACTAAACTAGTTGTGTTCCTATCTACCACTAAAACTCCTCTATAGGTGGCCTACCTGCCTACTTCTAGTAGTTAGGACAATCTGTTCGCAGCTTCTAGTTAAGCCTCTATACTTATTTAGTGGCTATCTTCTTTAATATGCCCTACCCTCTAAATTTAGTATATATAAAGCT
>Ga0193728_1001108_pt1 | contig 13576 bp, 8 predicted proteins | sample U1c1metaG_FD_143037 | JGI IMG/M metagenome (GOLD analysis project Ga0193728, IMG submission 143037) | Soil microbial communities from a riparian zone of the East river system, Colorado, United States - U1c1 | ecosystem: Environmental > Terrestrial > Soil > Riparian zone | place: USA: East River...
CGACAAATATGGCATCGGCTTCTGGAAACCCGGCGCCGGCATCATTCACCAGGTGGTGCTGGAGAATTACGCCTTCCCGGGCGGCATGATGATCGGCACCGATTCACATACGCCCAATGCGGGCGGACTGGGTATGGTCGCCATCGGGGTAGGCGGGGCGGATGCAGTCGATGTGATGGCGGGATTACCCTGGGAATTAAAAATGCCTAAGTTGATCGGGATACACCTGACCGGTAGACTGAGTGGCTGGACCTCGGCAAAAGATGTGATTTTGAAAGTAGCCGGGATCCTCACCGTCAAAGGGGGAACAGGCGCAATTGTTGAATATTTTGGCGAAGGGGCCGATAGCCTGAGCGCCACGGGTAAGGGAACCATCTGCAATATGGGTGCTGAAATTGGAGCCACCTGCTCCATTTTTGCCTACGATGAAAAAATGTCGGCCTATCTAAAGGCGACCGACCGGGAAGAGCTGGCACTACAGGCTGATGGCATTCGCGAACATTTACGTCCCGATGCGGAAGTCTATGCCGATCCAGCTGCCTATTACGATCAGATGATTGAAATCAACCTGAACGAATTGGAACCCCATGTAAACGGACCATTCACGCCCGACCTGGCCTGGCCCATCTCAAAATTTGCGGATGCAGTAAAAGCAAATAACTGGCCCAGAACGCTGGAGGTAGCGCTGATCGGGTCCTGCACCAATTCTTCTTACGAGGACATCAGCCGCTCGGCATCGCTTGCCAGGCAGGCGATCAGCAAAAAACTTAAAACAAGAGCAGAATTTACGATCACGCCTGGCAGTGAGCAGGTGCGTCATACCATAGAAAAGGATGGTTTTCTGAAAACATTCGACCAGATCGGGGGCATCGTGCTCGCAAATGCCTGCGGACCCTGCATCGGCCAATGGGCAAGGCATATCGATGACCCGAACAGAAAAAACTCCATCATCACTTCCTTCAACAGGAATTTTGCAAAACGAAACGACGGCCTGGCCAGCACCCACGCATTTGTTGCTTCACCGGAAATTGTAACAGCATTCGCCATCGCCGGTGATCTTACATTTAACCCCTTGAAGGACAGCCTGACGAATGAAAAGGGAGAACAGGTTATGCTGGATGAACCCACCGGGGTAGAGTTGCCGCCAAAAGGATTTTCGGTTGATGATCCCGGTTACCAGCCGCCGGCAAAGGATGGCAGTAAGGTACAGGTGATCGTTAAGCCCGATTCTCAACGATTGCAGTTGCTGGAACCTTTCAGCGCTTGGGAAAAGACCGACCTTAAAGGATTAAGACTGCTGATCAAGGCCAAGGGGAAATGTACAACCGACCATATTTCGATGGCGGGACCATGGTTAAAATTCCGGGGCCATCTCGACAACATCTCAAACAATATGCTGATCGGGGCGATCAATTATTTTAATGAAAAAACTGACCTGGTAAAAAGCCAAATCACCGGGGAGTACGGCCCTGTACCCGCCACGGCAAGAGCCTACAAAGCAGCGGGCGTTGGAACAGTGGTTGTTGGTGACGAGAACTATGGGGAAGGTTCCTCAAGAGAACATGCTGCGATGGAGCCCCGTCATCTCGGCGTTCGCGCGATCATTGTAAGGAGTTTCGCACGCATTCATGAAACCAATCTCAAGAAACAGGGCATGCTGGCTCTTACTTTTGCCAACAAAGAAGATTACGATAAAGTGCTGGAAAACGATATCATTGACATCATCGGTCTTACCAGCTTCACTCCGGGCAAACCGCTCACTCTTGTGCTGCACCACGATGATGGAACCGAAGATAAGATCACAGTCAACCATACCTATAATGATCCCCAGATCGAATGGTTTAAGGCTGGCGGAGCTTTGAATGTGATCCGAAGACAATTTGTACCCGTTTAGTGTTTCAATAGCTGCCCTTGGGTCAGAGGGGGACCGTCAGATCCAGGACCCAAAGCAGGTCTGACGGTCCCCCTCTGACCTATCGCCATCTACATACTTCCCCTTATTTCTCAGTTTTTGGAAACCTTGTCCATTTTCTGGAATACATGCATAATTATTAGATTCATATATAATTGTATACCAATTATATATACTGTGGCACCTGCCTTGCCATATTACCATCAAATACGGAACTATGAAACAGATGCACAAACACTTACTCGCCATTCTCGCACTCAGCCTTATGCTGGGATATGGTAAACAGGTGCTGGCCAATGCCCACAACGGTGGCCAATCCGGTGCGGCTTTTCATTTGGCCCTGGCTGCCTTTGATTATATTCCGGTAAACACGCGTACAGCCTGTTTCACCTGGACCACTTCACAGGAATTCAACGTTCAGCAGATTGAACTGCAGGCCAGCACAGACAGCAACAACTTTGTTACTCTTGATATTCAGTCCGCTTTCAACTACAAATTTGGTCACACCTATTACTCTGGCGTGATCAATGTTGACCAGTATAAATATTACAGGCTGGCGATCTTAAACGAAAATGGTGATTATGACTATTCAAAAATAATTCGTGTTGCCACCGGCAGTTTGACCAAGCAGGACATCAGCCTTTTTCCAAATCCTGTTACAGGCCTTGCATTCAATATAAAAGTGCCCAGTCTGAATCCCATTGCAGTAAATGTATTTACCAAGGAAGGCGTCTTATTGTATACTACAAATCTGCAGGGACAATTTCAATACAGGATCAAATTACCATCCTCTGCCAGCGCCAGTATGAATCTTGTGGTCCAGGTGACCAATAATAGCCAGACGCAATCATTCAATGTACTGAACAAGTAAACCTTAGCCCTACATACCCCTTACCCTGGCGGAACTTTTTAGTTCCGCCTTTTTTTTATTTTTAATACGGAAGCCGGCCTATATTCGTTTTATAAAACATGAATGTCACGGCAAAATGAATCAAATCCATACCTTGTTGATCGGCGTTTTCGCCTTATTGCTTGCGTCCTGTTCTTCATCCAAAAAACTGGTCTCCGCATCCAGACCAGCAGAAGAATCCCTGCCGTCCTTACCCGTTACGGAAATCGATATCCCGGTAAAAATATACGCAGCCCCGATCCTGGCAAAGGCCGAAGCAGTGGTTTCGAAGGAATTTACTTCCGAAGCATGGCCAAATTATATTCAGCCCTCCTGTGATTTCAGGTACAAATACCGCTTTGTGCGTTCTGGCCTGGCCGTCAGTTGCTTGAATAATAAAATAAGCGTTCAGTTTACGGGCAACTACCAGGTGGCAGGCGGCAGGTGCATCTGTTCCCTGAACCAGCCGGTGACACCCTGGATTTCCGGCAGCTGCGGGTTTGGCAACGAACCCATGCGAAAAGTCATGATCAACCTCAATTCCCAGGTCCAGTTTCTGCCCAGCTACCAGGTGCACACTCTAACCAATCTTGCACAACTGGCAGCCTTCGACAAATGCCAGGTTTCGCTACTGTCCAGCGATGTCACCCAGTTGATCCTCGATAGTGTAAAATCATCCGTCAATAGTTTTTGCGCAACCCTGGATGCAACCATCGCAGATTTTACTTTCTCCGGCCTGCTGCAAGAGGTAAAAGAGAAAAGCTTACAAAAAGTAAATCTGGGAAAATTCGGATATATCCTGGTCAATCCTTCCAACATGCGGGTAGGACAGCTAAACTATGCGAAAGACACATTCACCATTTCGGCAGGTATATCCTGCAGGCCTGAACTCAGCTCGGATAGTATGAATGAAATCAATCCGCGTCCTTTTCCATCCCTGACACAGGGGGAAAACAAGAATGAAATATCCCTTTATCTCAACGGCTCTTTTGACTATGCCTTTCTTTCCAAATTGCTCAGGGATACCCTGTACAACAAGGTATTCGAAGTAAAAGGAAGAACGGTGGTCGTAAAAAATGCTGCCTTGAAAGGAATCGGAAACCGGCAGGTTGAAATCAAACTGGAATTCGCTGGCAGCAATAAAGGAAGCATTTATCTAAGGGGCACGCCGGTTTTGGATACGGCCAAGCAAACCCTCACCATCCCCGATCTGTCTTATTCCCTTGAAAGCCAGGACCTGGCTCTGAAGGTCGCCCGGAGCTTATTCAGGAATAAGATCAGGAAAAGCATCCAGGGAAAATCGTATCTCGACATCGCTGCACTGGTCAGGAGCAACCTGAACGAATTGAGCGCACAGCTGAACAGGCAGCTGACCAGCAATATCAGCACCACGGGGCGGGCTCACGATGCCCGTCTGATCGGGCTTTTAGCCAAAGAGGACAAGTTGCTTATACAGGTTTATGTGAAGGCTGAAATGACGGCGATCGTCAGCAAACTATAATGGTCAGAAGGGAGCAACCTTTAACAATTCATTTGCGTATAATGGGTCGTGCAAGGTAGTAAGCGCTCACTACCTTCACAAAATTAAACCGGGCCTTAAAACACTTGATTACAGGCAATACGCACATAGGCGCCATCTTATCAGGTTGCCGGAACAATGACCGGACCAGCCAGAAAGAGTTGTATCAACTGCTTAAGGGATTTGCTATGAAAATTTGTTATCGTTATCAAAACCGTACCGAACAAGTGGAGGAAGTCGTCAGTGAAGGCTTCACCAAATTGTTCAAAAACATTCATCAGTTTGATGAAAACAGACATGCAGATATCACCATCGCCATGAAGGGTTGGTTTAAACGCATCCTGATCAATACCTGCATCGACTACTACAGAAAGAACGCTTCCTACATCAATGGACAGGTGTTGACCGAAGAATCAGAAAAAATTGCTGATCATTCGGAAAACGGGCTGGATAGATTATCCTATAAGGAAATCATCGAAGCGATCCGTGAATTGTCGCCAGCATACAGAACTGTCTTTAACCTTTTTGTCATTGATGGATTGACCCATGAAGAAATTGGAGATCAATTGGGCATTTCCATTGGCGCTTCCAAATCCAATCTATCTAAAGCCAGGGAAAACCTGAGAAAAATCCTAACCAAAAAAACTGAGCATAAATCATATGTTGACTCCATCCGATAAAGAGCTTGACCGGCTGAGCCGGGAAGCCGCTGAACAGTTTGAACCAGACGAGCACATCTCGTCCTGGGAAAGACTTGAGCCGCTCCTCGACAAGGGCATTGGCAACAAGCCTTCTGTATCGCCTCGCCGTTTCGGCAGGGGACCTATCGGTTATTCTGTATTGGTCATCATGGTCACCGGTCTTTCGTATTTTTTCCTGAAGCAGGATACCCATCTTCGGCCGGAACAAAAAAATATCGCGAATCAAACAGCATCCAATCCATCAGCATCGATTAAAGAGAAATCCACTGACCGGCCGGCCGGCGACAGGGATAAAAGTGTCGACCAGATCGGCAACGCAGAGCCCAACCGGCAAACGGAAAAGAATCCAGCCAAAGAAGACAAAAAAAATCCCGACAAGTCCGTCGCAAAAAGTGAAGCTGCCACCAACATGAGGCTTCCGGCATCTCCTGTTTCCGGCAAGATCAAGACGACTCCGGATCAAAAATCTTCTGCATTACATTCCGACAAGGCGATTGGAAAAAATGTCGGAGAGGAACCATCAGCTCCGCCTGCCAATGCTGTTGTTGGGCGAGGTACCAAAAGAAATAACAAACCGGCCAGCAACCTGTCCCGTGCAGCCAATAATACATCGGGTAATCGTAATCTTTTAGCAGATGCATCGGGGATTACCCTGTCTGAGGAATCTGTTGCTTACAAGCCCCTTTCGAAGCAGCGCGATGCGTCGCCAAAAAATAATGCCGATGATCCGGTCGTCGACGATTTGAACTTCGCAGTGATGCCTTCAAGGGAATTGATATCGGATCATTCGCTGAATGTCGACGATTCTTCTTTACGGCATTATGTACCGGTAATAGATTCTGCAAATGGGATTACCGGGCCGAATAAAAATACCTCTAAGTCATTGCATATAAACCGCTCGCTCATTATAGGCGTCCTCTTTGCACCCGATATCACCAGCGTAAACTCCGTCGCACCGGATAAACTAAGCAGTAATTTCGGGCTTAGCTTGGGTTACGAATTCCTGAAAGGATTGTCCATCAATACCGGTATCATATATACGAAGAAAAACTATTCCGCCAATGGTGATGATTTTCATGCCCCGGAAAGTACTTTTTGGGGTAATAGGAAACCTGAATACGTGCAGGGCGATTGCAGCATGTGGGAAATCCCACTGACCCTGAGGTATGATTTTGAAGTTACCGGGAGGACCACCTTTTTTATAAACGGCGGGTTTTCTTCCTATCTGATGAGGCACGAAGATTACACCTACTTCGGACATTATTATACTTTGGGCGGTCAGATGAGGGGTTATAGCTACCCGGGCCACTTCAATAATCACCGGGATTATTTCGCTTCTGTGATCGATCTTTCTTTTGGTATTGAACAGCGACTGAGCAAAAACCTTTCGCTTCAGGTCGAACCCTTTTTGAGGATGCCGGTAAGGGGTGTTGGACTAGGACAATTGCAGCTGAGCAGTTATGGATTAGGTCTTTCATTAAGGTATGCGCCAGTGTTGAGGAAGACAAAACATTAGTTAATGTCTTACCTCACTTCGCTTCAAACCAAACTGTTTTTTTGTCATCCCAGTCCCCGTTATAATTAATAAAAAGCTCTTCTCCCGCATCAATATATTGAATGGTCCTGATCGTAATAGTTGCGGCATCATAATCCATCTGATACGCACAATTGGATGTATAGGAATGATTATATATCGAAACATAGCCCAACGCGAGGCAGCATTGTTGGTTGTTTTTTCCCCATTCAAAAATATAATCGTGAAGCAAAGTTTGATCCAGGAGCGAACGATCATGGTTATCCATAACGATCACGGGTGATATCTCGACAATGCTGCCTCTGGGGATCGGCTCGGAAGTAAAAACGCCCTTTCCCATTTTTTTAGTCCCGGAAATATAGAGGTATGGCATGATCATAATGGTTCAGGCTTTACTGCAACAAGATAACATTTTTAAGAAATCATAAATACCCCGTTCATTTTGGGAGGGCTACAAGGTAAATTGTACTTTTGACGCATGCCAGCAGAACTTGAAAAGGCCAGCATCCAGGAAAGTTTTTTGGAAATCTTAGATTCGGGTGATGACGAAGGCATCCATGATTTTTTGGACAGTCAGAACATCAGCGATGTGGCAGAGTTGATCAACGAATTGCCGGATCATGAAGACAAAATAATCAGTCACCTGAGCATCCGCCGGGCGGTCAGCACATTCAAGATCCTCGACTTCCCCACACAAAAACGAATCATTCAGGAACTTTCACCTGCCAAAACAGCGGAATTACTCAATGCACTCCCGGCGGATGACCGTACCTCTTTCCTGGAAGACCTTCCCGGTGAAGTGGTCAAAGAACTGATCAGGACCCTGGACCCCGAAGAGCGAAAGATCACGCTTTCCCTACTGGGTTATCCCGAAAGCAGCGTTGGGCGCCTGATGACGCCTGATTATATTGCGGTACAGAAGGACTGGACGATCAGGGAAGTGATCCGCCATATCCGGGTCGTAGGCAAAGACAGTGAAACGATTGACGTGATCTACGTCGTCGATGACAAAGGAGTTTTTATTGATGATATTCGTATACGGGAAATTATTCTCGCGGATCCTGACAAAAAAGTCGCCGATGTCATTGACAACCGGTACATCGCCCTCAATGTCAATGATGACCAGGAAACCGCCAACAAGGCATTTAAGATGAATAACCGTATGGCCCTTCCGGTATTGGATAATAACCAGGTGTTGATGGGCATTGTGACCATCGATGACGTATTGTGGATCACCAATGAAGAATTCAGCGAAGACATCCAGAAGATCGGTGGTACGGAAGCATTGGACGCTCCATACCTCGAGATTCCCTTTTTCAAACTGATCAAGAAACGCGTCGGCTGGCTGATCATCCTTTTCCTGAGTGAACTGCTCACGACCACGGCTATGGGCTATTTTGCCGACGAGATCACCAAGGCTGTGGTATTGTCTTTTTTTGTACCGCTGATTGTTTCCAGCGGGGGCAATAGCGGCTCACAGGCATCCACCCTGATTATCCAGGCCATGGCGGTAGGCGAAGTCGGCCTTTCAGATTGGTGGCGCGTGGTCCGGAGAGAGATCCTCTCAGGCCTAACATTGGGCGGCATATTGGGTACGATTGGGTTCCTCAGGATATTTGTCTGGCACGTGCTCATGCAACATGGTGTCATCAACGATTTATATGGAGCACACTGGGCGATCATTGGCCTGACGGTTAGCTTTTCGCTGCTGGGCGTGGTGTTGTGGGGCACTTTCAGCGGATCCATGTTGCCGATCCTGCTGAAAAGGCTGGGCGCCGATCCGGCTGTTTCGTCTGCCCCATTTGTGGCGACCCTGGTTGACGTAACCGGCATCATCATATATTTTTCTGTGGCCTTCTTTTTCCTGAAGGGAACGCTACTGTAAACGCATTATAAAAATACTTTCATGTGTGGAATTGTTGCTTATATCGGACCAAAGCAAGCCTATCCCGTGATCCTCAAAGGCCTGAAACGCCTTGAATACAGGGGATACGACAGCGCGGGCGTAGCATTGCTTAATCACGGGCTAAAAGTCTATAAGAAAAAAGGAAAGGTTGCGGAACTGGAAGAAAGCCTGATCGGAAAGGACCTGGAAGCTCATGCCGGTATCGGACATACGCGCTGGGCCACACATGGGGAACCCAGTGACCGCAATGCCCATCCGCACCTGTCAGCGAGTGGCAAACTGGCCATGATCCATAATGGGATCATCGAAAATTATGCGCAGCTCAAAAACGAGTTGATCAAAAAAGGATACCATTTCAAAAGTGATACAGACACGGAAGTGCTGCTGAATTTTATTGATGACATTCAACAAAACAATCAATGTGAATTGGAAGAAGCCATCCGTATCGCGCTAAAAAGAGTGGTTGGCGCTTATGTGATCGTGCTGCTCGACCAGGATCATCCGGATACGATCATTGCAGCAAGAAAAGGTAGTCCATTGGTGATCGGCATTGGTAAAGGCGAACATTTCCTCGCATCTGATGCTTCGCCGATCATTGAATATACGAAGGAAGTGGTGTACGTGAACGATTATGAACTTGCCATCATCAAGGCTGACGAACTGATCCTTAAAAATCTTGGCAATGAAAGAATAACACCCTTTGTGCAGAAACTGGACATGGAGCTCGCCGCAATTGAAAAAGGCGGCTATGACCATTTTATGCTCAAAGAAATATTCGAACAGCCCGATACGATTTTCGATTGCCTCCGCGGCAGGCTCGATGTACATGCCGGCACTATCACCATGGCGGGGGTACAAAATAACATCGAACAATTAAAAAATGCCTCCCGCATCATCATCGTGGCCTGCGGAACCAGTTGGCATGCCGGACTCATTGCAGAATACGTCATTGAGGAGTTGTGTCGCATTCCCGTGGAAGTGGAATATGCTTCGGAATTTCGCTATCGTAATCCTGTCGTCCATCAAGACGATGTGATCTTTGCGATATCCCAAAGCGGTGAAACGGCCGATACGATGGTAGCGATTGAAAAGGCCAAGCAGCAGGGCGCGTTTATTTTCGGGATCGTGAATGTGGTTGGATCTTCCATCGCCCGGGTTTCGCATGCCGGCGCTTATACACATGCCGGTCCGGAAATCGGTGTCGCGAGTACGAAGGCTTTCACCGCACAACTCGTAGTACTGACCCTCATCGCCCTGAAAATCGCCTGGGAGAAAAAGACTATCGATCAGTCGCGCTACACGCAACTACTGGGTGAATTGCACGCCATTCCGGAAAAAGTCAGGGAATTGCTTCAGTCTGACCAGCACATCCGCAAACTCGCCGTCAAATACAAAGATGCCAAAGATGCCCTTTACCTGGGTCGGGGGTATAACTTCCCTGTGGCGTTGGAAGGGGCACTTAAATTAAAAGAGATCTCGTATATCCATGCAGAAGGCTATCCCGCGGCAGAAATGAAACATGGACCAATTGCCCTGGTTGAAGAAACGTTGCCGGTTGTTTTTGTGGCGACAAAAGACAATTACCACGAAAAGATCGTGAGCAATATCCAGGAAATAAAGGCCCGCAAGGGCATGGTGATCGCCGTCATCAGTGAGGGGGACGATGTCATTCCTCAAATGGCCAATGATGTTATGCAGGTGCCCGAATCGGATGAGCTGGTTGCTCCTATGCTGAGTGTAATCCCATTGCAATTGCTTGCATACCATATCGGGGTCGCCAAGGGTTGTGACGTTGATAAACCCCGTAACCTGGCAAAAAGCGTGACGGTCGAGTAAATGCATAATAAGGAATATTAAATGTAAAAAGTGGGCAGTATGAATGAAATCAAGAAAAGTTCTGTGGAATCATTGGGCTACCACTTTATTCCCTCAGCATATTTGCCCAAAGGAAAGGACGAGTATTGGCTGCGCGATCTGGAAAACGACCATACCATCGGTTACCGGCAGCTCACAGCCTACGAAATTGAAGTGCTGGTAAGAAACAGAAATACTTCCGACGATTGGAACCATATTCTCGTGTCTAATGCATTTGCACCTGAGCTCGTGCAGAATTGTAAATTTTTTGGTCTTGTGCGCATCGGCAAATTAGAACCTTACTATCTCGAGTTCCACAACCTTCGCCGGCCCGTCGGGTTATACAACAGTACGATCATCAGCTGTGATTTTGGTGAAAACGTCGTGGTTGACAATGTAAATTTCTTGTCCCACTATATTATCGGCAATGATGTCATGATCGTGAATACCAATGAAGTCACCACCACCGATCATGCCAAATTCGGGAACGGGATCCTGAAGCAGGGCGAACCGGAAGCCATCCGCATCTGGCTGGAAGTATGCAATGAGAACGCCGGAAGGAGCATCATCCCATTCGATGGCATGCTGCCCGGCGATGCATGGCTCTGGAGCCGGTTCCGCCAGGACAAGCAGTTACAGGATAAATTCAAAGAGTTTACCGAGAAGAAATTCGATAACCGTCGCGGGTATTATGGAAAGATTGGCGACAGGACCGTCATTAAGAATTGCAAGATCATCAAAGACGCTATTATCGGCAGTGATGCATACCTGAAAGGCGCCAACAAATTAAAAAACCTCACGATCAATTCGTCGCCCGAAGGCAAAACGCAAATCGGCGAGGGTTGCGAGCTGGTGAATGGCATCATCGGATTGGGCTGCAGGATTTTCTATGGCGTGAAAGCGGTTCGTTTCATCATGGCATCGCATTCGCAGTTGAAATACGGTGCCCGCCTGATCAATTCTTATCTGGGCAACAATTCCACCATCTCCTGCTGCGAAGTGTTGAATTCACTGATCTTTCCGGCCCACGAACAACATCACAATAATTCTTTCCTTTGCGCAGCGCTGCTGATGGGGCAGAGCAATATGGCCGCCGGCGCCACGATCGGATCAAACCACAATTCCAGGAGCCCGGATGGCGAAATGGTTGCAGGCCGGGGATTCTGGCCCGGCTTATGCGTCAGCCTGAAGCACAATTCAAAATTTGCTTCTTTCAATATCCTGGCCAAAGGCGACTATCCTTCAGAACTAAATATTCCCATCCCTTTTTCTTTGATCAGCAATGAAGTGAGCAAGGATGAATTGTTGCTGATGCCGGCATACTGGTTCCTGCATAACATGTATGCGTTGGCCAGGAATTCATGGAAATATACTACCCGGGACAGGAGAATTGATAAAACGCAATTGCTGGAATATGATTACCTGGCGCCCGATAGTGTAAATGAGATGATTGATTCATTAGAATTGTTCAGGAAGTTTACCGGTAAGGCCTATATGCAGCAATTTGAACCGGGGAAAAAATATACAGAAGATGAGATCCGCACGATCGGCAGGAAATTATTGGATGGCAAAAATCCCGTTGTGGATGAGCTGGACATTATTGCAGATGGATTCGAAAACAGTGAACGCAAAGTGAGGTTGGTCAAGGTTTCCCAGGCCTACCCCTTGTTTACGGAATTGATCAGCTATTATGCAGTGATCCAGCTGATGGGACTCATCAAAACAAAGAAAACCAAAACCCTGAAAGCCCTGCTTGAAAATCTTCCTTCTAAATGGGCCGTTTTCCGCTGGATCAATGCAGGCGGACAGCTGATACCCGAAAATGAATTGACCAAATTCCTTCAGCAGGTTCATTCCGGAAAAATCAAAGGCTGGGAACAGGTGCACCAGTTTTATAAAAAACAGGGAGAAAACTATCCGACCGATAAATTATCACATGCACTGGCCGCCCTGAAAGCAGTGAATGGAATCAATATCAAAAAAATCAATCCCGGTCAGTTCAAAAATTTATTCGTTCAGGCCATTGCGACCAGGGAATGGATGACCAGGGGCATTTATGATTCCCGGGCCAAGGATTATTCAAATCATTTCCGGATGATGGTCTATGAAAATGCCGGGGAAATGAATGCCGTTGTGGGATCCCTGGAAGACAATAGTTTTATCAAATCAGAAATAGCTTTATTAAAGGTTTTTAAGAAAGAGATGAATGAAATCATCAGGAAATTTAAGCTCTGACGGTTGCGTTGGCATTTTCCGATCGTTCGCTAGAGCGAGCGTAGGCCTCCTTCGAGAGCCGAAGCTCGCTATGGCGAGCGTAGGCTCTTAATAAACCGTGCATGAAAGTATTTCCCGTCCTTGCCCCGTCCAACGAGTTGATAAATACCCGAAGACAATCCTGAGAAATCAAGTGAAAATGAATTGGTGCCTGGCTCCAGAAGGAACGCATATTCTTTTATTGATCTGCCATTCATTCCCACAAGCAGACAAGACAATCTGTTCTTTTCTTTCGATTTGAAAATCACCGTGGCATTAGCATTTACGACGGTTGGATATATGCTTAATACATCGCCATCATCCGAATCCGGGCGAACCTGAATGATCCTGCTCAGGTATGATATACCGGTATTGTCATGCACCCGCAGACGGAAATAATTCAATCCGCTTTCCCATACAGGCATAACAAATTGATAGCTCGTTTGGCTTGCTGAAGCGTCAAGTTTGCCCACCATCCTGAAATCTTCGTCATGGTCTGCTTGCAGTATTTCAAAATAGTCCGCATCATGCCCCGGATCAATTTGCCAACGCAACAAGGCCTCCTTGTTTTCAAGACGGGCACTAAAATCAATCAGTTTCACCGGCAAAGGATTCTCCAGATTTACGCTGCTCGCCAATGCAAAATATCGCTCGCCAATCAATTCATCCTGGAATGTACTGACCACTGAGCCTGCAGCGCCAAATGAACCGCTGGTACCATCCTGTCCTCCATCCGTCCAGGTGCTGTTCGACAATTGCGCCACCCGCAATGTTGCCAGATCGGTGACCCCGCCGCTACCGGGATCAAGAAATGATAACTCTATATTCGCAGCTGCCAAAGGATCCGGGTCAGCAATCACCGCCCAATATTCAAGCGAAGAGATATGATCAATCCCGGTTCCATATCCGTTTGCGAGCAACCTGGGATTCTTCCTGATGTATTCCACGGTAAAATTGCCCGTGGCTTTCTTGAGCTCCAGCCATCGCAGCACCGGATTCTTTCCGACA
>Ga0193728_1001109_pt1 | contig 13575 bp, 11 predicted proteins | sample U1c1metaG_FD_143037 | JGI IMG/M metagenome (GOLD analysis project Ga0193728, IMG submission 143037) | Soil microbial communities from a riparian zone of the East river system, Colorado, United States - U1c1 | ecosystem: Environmental > Terrestrial > Soil > Riparian zone | place: USA: East River...
GCGGATCAGTACTCAATCCCGGCAACCAAAATCGTTCCCTATATATTGGCGCTTGAGGCCAATACACCGCTGAAAAGGGCAGTCCAGGAGATCTTGCATACCTGGGACTATGTCCTTGCTACCAATAGTATTGGCGCGACGATCTATACCACATTTTTACGCACACTAACCCATATTGTCTTCGAAATAGTGCTTGGCGATGATCGTTCGCTTGTCGACAGCTATTTAGGAATCGGTGCCTATGTTCTGTCAAATATGAACGGTTACGCAACCCGTAGTATTCCTCTGCTCATTCGTCTGCTTAAGGAACATGACGACAACTGGTTTGCGGACTCGGTAGTTCCCAATGGGCCAACCTCATGGGATGTTGCTCTGGAGCGTGCTTTCGATGCTACAATTGAGAACTGCCGAGAACGCCTGGGTAACAACATCCTCCATTGGCAATATGGTTTGATTCACAAAATGAATTTTCGTCATCCACTGGGTACAGTTAAATCACTAGAAAGCTTTTTTAACCGAGGTCCATTTCCGGTCGGTGGTGATGGCGACACTGTCAATATGGGCAATGTGTCACCCAACAGCCCGGAGGAGGTCATTTCTATCGCATCCTATCGCCAGATTATCGACCTTGGCGATCTCAACAATTCGCGCTCGGTACATGTTCCTGGACAATCAGGCCACCCTGGTAGCAAACACTATGATGACTTTATCCAGTTGTGGCAGGAAACTGGGTACCATCCCCAGCTTTTCAAACGTGATGTCATCGAGGCTGCTGCAGAAGGCATGCTCCACCTTCTGCCAAAACAATCCTAAATGGAAGATATATAGGAAAAGTTTTGGACACAATACACCACTTCTCAGCCATCCATTAGCAAAGGAATGTGTAGTGAAACAAGTTATACCTGTTGTAGAGCCTGAAACTGGCTCTACAACATTTTATGTAGCAGCAGGCCAAAAAAGCAGCAAGATTCCTGGCCGCTTCTATGATCTTTGTGCAATTGTCATTATTCTACTGGCATTTCTTTTGCATCTCTATCTGATTTCCATTCCTTGGCCACAAACAAATAGCGATGAGGGGACAATGGGTCTAATGGCTCGTGATATCCTCTATCACGGCAAGTTCGTAGTGATGTATTATGGGCAGGACTACATGGGTTCGCTACAAGCATGGCTAGGCGCCCTGTTCTTCACCGTATTTGGCCCTACCGTTTTCGCATTACGTCTGGGTGTTGTGCTGGAACTGGTGTTTTTCCTGATTGTGATGTATGTACTGTCATGTCTGCTCTATAGCCGCGTAGTCGGTATCGTCTCGCTGCTTATCCTCTCTCTGGGCCCTTCACAAACGCTCTTTAATCACGTTCTCGCGGGTGGTGGTCCAAATGAAGTTCTCCTCTTTGGGGCTCTGCTCTCATTACTTGCCGCACACTTGGCGCTTACTGCACGCATCCCCCTAAAAAACAATCTACAAAGATACCGTCGCTATGCTGGCTTCGCACTCTGGGGGCTGCTGGCTGGATTTGCTCTGTGGAGCGATCCATTGGTTTTTCCCTTTGTCTTGATGCCGGGTTTACTCATTCTCGTTTGTTGTTGGCATGAACGCAAAAGTCTGGCTCCGCTCCTTATCACGCTTTGTTTTCTCATTGGCTTTTCTCCCTATATCATTTTTTTTGCAACTGTTCCACGTGAGCATGTGAAGAATCGCCTGATTTCTTTCTCATCTCAGTTGCAACTAGTAAGTACCCATGAAAAAATACCAACTGTCCCTCTTCCCCTCCCCCCTCCTGTACCAAAACAACGTCAGCAGCCTATACATTCAACAGGGCAAGCATCTGCCAAACAACACTATTATGGTGATTATGGTCTAGAGGTTCCACCTCCCACGCTCACACAGCAGCTACTTGGATTGATCGTGGTCGCGCTTCCTATGCATGGTGGGGCTATGGCTCTCTGCCCCATTGGATCACACCAAGTCTGGCCAATTTCCTGGCAGTCTTCTGCTCACGTGCTACAATGTAGCGCTATCCATGCAGCGTGGGGATTGGGAGATATACTTCTCTGGGGCATTGCTGTCTGGTTAGCAATCCGCTGGTTACTCGTCTGTCGACGACAAACATGCCAACAAACTCTTGTGGACGAGAGTATACAAGGCCAGACTACTATTCAGGCTGCGCGTCTTATGATTCTTGCTGCCGCTGGTCTGCTGTTACTGATCTATGGTGCTTCCGCAGCACCGGCTATGGTCCCCTGGAGTAGCTCCCGCTACCTTGTTGCTCTCCGCATCGCGACTCCGGGTCTGATCATCGCGCTCTGGGATATCATTGACACTCTGAAAAGACACATGCGCTTCTCGCGAGGCTTGGTTATAGTGGTACGCTATGCTACGCTTTTATTCGTTATTGGGATGCTGACGCAAGGTACTCTCGCAACCTTGAATGGTGTAGGCGATACGCAACAGAAGAACGTGCGACAGGCACTACTCATCGCACAGTTGGAAAACCGGGGGATACATCGATTCTATACTGACTACTGGACTTGTGATAGTCTGGCCTTTGAGAGTGAGGAGCAACTGACATGCGCTGTACTCGATGAAAAATTGCAGCCCGATCTGGATCGTGACTGGTCCTACCGTGCCCAGGTTTACAGCGATTCACACGCTGCTTTTGTCTTTCCCAACAACTCTGAGCAGCTAAAGACGTTTATGCAGCGCATTACTGGTCATAAGCAGGTATTTAAAAGCAGTGAAATTGAAGGGTATATGGTGTATCGTCCTGTATCATAGAAAAAGTCAACCCAATGCTTGCTCTCAACGTACTGAATTGTAGAGAATCCTGTGAAGAAGGGAGTCTACAGTGCTTTTATGGCTACCATAGTAGATACTATGCGCGTTGATTGGTCTGCAGGTCATCTTCTGCCAGCATTTCAGCCGCCACAAGAACTCATAGTGTACAATGTTCATCGGCTTGACTATGATCTACAACTCAGCATTGCTACACTAGTTGGATTGATTAACCGCTCTCAAGCATCTGTCTATCTGGATTGGCGTGATAATGATCTCTTCTGGCTACGCGAAGTCCTGGGTCATGTTCCCAGTAGAACCTCAACCCTTACTGGAGAAGCTATCCTCTTTGATTTGCTCAAAACCTATTGTGACTGTATAGAGGGTTATGTAATCTACAATCCCAAATGCATTGACAGTGTGAATGTTGCCACAATGATCGGCTCACAGCGCAACGGCTTTGTGGTCTCACCTACAATGGCTGATATCTTGCTCAAGAACGAAGGTGGCCTCCCCATCATTGATGACATGCGCGAATATAACTGGGTCTCGCGTTCACAGGTTTACCGCTGGGCCCTGGAAAATCTTTTTGCGGATGCTACGCCAGGTCTCGTTGCTGGACTCAATCCCGAAACAGCAATGGGGATACGCCCCTACCTCGCAGCTACCAAAGCGTTTATTTACTGGCTCAATCCAGTTGATATCTTGCCGAGGGTGTTTCAGGGCTGGCGATCAGAACGTAGCGTGCTCAAGAGCATTTTACGTGCCTGTCCACTAGGTACTATCCACCTGGGCTGGTTTCAACAGGAAGGAAGCGGAGTTACCCTGACCTCGTCTAACGCGATACCTGTGGTGGCCAGTGACTACTTCTCAAATCTGGAGACTTGGTCCGGGGTTGCTCGTGAGCAGGTCTCTCCTGTGCCTACATACCAGAATACCCAGCATACTGAGATAGCTCCCCAACGAAAGGTCTATGTTTCCTTCACTATGAGTGAGGGAGATAATCTTCAGTATATTCAAGAACGCATGCTACATATCTGGCGTGATCCCCAACGTGGCACTATCCCGATTGGCTGGCCCATGGCCGTCATCCTGGAGCAAGCAGCACCAGCAATGTGGAATTACTACGTAGATACGGCAAGTGCCAATGATGAATTTATCGCCGCGCCCAGTGGTTTGGCTTATAGCTATCCCTCGAAATGGCCGCAAAGCAAACTTGCAAGCTACTTGCAACAGACAGGTCAAGCTATGCAACGAATGCACTTGAGCTTACTAGAAATCCTGGACTCAAACTTCTGGCTACATCCCCTTTTGATGTTTCGTACGATGACCAAGGGTTCAGCCATGGTCTTGATCGACAAGAAGCTACAGCAATATTTTGCTCGCGACTTGCAAGCATATGGTTTAAAAGGCATTCTGAGTGGAGGAGGACTGAATCAGGCGAGTTGGAGTTACAGTGGAACCGTTCCCATTTTTCAAAATGTAGGCATGGCCAGTAGCATAAACCAAGCAGTAACGATGATACGCCGAGCCACAAAAGATCAATGCCCTTACTTTATCAACGTCTATGTCCTAGCTTGGCAGATGGGTCCAGCTGAGCTAAAGGAGGTGGCGAAAGAGCTAGGAAGCGATTATGAGATAGTGACCCCTGGGACATTAGTGAGGATGCTTGATGAAGCAGCCTCCCCCCACGGACGCGCTGATGATCTTTGACAATTTAATGCAGAATGGTTATTCTATTAGGAAGCGTTAATGTTAGATTAGCAACAATTAAGTCTTATTGCGAGATGGCAAGCCAGGGTGATTATTTACCACAGGAGGAAATGACAAAAATCAGAGGGATCAAGAACATAGGACGTAAGGCTGGAAGAAATATTGACGAAAAGAGGGAAGTGCAGAGGGTTGGGCTAAAGAAATCTCAGACGGTTCTCCTTTCAGAGTCGCACGTTGAGTTAATAAAAAAGAAACTCAGTCAGGCCAGTCAGGTAGAACATGAGTCAGCAAGAGACTATCTTATCTTTTATTTATTGACTGATCATGGCTTGCGAGTCGGAGAAGTTACCCTCAGATAGTATATTTGAGGCTCTATGTGAGATTATAACACAACTATCAGATATTCCAGGACTCAGAGAAAGGATCGAGCAACTATCATGAACCAACCAACACGCGAAGAGTTCGAACGTCTTGAAGAAGAACAGAGGCAAATCAAGGAAGAAGTACGCAAGCTCAGGGAGCAAATAACTGAGCCGATTAAGATTACGCGCCTGGAGATTGATCAGGGAGGTATGAACAAGCGGCTTGATGCAGTCCAGGAAGATACAGCAATACTCAAAGAAGAGATGAAAGGCGCAAGAGCTGATATTGCATCTCTCAAGGCCATCCAGAGCGATCATAGTGCATTTTTTATAGAGCATGGGCAACATCTTAAAGAGATTGAGACCAAGCAGGATGCTCACACAGAGGTCTTAGGCAAGCTGGTCAATTTTGCTGAATCGCACGATACAATGCTCAAAACCGTGGCGACCAAGGAAGACTTGACCTCGCTCGAGGCACGGATTGAGGCACGTTTCGATAGGCTAGAGGCTGAGATACTGCGAAGATTGCCACGGCCAGAGGGGGAATGATGGAGTACCAACCACAGCAGGGAGATTATAAAGTGCAGGCAGAAAGATCTGACATTGATCCATCATACTTTTACTATCATTTTTGGCAGTATGATGATAATGAATGGAACTTTCTCTATAAGGCACCGGAAGTTGTTATGACTGTGAGCCCTTTCACGCAAAATATGAACCTCACCAGAGGGGCTCTCCAAAACTTGAAAAAGTTTTACAAAACCGTAATAGTTTCTTGACAATCTCGCCGTATACTGTACCCATGCGAAGCATAGGGTGGGTCACAGGCTCTATGTTCCGTGGTAACGAGGCTTGTAGATATAAAACAAGCCTCGTTATTTTTTTGAGAACTCTCATATGATGACAGATGTTCAAATTGTCCCTCTGTCCTCCTAGGAAATGGCTTCTGTAGAGGCTATCCTGAATAGCATGGAACAGGGTATTCAGGCTCTAGGAGGAAAGTCGATGAAAGTTGCTCTTCTCTCTCCATTTATTCATCCAATTGTGGAACCTTTTGTCGGTGGAATAGAAGCCTCTATCCACCGTTTAGCAAGTGGTCTGAGTTGTCAGGGGGTAAGCGTGGTTTGCTATGCTTGTGAGGGATCGGTCATACCAGGGGTAGAGGTAAGAACCTGTGGTGCCTCTGCCAGTGCTCTTGCCTATCCTCGTGAACCTGACGAGATGAATGAGGAAGAAATACTGACTATACGTGCTTATGAAGATACGATTATGTATCAAGCTATTGAAAATGCACTGGAAGATTCCTCTATTGATGTTCTCCACAATAATTCTTTCTCAGGAGTGCCTTTTTTTCTTTCAGGTCTTGTAGCTCTCCCTATGCTTCATACACTCCATCTTCCCCCTATCCTTCCATCTATGACCGAGACGCTCCGCTTGTGCATGGCCGAAGACATCGCGCTTCAGATTGTCGCACTTTCACATGCTCAGGCCCAGCTCTGGCTACCCTACTACCCGGTGAGTCGGGTCATTTACAATGGGCTAGATTTTGACACAATTCCTCATAGTCTTTCTCATGATGGGACACTTGTCTTTGTCGGGAAGATAGACCCGAATACAGGGATAGAGGATGCTATTGAGGTTGCTAGTTACCTGGGGAAAAAATTGTCGATCTATGGTGCACCTGAACCATACAATACTTTGTACTTTGAAGGCTGCATTCAATCGCTTCTGCAAACGCATCCCAATGTGACATATCATGGATTAGTTGATCAGCAGACCCTGTTTCGAGGATTGGGGCAAGCCCAGGCCCTGCTCTTTCCTGTGAAATGGGACGAGCCATTTGGCAATATGATCATTGAGGCCATGGCAGTAGGAACTCCTGTCATCATGTATGATCGTGGATCGGCCTGCGAGCTGATTACCGAGGGCGTTAGCGGCTATGTTGTCTCACAGGATAATCTCATAGAGATGACATCTGCCGTGAAGCGGACAGAAGCAATTGATCGTTCTGCATGTGCTGATTATGCGCGAGAATGTTTTAGCCTAAAAAAGAGCGTTGGAGAATATCTTGAACTTCTGCAGTCCATATGCTACAGCAGTACGCGGAAGTCTTGACCTGTGAGAGAAAATTGTCCCTCTTTCCCCCTTGCTTTGATACTCTTATGAGACAATAATAGAAGTGTCGGAGGACACCTCTCTTGGGGCACGGCGGGCGCGATAAATCGGGCCCCTACCGATTGGCGATAAATCGCGTGGCTGAGTGTGATGGGTAGCTGAGTAGCTGCCTCTCCCCAATATTTCGTTTGCAGCTACTTTACTGCATCTTTTATGTGATTTAATGCTCTTTGTATGTCATAAACGTGTACATAAGCCGTAGCAGTCTTGAGCTGTTGCGCATGAGAAATCCAGCGGTGGTCTTGTCAAGCCCATCACTGTTGGCGAGGGCTTGCTAGAACAAAACGAGTTAATGGAAAGACTGCTCGTCGTGTAAGATTGTCTATATGAGGAAATAATGCTTTATATACTCAACCATGCTGAGAGCACTCGTTTCTTAAAGAAGTCTGTTAACTAAGAGTAATGGATCTTAATGATCAATAAGGAGGTATCCATATGTCGTCATTCGATATACCGAAACAATTCGGTGATCCACAGTGGTCATCAAAATACCAAAATAACATAGTAAACAAAAGAGAAAATCGTGAAGTTAATAGCGGTGTCAAAAAGCAGGACACAGGAGCTTTTGGAGACCTCGAAAGCTTCATGAAAGCATCCAATCATTATGCTAAGCAACGGAAAGAAGCAGGGAAACCAACTGATGGTCAAGTGGTAACTGACTACACAAGGTGGCTCGATGAGCATCCTGGGGGCAACCTGCTTACGGAGATGAGGAAGTATCATGAGGGGGCGGGGCAAATCGAAGCATATTGAGAGCAGGTCAGAGAGCAAGAGGCGGTGAGGGAGGCGCTCTAGGACCAATACGACTGAGAGAAATCCGTCAGAAGCACGGCGTTTCGTAACTCAGACAAGCAGAGCCACTCTGGGCTGGAGTTGTTCCCTTTGTCCTCGAAGTTGTTCCTCAGATGTCCTTCCAAAAACCTCGCACGTTCGCTATCCTTAGCACGAGGGAGTCGTGATGCTAACTTGCATTTGTGACGTGCAATACCTTCTTGCCTCTAGCAAGCTCAAAGATGTGTCACGTTTGATCACAATTTTGTAGAGAGAGGCTGTGTGCAAAGTCTCTCTGATCAGGTTCTAGAGTGGTTTCAGATGCCCATCTTGAAGCCTTTTGACACAGACTCTTAAAGGAGAGGCAGCTTTGCAGGGATAAAAGATGCTATCTCATTGGAGAGATCTGGCGAAGAAAGGGAGAAGTGGGATAACTTTTGATGTTATATACTTTTTGATTTTTTGCTAACTACTACATGAAAGGATTATTATTATGGATAAAAAAGGCAACACCAACCCTTTCCGAACCAGAGAAAAAACTCCAAGCGGAGACAATAATCAACTACCAGCGAAGTCGCTAAACGAGATTCGTGACGAAAACTATAGAAGCCTGGGTCTATTCAAAAGCAACAACCCTTATAAAAGATACGACAATTCTTCGTACACACCAGAACAGATAAAGATGTTTGAGAATGCTCTAGAAGAGAGAGCATTGACAAGACAACAACTAAGCCCTGATCATCCCTGGAAAAAAATCGAAGCAAAAGGACTTACGGTCGGTAAATTCGGTGAAGATAGTGAAGACGCATACTTCACCAATGCACGATCCGGATGTGCTGGTGTATTTGATGGACTGGGAGGCAAGGAGGGAGGGTATGATGCGTCTCATTGTGCAGCCGACTTCCTAAAAAAAGCATCAGATTGGTTTATGAATGACGTTGCCATACAGCTTCAAAAAGATGGAGAAAGCGTAAAATCAGTAATAGATAAAATAAAACCGTGGTTAGAAGAAACATATAAAAAAGTTGGAGAAGGCATAAATAAATATAGTGATAATGAAAAGATGCGAGAAGCGCTTGAAGAATGGTTAAGGCTTGAAGCGGAAGGATTTTGTGACTCAATACGTGGTGAATTTCGGGTGTATAACAAAGGTTGGAGAGAGCCAGGAGCTGTAGAAAAAGTAAAAGAAGTAGCAAAATATATTATAAAAAAAGTTCTTTGGGAATCATTTAAGGCGTCTCCTATAGAAATTGGAGAATTTAATATAAACTCAAGCAATAGCGTAATGAAACCAATAGAAGTTATATTGAGCCTGACAATTGGAAAACTAAAACAAAGGATAGAAAATCTTGCTCTAAGCTTCATAGAGGAGAATCAAGAAAAATTAGCAGCACAGGGAAAAGCAGCTAATAATGTAAAAAGTCTATTAAGAGCAGTAACTGACAATTTAGAACAACAGGGGCATATGACGGAAGAAGATCAGAAAGAAATTGAACAAACAGTAAGGGACCTTGTCCCGGGGCTTAAAAAGGAGAAGGTAGAAGACATAGAACAGTCAATCCAAACTATGTTGGAACTGGCAAATGAAGCAGTGCAACAACATGGAAGGGCTAAAAATAACGAGAACCGGGATGGATGGTTAAATGCATCTGCTGAGGAACGTATGTATAACATTTTTGATGAAAGAGTGGATTTTTCGAAAATGGCAACAACAGCGGCGATTGGAATAATAACGCCAGATGGAATATTAGTTCTTGGAAAAGTTGGAGACAGCAGGGTATACCGCAAAAATGGAGATATGCTAGAGCAGTTAACACTTGATGATGACAATAGTGAAGACCTCAATATGTCCTGGATCATTCAGAGAGCTATAGGGAACCTTGAGGAATTTACAGATTCACAATATGAAGAAGCAGCCAAGGAGGCTTACCTCATTAAAAAAGTATTAGAGGAAGTTGAGAAAACGACGTTTTTAGATGTTGAGAAAGCAGCCAAGGAGGTTGACGTAAGAAAACTTCAAGATACTTCGGGAAGCAATCCTGAAATTGGGAACATAAAAACAACTCTACAAAATGCTGTAAACTCTAGAAATATAGTAAAAAAAAGCATTAGGAGGAAAAACGTGTAAACCACTTATTGCATCATGTAAACTTGAAGAACATGACTTGGTAGTGTTCACATCTGATGGTGCCCACGACACTTTATTACACAGAGAGATGTGGGACATACTAGAAAAAACTCCTTTTGAAGAAATGCCAGACGCGCTTGCTAAAGCAGCTTGGGAGAAGAGAGGCTTGCCACGTGAGAAGAGAGGTAAGCGAGATGATATAACATCAATTGTAATGAAGGCTAGCAGATCTGTGTTCTAAGTACACGCAGACTCTCTTCACTGTACGTACGTGGCCTTTTCAGTTTGAAATGGCCCTCAAGAAGTATGTTCTTGTGATTAATTGCTTTTAATGATACTAAGGAGGTTCCCTATGGCGTCGCAAGGATCTGGTAATGCAGAAGAACAAAAGGGTACTAATAAGCCTGACCTCTCTGTTCCAGCAAGCCAGCACCAAGCTCAGCAAGATATATTAAATGGCAAAAAAAGTGATAGAAAAGCATATAATGATATACTAAAGGAAATTGAAAAATGTGGATCATTGAAAGACTTTCTTATGATTTCAAGAAAAAAGGTGCAAGAGGCTGACCCACTACAGGACGTAGATAGCTATGGTGGCGAAACTAGCCAAGGTAACTTGCAGCGCAGCAGTTTACTGGATGAGTTACGTGGCAGGCGATCGACAATGTAGATAGTCCTGGGTATCTTGTAACGAGCCAAATGCTGTGCAGCGTGGGCAAGCAGAGCTTCAGGGCTAATATTATGGTCAGCGTGCAAGTGTACGAAAGCAATCGGTACTTGCCCCCATTGGGCGTCTGGCTGTCCGCAGACGCCTGCCTCGGCTACGTCTGGATGAGTGAGCAAAACGGACTCGATCTCGGCAGGGTAGATATTCTCGCCGCCTGAAATGATCAGATCGCTGCGGCGGTCCAAGACGTACAGATAGCCTTCTTCATCGAGATAGCCGATATCGCCCGTATAGAGCCAGCCATCGCGGATAGCCTCCATGGTAGCTTCGGGACGATCGGCATATCCCGGCGTAATGCTGGTTCACCTGATGCCGCAGGCCGATCCTCGTTGATGATGCGGAGCTGGACTTGCGGGAGCGGGCGGCCTGCGGAGCCGAGTTTGTGCAATGCGTCTGCTGGTGGAAGCGTCACCGCCTGTGAGCAGGCTTCGGTGAGCCCATAGGTTTGCACAACTGGAATGGCGCGTGCTACGCAATCCTCAAGTAGCGGACGAGGAGCTGGTCCCCCACCTAGCAGGACACAACGCAAAGTCGATGGATAACGTCCTTGGCTTTCACTACCATCAAGCATACGCTGAAGCATCACTGCAACTACTGAGATGATTGTCGCATGATCCTCCCAGATTGCCAGATTGACAGCGGCTGCGTCAAATTTTTCGTGCAGGATGACACTGATGCCATAAATGACGCTGCGGAAGAGAATGGACAGGCCACCAATATGGAAGAGGGGCAGGCAGGCTAACCAGCAGTCGTCGTGGTGATGACCCAGATTGAGGGCGGAGCCAATCGCGTTCCACCATTGCATACCATAGGTGATGATGACCCCTTTGGGCTTGCCGGTCGTGCCAGAGGTGTATATGATAGCCTGGATCGTGCTGAGATCGATCAATGTGTGCAACGGAGTGTTGAGATCTTCATCAGAGCCTTTGAGTACGACATTGTTGCTTTCGAGTTCTACCTGCAAGGTCCCTTGGATTAGTTCAGGAATGGCTTGTACGAGATCTGTAGCGCTTCTTTCATAAAATGTATCGCTCAGGAGATGTGATGCATGTATAGCGCGTATTTGCCAGCCAAGCTCTTCGAAGGTCAGGCGTGTGTTGAGGGGAACGAGGATGGCTCCGAGACGGGTTAGGGCGTGAATGGTGACAACATAGGGCAGACCGTTTGCTGCAAGCAGCGCGACGCGGTTTCCCTCACGTACGCCTGCTGTAGCTAGTTGTCTGGCGAGACGTGTGACCTGATAATCCATCTCGGCAAAGGACCAGCGAACCTCACCACTTTGTATGGCCAGATGCCTCGGAAAATTCTCAGCGCAACGTGCTAGCCAGTTTGGAAGAAGTGTATTAGATGCATTCATTGTGTTAACCTTCAGGATTGTACAGTCCCCTTGCCTCCCCACCCCTCCACGGACCCGCTGATGATGTTTGACAAAATAATCCAGCCAGAATTCTAGCCCTACCCCACCCCCACGGACGCGCTAAAGCGGGTCCGTACGTTGACTCGGGCTAAAGCCCTCCTCACAAGCAGGACAGCGATAGCGTCCTGCGCCCGCTTCAGCGGGCCGTATAATTGGGTAGGGACCCGCTTTAGCGCGTCCGTTGCGCCCCACAATCATCACCGTACGAATTTGTCAAAAACCATTAGCGAGTCCGTTATGTGAGAACCTCTCTATCCAGATGCACACCCAGACCTGCCCCTGTTGGAACAGTGAGCATCCCGTTGTGGATAAATAGATCCTCAATTAACAGGTTCTCTTCTAATAAATATAGCGTAGCCAGTCCACATTCCAGTGTAACTTCGGGCGATGCTGCGGCCAAATGCAGTATGCCTACGATACCGATGCCTGTTTCAATGGCGCTGGTAATCACACACTGCACGCCCTGCTCCCAGGCTTCCTCGATGATTTGTCGGCTGGTGCTTAACCCACCAATGATCTGTGGCTTAAGAACCAGCACATCGGCAGCCTGGGTTGCAAGAATACGACGAGTGCTTGCTAGGTCATCTATCGCCTCATCTGCTGCGATAGGGATAGAGACAGCTTGTCTGAGATTGTGCATGCCTGTTAGATCGCTAGCTTTGAGTGGCTGCTCGACGTACTGGATGTCGAAGGGGGCACACGTAGTAAGTATAGTATACGCCTGATCAAAGTTCCAAGCCTCGTTAGCATCCAAGCGCAGATGAATGGCGGGTCCAATAGCCTCACGGACAGCGTGTACGCGCTCAATGTCTGCTTTTACCGCCATACCGAGTTTGAGTTTTAGGCAGCGAAAGCCAGTTGCGATTGCATCCTGGGCATCGTTTACCGCTGCATCTATAGATGAGGCACCAATAACTGTATTAACAGGGATATGAGTGCGTGGTCTAATGGGTAGTTGTGAGATGCTTCCATGTGGATAAGCTGCATTGGATAGAGATTGCCGAACGAGCAGTTCGCTTATGCTGCACTGTTGAACCTGTCCCAGCGCGTCGAGCAGTGCAATTTCTAGTCCGCAGATGGTTGAAGCAGGTAGGATATCTACAGCTCCATATAGGATGTCCAGCGCTTCATCTAGTCCCTTGCCCAGAAGATCGTTAACAATTGGAGATTGGTGAAGTGCCGTAAGCGCGTCGTTGAGATTGCCGCCGCCGAACTCCGGCATAGGCGCAATCTCACCTATCCCTGTAATGCCTTCTGGCGTGAAAATCTCGATAATCGCCCCTTCGCGTGTGGTCAGGGTGCCGTGGGCAGTGGTAAAGGGGCTGCGTAGAGGTATGCGATATGGCAGTATCCTGAAAGAGGGTCGTAAAAAAGGTTGCAATTGATTTCCTCCTACATACTTCTCCGTAATCGAGATTATACCATCAGCGGAGCCAGCTCACGAGCGGACGCAATAGAATTGCTGTCCCTACCCATGACGACCTGGGCCCTTCATGCGTATAAATC
>Ga0193728_1001110_pt1 | contig 13568 bp, 10 predicted proteins | sample U1c1metaG_FD_143037 | JGI IMG/M metagenome (GOLD analysis project Ga0193728, IMG submission 143037) | Soil microbial communities from a riparian zone of the East river system, Colorado, United States - U1c1 | ecosystem: Environmental > Terrestrial > Soil > Riparian zone | place: USA: East River...
CATATCAAGTCGCAGGACATATTACAGATAAGGAATTTGCAAAACAGTAAATATATTGTCGATGAAGCTCCGTCCGGGACAATGACATCAGGCGGTGCAAGCGCAGGCGGCAGCATCGGCGGAGGCACTTTGGCGGGCGAAGGGCAAACTTACCAGGTTGAGGACGACGGAACAGTTGCTTTGCCGCTGATAGGACATATCCAGGTGGCGGGCCTTACCCGGGCCGAAGCCGCAAAAAAAGTGGAGGGGTTGTATCGTCAAAATGTACTTGTAAACCCAATAATTGACCTTAAAATTGTAAACCTGAAAGTGACCATTTTGGGCGAAATCAGGATACCGGGAAACTATCCGTTGGTGAAGGACAAAACCAACTTGATTGAAATGATCGGACAAGCCGGCGGCCTCACAGAAAAAGCAAATGAAAAAACAATCAAAATTATCCGTGGCGACCCAAAGAGCCCATTGGTTGCAGAAATTGACCTGAGTAAAATACAAACGTTGGCCGACCCCAGAATGATACTACAGAACAATGATATTATATATATTGCACAAAATAAACGTGCGATAAAAGGTGATCAATTGCAGAATGTTACTACTACGTTACAGCCTGGATTGATAATACTTAATACAGCGCTGATCATTTACACGCTTATTCACCGCTAAATGCAAGAAACTGACAGAATAGCAAGAAAACTGCCTAACCAGGAAATTGACTATTATAAAATTGGCAAGATACTCCTTAGCCGCTGGTATTGGATAGCTGCCTCGGTTGTTACCTGCCTGCTTGTGTCCTACGCCTACTTATGGGTGACGCCGAAAACCTATGCAACATCATCTACCTTAAAGATCGAAGAGAAAAAATCCGAGTTCTCGGATCTTGTGGGTGTAATTAACAATAACGACAGGGGCCCTTCAAAAATTCAGAGCGAAATATTTGTGCTGCAAAGCCGCACGCTCATATTAAACGCCATCAAGGATCTTGATTACCGGGTGAGTTTTTTTATATCGGGCAGGGTACGCACCAGCGAGGTATATCCACAAAGGTTGCTTGATGTTCAATTTCTAAGATTTGACAGTCTTAACTTCTTTCGTGACTTAATTACTTTTAAGCCCATAACCGGTAATACCTTTGACCTTAGTTACAAAATAAACGGCAAGCCAAGTCATAAGGTTTGTTCGTATGATAGTCCCATTACTATCGCCAATACCTCATTCAGCATCAAAAGCCCGGGAGATATTCCGAAGAGCACTGTCTACATGTTCAAATTCAATATACCCGAGGATTTTGTTGGCCGTATTAAAGGGGGCCTGCACACCAGCGAGCTCGTAAAAAATTCAAATATTATATCTCTTCAGGAAACCGACTCCAACCCGCAGTTTGCAGCTGATATCCTGAATGCGATCATGCGGGAATACCTGAATTACGACAGGAACCAAAAGACGCTTTCGGCGACGCTGATGATCAAGTTTATAGATGACCAGCTTGAATCACTTTCCAACGAGGTAAAGGGCTCCGAAAAATCTATTGAAAAATTCAAGCAGGGTGCAAAAATAATGAACGTTACTGCGTCCGCGGATATTGAATTAGGCAAGTTAAAGGACCTTGAATCGCAACGTTCCCTATTAAAAATACAATTAATAGCCATTGACCAGCTTAAAGACCAGATAGCCGTAGAAAAAGATAACGTTAACCTGAACCTGAACCTTGAAGGAGTAATTGATCCTTTGCTTGCGGGGTTGATCGTACAAATGAACAACCTGCTGGTTGAAAAAACCACTTTGCTGAAAACATATAACGAGAATTCGGAAGCTATCAGGGGTATAAATCAGCAGATATTACAAATAAAAAATGCCGCGCTGAATAACATCGAAGCCACAAGCGCCCGCATTAATAAAAACATGAGTTATATCGATGGCCAGGTCAACCTGGTAAATCAAAAGATATCAACTTTACCGGCAGCTGAGCGCGACCTGATTGGCCTGCAACGCGATTTCGAAATCAATGATAAAGTTTATTCATTTCTGTCCGAAAAAAGATTAGACGCGCAGATAAGCCGCTCGGCAATAATAGCCGGAGCCACTATTATAGAGCCCGCACAGGCCAATTTCAGCCCTGTTTCGCCAGATGAGCATACCATACGTCGCACCGCGCTCATTATCGGATTTGCGATAGGGCTAGGATTAATTATCCTCATCCGGCTACTCAACCCTTACATTTATGATAAGGAAACGGTAGAGAGCCTTACCTCGATACCCATATTGGGGGTGATAAGGAAATTTCCAGATGAGATAGATGAAGATAACACCCAGATATTGGCAGTAAGCCGGCCAAAATCCGTATTCGCCGAATCGGTGCGCTCAGTGCGTACCAACCTGAATTTTGTTGCGTCAGAGAAATCAAGCAAAATAATATGCATTACTTCGGAAGTGGCCGGCGAAGGGAAATCATTTATAGCGGTTAACCTATCAAGTACCCTATCATTAATTGATAAAAAAATCATCCTGATAGCCGCCGACTTGCGCCGTTCGAAATTGCATAAAACCTTTCACATGCCTAATGATAAGGGTTTAAGTAATTACCTGGCCAACCAATGCGAGGTAGATGATATTATCAGGAAAACCGGCATGGACAACCTGGATTTGATGTTATCGGGCCCCGTACCCCCGAATCCATCAGAACTGCTGCACAGCAGCAGGATGAAGGTACTGATAGATGACCTGAAAACCCGTTATGATATTATCATGATTGACACCGCCCCTGTGGGCCTGGTTTCAGACTCCATCCCCCTTATCAGGATGAGCGATATTAATATCTTTGTCATCCGCTCGGGCAAATCAAAATTCTACGCGGCTACGGTTCCGCAGCGTATTGCCAACGAATATCATTTGGATAATACGGTAATCATATTAAACGCCTTTGCCGAAGATTTGCTGCATTCGCGCTATTATACTACCAAGTTTACCAATGAATATTCAGGCGGGCATTACTACTATTATTCAGACTACAGTGGCTACGAGGGTTCAGATTATTATGTAGATAAAAAGGTATACAAGTGGTGGGATTACAGGCGGTGGTTTAATAAATGAGTACAAAAATAAAAGCAGCTACATATAAATGGTACCCGGTTTATACGCATTCCCGAGCCGAAAAAAAGGCCTGCCTGGCCCTGGCAAATAAAGGCGTTGAAACCTACCTGCCTCTAAAGCGACAGCTTAAACTTTGGAGCGACAGGAAAAAATGGGTTGATGAACCTTTTATCAAATCCTATTTATTTGTCCACATAGCCGAGCAGGACCAAACCGAAGTATTGATGACTAAAGGCATTGCTCGCTTCATTTATTTCGGGGGCAAAATTGCTTCGATGCCCGAACGCCAGGTGGATGATCTTAAACTCCTGATGGCCAGTTCTGTGGAGCTCGAAGTAACTGAAGAGAACCTGCTGCCTGGCGAAAAAATCATCATCAAGGCTGGCCCATTAAAAGGAATGACAGGGGAGATTATATCGTACAGGTCGCAAAAGCAACTGGCATTGCGACTGGAAAGCCTGGGCTGCTCTATCATCATACACGCAGCAGCCTCGTTGATAGGCAGATTTTAACATTCCATATCACTATGTGAATAAGTTTTATATAAGTTAAATGGCATTTTTTGACTTATTTTAATGCCATTATTATTTAAAGTCCGGTGTTTAAATGAAAATTTTAAAACACTGTAAATTAATAAGTTATGCTTCATTCGTGTGACTTACGAAGCGAAGCTGTGAATATACCCCTACTATGTGCCGTATTGCAGGAATTATTTCCAACCAGTTAAAAACTGAAGAAATTCGAGAAAAAGTGAATATCATGTGCCATGCACTCGAGCATGGCGGCCCTGATGACCAGGGTATTTATTGCGACGAAGGTGCTTCCCTCGTTTTTGGGCACCGAAGGCTGTCTATCATTGACCTGAGCCAAAACGGGCACCAGCCTATGGCCGACGTGCAAAAAAAGGTATGGATAACCTTTAATGGCGAGATTTACAATTATCTTACCCTCAAAGAACAGCTATTATCTTTAGGAGCAAAGTTTCATTCGAATACAGATACAGAAGTGATCATACAAGCTTACCTGCATTGGGGTATGGCGTCTTTTTCTAAACTCAGGGGCATATTTGCCTTCGCGCTGCATGATACCCAAAAGGCCCTCACCTACCTGGTACGTGACAGTTCGGGTGTAAAGCCTCTTTATTACTGCGCCGAAGGTGGCCAGTTAAGCTTTGCATCAGAGGTAAGAGCCTTAAAAAAATCGGGTATGGCCACCGAGCCTGATAATACATGGAAAGTGCGGTTCCTGGCGTACGGGCACACTCCCGAGCCATATACGACGCTTAAAAATGTGTATAGCTTACCAAAAGGAGAGTTCCTGTGCTGGCATCATAAAAAAAGCACTTACGAAATTCATTCGTACCATGTTGCACGCCGCGATAAGATCATCACCGACCCGGAAGAGGCCAGGGAGGCCGTACGCACCACGTTGACATTTGCAGTTAACCGCCAGTTGATGGCAGATGCGCCAATCGGTGTATTCCTCAGCGGGGGGATTGATTCGAGCCTGCTAACCTTGCTTGCCAATCAGCAAAAACACGCGCAATTAAAAACTATCTCTATTTACTTTAATGAAAAGGAATATGATGAACGTATGTATCAAACCCTGATCCTTAAAGAAATACAGGGCGAGAAATTTGCCCACCTGGTGCGCAAACAGGATTTTGAAGAGTTTCTGCCGCAAATAATTGACGATATGGATATGCCAACCACCGACGGCATCAATACCTGGTTTATCAGTAAATATGCCCACGATGATGGCCTAAAAGCGGTACTATCTGGCGTAGGCGCTGATGAACTTTTCGGCGGGTATCCATCTTTTAACCGGATAAAATATCTTAAAACGATGCGCCGGTTTCCGCCGATGACATTTTCGGCTGCAAGATACTTCACGTCCGATCGTTACAAAAAGATATCATTTTTAACGTATAACCATCCCCTCGCAGATTATCTTCTGCTTCGGGGCCTTTATACACCGGCCGATATCGCCGAAATACTGGAAATAGATTTAATTGAAGTTGAAGATATTTTATTCAACAACAAGCAATTGCCTTATATTAGCAATTACGACGAAGTGGATGCAGCCTGGTTTGAAATAAACTTGTATATGCAGAACCAGTTGTTGCGTGATACAGATGTGATGGGCATGAGTCACGGACTGGAGGTACGCGTTCCATTCCTGGATGAAGATTTCAAACGTTTAGCCGGAAATATTTCCCCTGCGGTGAGGTTTGACGAGAATCAACCAAAAAAAATACTGATTGACAGTTTTACTGATATCCTGCCGAGGGCTATCTGGGACAGGTCGAAAATGGGTTTTACTTTTCCTTTACAACAATGGATGAGGGAACACAGTGAAATAAACAACGAAAACCTATATCACGGCATGGCAAAAAAAATCGTAAAAGATTTTAAGAAAAACAATATGCACTGGTCGAAAATATTTGCGCTTTATCAAATTCAAATGAATGCCTAAAAGAATAGTCCTGCTTACCTTACGGACTTTTAGCTCTACTGGCGGCATTCAGAAGATGACCCGTACACTTGCCTATGCATTATTCCATATTGCAAAACAAAAAGAATGGGAATTTAACCTCTGGTCGGTTTACGATTCACGGTATGATTTAATGGATAAATATCTTTCCGCTGAAAATTTCACTGGTTTTGGTCGTAACAAAATAAAAATAGGGTTAAAAACATTAGATAAATCTTTCAGGTCTGACATTGTTATTTTAAGCCATGTTAATCTTGCTTTATTCGGGCTGGCCATTAAGATACTCAACCCAAAATGCAAGGTATGGCTAATAGCCCACGGCATTGAAGTGTGGCGACCCTTAAGTTTTGTTAAAAGAATGTTTGTAAAACGGTATTGTGACAAAATCATATGTGTAAGCAGCTTTACCAAAAAGCAAATGATCCATTGGCACCAATCGGACCCTGATAAGTGTATCGTGCTAAACAATGCTTTAGATCCTTTTATGAATTTGCCGGTCGATTTTTCAAAACCTGAATATTTACTAAACAGGTATAGTTTAACCCCTTCAGATAAGATTATTTTTACGTTGACCCGCCTCGCTTCGTCAGAACAATATAAGGGGTATGAACATGTGATAAAAGCTGTGAGCCACTTAAAGCTGAAGTTTCCTGAAATTAAATATATGCTCTCCGGCCAATATGACTCAGCCGAAGAAATGCGCATAAGGAAGCTCATCAGATCGTATGGGGTAGAAGAACAGGTTATACTAACCGGCTTTCTGACGGAAAAAGAGCTTGCCGATTACTTCCTGCTGGCCGATTTGTTTGTGCTGCCGAGCAAAAAAGAAGGCTTTGGCATTGTATTTATCGAAGCCCTTGCCTGTGGCCTTCCGGTTATTTGCGGCAACGCCGATGGCAGTATTGACGCCATAAGGAATGGCGAATTAGGAACGGCCATTAATGTTAACGACCAGGATGAACTGGAAAAAGCCATCATTAAATACCTGGAAAAACCATTAACAGTACAAACACGTAAAGAACTTCAAAGCAAGTGCCTGCTTCACTTTAATGAGCTGGATTATATGAATAATATGTTAGACCTTATAGATAATGGGTAACATGCCTGACAAAGACTGGGATATTGAAATAACGCCCCACAACAGTCTGTTTGACTTAAAACTCAAAGATACCTGGCATTACCGCGACTTGCTTTTTTTATTGGTGCGACGGGATTTTGTGTCCTTTTACAAGCAGACCATCCTGGGCCCGGTATGGTTTTTTATCCAGCCTGCTATAACTATTCTTATTTACACATTGGTATTTAGCAACCTGGCTAAAATCTCTACCGATGATGTTCCGCCGCCTTTATTTTATTTGGCCGGTACTATTATATGGAATTATTTTTCGGAATGTCTCACCAAAACCTCTACCGTTTTTAAGGATAATTCGGCTATGCTGGGCAAGGTGTATTTCCCAAGGCTCATTATGCCGCTAAGCATCGTATTCTCTAACCTTATCCGGTTTGCTGTACAGTTTGTGTTGTTTATTATACTGCTGTTCTATTACTATTTTTTTAAAGGCTCACACATTCACCCAACAATTTATATAGCCCTTTTTCCGCTGCTTATCCTACTGATCGCAGCACTTGGGCTGGGTTTGGGTATGATGGTCTCGGCCGTAACAACCAAATACCGCGACCTGGCATTTGTGGTTACCTTCGGCGTACCTTTGCTGATGTACACGACCACCGTGATTTACCCCTTGTCGACAGCTGTTGCAAAATACCCAGCCTATAGCTGGCTGATAAAATTCAACCCGGTTACAGCTGTTATTGAAACTTTCAGGTACGGATTTATGGGCAACGGGATGTTCAGTTGGGGGTTATTGGGCTATAGCGCAGCAGTAACATTTATCATTTTATTAATCGGCATTGTAGTATTTAATAAGGTTGAAAAAACATTTGTGGATACGGTGTAATGGGAAAAGCAATTGAAGTAAAACATCTTTCCAAGGCATACCAGTTAGGCGATTTTGGTACAGGTACGGTATCGCGTGACCTGGAACGGTTTTGGGCACGCTTACGTGGCAAGGAAGATCCCTTTTTAAAAATTGGGGAGGTGAATGATCGCACCCAAAAAGGCGGGAGCGATATCGTTTGGAGCCTGAACGATTTGAATTTCGAAATTGAGCAGGGCGACGCCGTAGGTGTTATTGGCCGAAATGGCGCTGGTAAAAGTACCTTATTGAAAATATTAAGCAGGGTAACCTCCCCTACTGCAGGTTCAATAAAGATAAAAGGACGCATAGCCAGTTTACTGGAAGTAGGCACGGGTTTCCATCCCGAATTAACGGGTCGCGAAAATGTTTACCTCAATGGCGCCATATTAGGCATGCGCAAGGCCGAGATAAAACGCAAGTTTGATGAGATCATAGATTTTGCGGGTGTGGAGCGCTATGTAGATACACCGGTAAAACGCTATTCATCCGGGATGTATGTCCGCCTTGCATTTGCCGTGGCGGCCCACCTGGAATCGGAAATATTAATTGTGGATGAAGTGCTGGCTGTTGGCGATGCAGAGTTCCAGAAAAAATGCCTCGGCAAAATGGGCGATGTGAGCAAAGGCGAAGGCCGGACAATATTATTTGTCAGTCATAACATGGATTCGATACGTACGCTTTGCAACCAGGGTATGGTGCTGAATAATGGAAGCATACTATTTAACGGCGAGGTTGACGCAGCCATTAATACCTACCTGCGCAGTTCGAAGGATGAGGGCCTGGTAACCAGCGTTTCGGAGGTAAGTCTTAGCCCGGATGTCACATTGGAATCTTTCGAAATCAATAAGTCAACCTTGGTATCACACCAGGACCTCGAATTCAAATTGCGGGTGAGAAGTAGTCACATCAATCATTTCAGCGCTGCTGCCATATTCATCTTTGACGAACTGGAACAAAAGGTGGCTTTTTTTGACCTTCGCTGTAAAGAACTTTACCTGGTATCTGATAGTAATGAAAACATCGAAATAAAAGGGTCTTTCAAAAATCTTCCGCTCCTACCAGGAGTATATAAGTTAGGTGTCCATTTGCAGTCGAACTTATTGTATAAAGACTTTTTTGATTTACTGCGGTTCCAGGTTTTACAGAAAGGCCTGGCTGATGATAACCTGCCTTACCCTCTTCCCGTTAGGGGCAAGGCCGAAATAGACTACGAACAACTTTACGAAGGGAAGCAGGACAACTATTATTTCCATAGCCGCCCGGAAATGCTGCCATTTGTGCCACTTAACATACGCTCCGTATTAGACGTGGGCTGTGGAAACGGGGCTTTTGGCCTGACTTTAAAAGCGCAGCGCTCGTGCATTGTTTGGGGAATCGAACCTAACAAAGAGGCCGCACAGGAAGCCGGAAAAAAATTGGATAAAGTAATTAATGGCCTGTTTGTAAAAGACATGCCTGAACTGGGGGATCAGAAATTTGATGCTGTTTTTTTTAATGATGTATTGGAGCACCTGGTTGACCCGGGCGAAGCCCTAAACATGTGTAAACAATTGCTCAACCCACAAGGGTTTATCATTGCCTCGATACCTAACGTACGGTGGTACCCCGTGATATTATCCTTGCTTCGGTATAAAGACTTCAAATATGAGGAATCGGGCGTGATGGATAAAACACATATGCGCTTTTTCACCCTAAAAAGCATGCGGCGTTTGTTCGAAAGCAACGGTTACCGCGTGGTGAGGGCACAAGGAATTAATAAAAATAAGAACTTTACCATTTTTAATATCATAAACTTCCTGTTATTCAACACCCAGGAAGATATGAAGTTTCCTCAATTTGTTATTGTCGCCTCGATATAATGCCTGTTAAAATTGATATTATTATTTTAAGTTTCGCCAAAGATGAAAATCTTAAGGGCCTGACTATCCAAACGGTTGATACGCTTTTTCAATCTGAAGACCCCAGGGAAATTGAGTTTAATGTTTTCGTTATCGAGTCAAACAAAAGTTTGATACCTTACCAATACCCGGGAACAAAAACCATTTATCCTGAAACGGCATTCGGTTATAACAAATACATGAATATAGGCATCAGGGCCACGGGTAGCGAGTATATATGCCTTTGCAATAACGACCTTATCTTCCACAAAGGCTGGGCAAGCGCCGCGCTAAAGGCTATGGATAATGACCCGGCACTACTAAGTGTAAGCCCTTACTGCAGCACATTTCATAAAAACGAAGGCTTTGACGAAAATGGCCCGCCACTGGAAGGCTACTTTGGCGTTTTGGGCGGATGGTGCATTTTTGCGAAAAGAAAGGTATTTGACATCACCGGCTTGCTTGACGAAAAACTACTATTTTGGTATTGTGATGCCGATTACTGCAAAACCCTGGAGAAATTCCATATCAAAAATTGCCTGGTGCCGGCCTCAAAGGTGACACATATAGGCAGCGAATCATTAAAGACGGTGGATGATAAGGAATATCAAAAATTAACTCAGGGGCCCCGCGCCTATTACAGTTATAAATGGAACCATCATTCCTACCTTAAATACCTGGACCAAAGTATAATACTGAAGGCACAACTACTGCTGGCCCCGAAGACTAAAATAATTAATTGAGCATTTGGCAAATCAAACGCATTCGGTAATAACATTTGCTACAAACAAGTTAAGCTATGTGCAATTCGCTCTCAATTGCGCACAGTCGATATTGATACATAATGATATACCAATTTTCATTGTTTCCAACCTGGATTTTTCTATTCCGGCGAAATTCAAAGACAAAATATTTATTATTCCTGCCAAACCTGAGCATTTGCCATTGGGGATCGGGATGAAACTGCACATCGACGAATATTTACAAACAGAGCATTCCCTTTTTATAGATTCGGATTGTATTTGTTACGGTAATTTAAACGAGATATTTAAGGCGGCTGAAGGAATGGATGTAAGTGTTGCCGGCAATATTGTGTCAACTGAAAACTGGTGCGGACCAGAGCAGGCAAATACTATAAAGCAAAATTTCGGGATAGATAAAATCATCCGGTTCAACGGTGGATTGTATTACATTAAAAAATCAGCTTTAAGCACTGCAATTTTTGATAAAGCCAGGGAGATAGGAGAAAAGTATGATAGCTACGGCTTTCAGCGTATCAACAACAAATGGATAAACGAAGAGGGCCCTGTATCTATATCCATGATGCTTCATAAGCAAGTACCAATACCTGATAATGGTCACATCATCACCGACCTTTTCACCGATCACCGGCCTGCTAAAATAAACGTTTTAACTGGGGCGAGATTATTGCGAAACAGATCGCGGTCGCACGAAAAGCACCGGCCCTGGTACCCGGATAAATATGCGCCCTTACTTATACACTTTGGTGGCAACAACATAAATTCGTATCCATACAAGTCACAAAATTCGCTTTTAAAATTAAAAAGTAACTTTGTTCCGGCACCAATTGCGGGCATGCTGGTTAACGTTTTTATTCACGCTCCATACAAAACCTACCATTTCCTTCACAAATATTTAAAATCTGACAATAACGATGTTTCTTGACTCCCTAAGAAAAGAGATTAAGCTAGGTATCTTTAAACCGTACTGGAATTTTAAAGGCAGTTTTGTTTATTATAATCAAAGAGTTTACTTTCCGAAAAACAGCGTTATTTTTCAACGGGCTGTAATTGAGGGGATATATGAAATTGAAAATCTGCATATCATTAATGGCCTGATCAAACCCAATACCGAGGTTTTTGACATAGGCGCAAACATTGGCGTTATGGCCGTTCCGCTTTTACAAAATCATAGGGATATTACACTAGTATCTGTAGAAGCTTCACCAAATACCCTACCCTATTTAAAGAAAACACAAAGCGTTAATGAGCATAAAAGCCGCTGGACCATCATAGATAAAGCAGTATCCGACTCCGAAAAAAAGGTAAACTTCCAATTGGCCGACGCTGCAGACGGTGCTTATGACAGTATAAGCGATACAAAACGAATTGCATATACACGGACAGTTGAAATTGATTGTACAACCATTGACCGCATATGGGATGATAGAAAGCAGCCGCAGGTTAGCTTTATTAAGATAGACATAGAAGGCGGTGATTTGCTGGCATTAAAAGGTGGAATTACATGTATTACAACATGCCGGCCCTCAATACTACTGGAGTGGAACCCGACCAATATCAAAGCGTTCAACTTAAGTAACTCCGATTTTTTTGAATTTTTCATAACGAATAATTACGAGTGTTTTACAGCGCCAAACTTAAACAAGGTGACCAGTTTAAATGACCTCGATCTTTACAGCAAATTCACCGAAAACTTTTTATTGATCCCGGCCTGATATGGAATTGCCCACCTTGTCATACATCATCTCCACCAAAAACAGGCTGCCGTTTATAAAAATACTATTGGGTGCATTGCTACCGCGAATTAATAGTGATGAGGAAATAGTTGTAGTTGACAGCGACAGCACCGACGGGACAAAAGAATACCTGCAGGAACTATATAAAAACGGGAAAATCCATCAATTTGTAAGCGAGCCGGATAAAAGCCAGGCGCATGGCTGGAACAAGGCACTTATAATGGCCAGGGGCACCATTATAAAAAAGCTGATTGATGACGATGTGCCCGATATTGACGCTATCCGGAAATGTCGTGATTTTATGCTGAAGAATCCTGCTATTGATATCTGCATTTCGAACACGCTGGATAGTAACCTGGCAAGTCCCGGGCAGGTATTAACAGCCAGCCGGCTTTCATATTACCGTCAATGGAAAAGCGGGCAAACAAAAACCTTCACCTTTAGCGATGTTTCTATTCTTCAGCGCAGGTCGTCCCTTAGTTTACTTGGATTATATGATACACAATTCCGGATGATTGATTGGGAATACTCCCTGCGTGTATCTTACCTGGGGGCGGGCATCGCCTACTACACAGGTTATAACGCATTATCGGTAACTACACCGGGTAATATCACCTCCACGGCCACCAAAAAACAACTTAAATACGAAGAACAGCTCGGCCGGTTAAAATATGAATACCCCGGGGATGAGCATGATATCAGCTTTTACTCCAAAATAAAGATTTGGGCAGGCAAGAAGTATTACAAAGAAAAAAACAAATTGTCCGTAATTCCTAAACTTCCACCAGAAACAGAGCTGGAGGAAATATATTCAGCCTATTATCAAAAGTTGGAACAGCAGAATAAAACGGGCAGTTGGGAATTTATTTGCTAAAGTGGCGGCAGTAATCAAGATAAGGTTTCAGAATGGGATTGATGGCGCTACAGCGAGGCGCGAGATATTGAATGAACTTGCAGATGAATTTATTTTCGAAGAAAGTGATCAACCCGATTTTATCTTGTTTGGTCCTTACGGCATTGATATTCCGCATCCCGGAAACTATACACGCATAGGTTATTTCTGTGAGAATATTAAACCTGATTTGTCGATATGCGACTGGGCCTTTGGTGTTATGCCTGAAAGTAAAGTTAACAGCCCGATTTACCGGAGGATACAATGGCACGGTCTTGACCCGGCTAACCTGGTGAAATCTGCTGACTACAATGCCCCGGAAATATTGAAGGCGAAAAAGTACTTCTGCAATTTTCTATACTCTCACCAGGTTCCTTACCGGGAGGAGTTTTTCAGGCAATTGTCGAAATACAAAAAGGTAGATGCCCCCGGCCTGTCGATGAATAATATGGAAAACATCGATACGAGGTATAAAGGCGACGTTTGGGAACGGAAAAGACAATTTTTGGGTGATTATAAATTCACGATCGCATTTGAAAACTATGTATTCCCCGGCTACCAAACGGAAAAGCTGTACGATGCTATGCGGGCAAATAGTATACCCATATACTGTGGCGACCCTTTTATCGGCGACATATTTAATACCCGCAGCTTTGTAAATACCGGGGATTATATAAAACCCGTAAACCCGGGATTGGTAAGCTGGCTCGAAGAGCATAGCCAATTTGATTTTAATGATATAC
>Ga0193728_1001111_pt1 | contig 13559 bp, 11 predicted proteins | sample U1c1metaG_FD_143037 | JGI IMG/M metagenome (GOLD analysis project Ga0193728, IMG submission 143037) | Soil microbial communities from a riparian zone of the East river system, Colorado, United States - U1c1 | ecosystem: Environmental > Terrestrial > Soil > Riparian zone | place: USA: East River...
TTGGTCGGCGCTGCCGTCCTCCATGGGCTCTGGGATTCCATGAGCACAATCGCCTCGATGGTCGCCCTGCTCTTGACCGGCCAGGCCATGCAGGACATCCGCAACGGATTCCTGCCCGCGAGCACGGCAGATGCGGTCGAAAACCTGTCAACCATCCTCTACATCGTCGGGCTTTCGATCACGGCCGCCATCGGTGTCATCGCCCTGTGGCGCGTGCTGCGTCACTACCTCCGCAAACAGCGGCTCCGCGCCGCACAGGTTCTCTCGCTCCCGGAACCGCACCCCAAACTTCTCGAGAAGGGAAACACAATGGAAACCACGACCACATCTGTTGTGCCTGGCGAACTCCACGCGTCGGGCACAGCTCCGGGAACTCGATCACAGCTGCTGAGCAACATTGGCGGCCTGCAAACCTATGCAATCGCACTCCACCGTGATGACGAAGTTGCCACGGCACTGCTGGATTTCGCAAGGTCACACAACGTGACCAGCGGCCACTTCACCGCGGTCGGAGCGCTGCGCGAGGTGAGAATCGCCTGGTACGACCTCCCAAACAAGGAGTACAAGATCATAGACGTGCCGGGACAGGTCGAAGCGCTGTCGCTCGTCGGCGATGTCGGAATCGCGAACGGTTCGCCCGTGGTGCACTGTCACCTGGTCGTTGGTCTCCACGATGGCACGACCCGCGGCGGCCATCTAGTGCACGCGCTGGCGTCGCCGACCCTTGAGGTGACCTTCAGCGTGGAACCGACCGTGCTGCGCAGGTCCTTCGACGAGTACTCGGGGTTAACTCTGATGGATCTGCCCGGGGCAAAGATCACAACGTCGTCGGACGAGTCGGCGAAGCTGCCAGCGCTGAGATCCTGATCGTTGATTTTGCGCACCCGATGGATGGCGTCGAGCAGTTCAAGGTCTCGCCGCACTCTCGTCAACCGGCGCCCGTCAAGCGGTTATGCTCACTGACTCCCATGATCATCGCCCGCAGTGTTTCCACCGGAAGCTTGGGTGAGCGATCCGAACCGAGGAGGCCATTTGACTCCTGGAGTGTGTCAGTGAATTGCGTATAGCAAAAGCCGGCAATAACCGGAGAACTGAGCACCGCTGCGAAGAGGTCACCAAGGGCGCCGGTGAACTCGGCATCGGAGGTGACAACGGAGTAGCCCCAACTGTCGGCGCCAGCGAAGGAGATCCCACCGAACTCGGTGATCATCAGCGGTGCCAGGCCCAGGTCGAATCGCTCGAGTTGGCGCTCGGAAAGCGCCGGACTGCGCAGCTGGGGCCCGTGACCGCGGAGGACTGCAGCCACCGATCCAAGGTCGGCGTAGCGACGACGGATCAACTCCGGATCGGAAGCGTAGTCGTGCAGAGTCATCAGGTCGCTGTCGACGTGTTCCCAGCCGTCGTTGGAGACGACAGGGCGTGAGGGATCGAGCGCGCGGGTAAGCGAGGCGAGTGCCTGCACGAACTCGCGCTGGGGAAGCGACCCGGCGATGTCCTGCACTCCCCAACTCTCGTTCACCGGCACCCAGGTAACGATGGACGGGTGATTGCAATACTGGGTGACGATTTCCTGCCACTCGGTGATCATGAGCCGCACGGCCCGCGGACTGAACGCGTAGGCAGACGCAGATTCCGCCCAAATCAGCAGGCCGAGCCGGTCCGCCCAGTAGAGCATTCGCGGGTCCTCGGTCTTTTGATGGATTCGCGCCGCGTTGAACCCGAGTTCACGAATGGCCTCGACCTCGGCACGATAGTGTGCCGGACTCGGCGCCGTGAGGTGGCTTTCATCCCACCACCCCTGTTCAAGCACGGAGCGAACGAAGTACGGTATGCCGTTGAGCCTGAATGCCCCTGCCCCGACGGTCGTCGACCGAACGCCCAGGTAGCTCGCCACTTCATCCACGGCGCGACCGTCCCGACGAACGACGATCGCTGCATCGATCAGGTGGGGATTCTCCGGGCTCCAGAGATAGGCATCTCTGGATTGGGCGTTGCGCAACGCTGGGAGTTCGATCGTCACCTGTGAGCGGACGGAACCGGCAGTCATCGTCAGTTGGGCGAGCGTCTCGCCGTCGAGGCTCAGGTGGATATCAATGCTCGTCGAGTCATCCGGTTGAAGCGCAAGCACAATCATCACGGTGACGGAAGCCGCGGTGAGGTCGGTCGTCCACTCGAGCGATGCCACGTGCTGAGCAGAGACCGATTCCACCCACACCGAGCGCCAGATTCCCGTCGACCGGCGATACCAAACAACGTGCGGCTCGAGCTGCCAATCCTGTTTCCCTCGCGGCACCTCGGGGTCGTCGACGTCATCGCGAGCGCGAACGACCAGCGAGTGAATGTCCCGGCCGGGCTCGAGTGAGTCCGTGATGTCGACCGAGAATGCCACCTGACCACCGAGGTGGGTCGCGACGAGACGTCCATCGACCCACACCGTCGCCGAGTAGTCGACAGCGCCGAAATGGAGAATGTGGCGTCTGCCTTGCGGAAGCATGTCGGCGGAGACGCTCCGGCGATACCAAACAATCGGATGGAAGGTCGAGTCACCGATACCGGACGCAGAGCTCTCGGGAACGAAAGGAACCGTGATCTTCAGGGGAAACGCCCCGTCGGCCCGCTCCGCCCATCGCTCGGGCAGACCCCGATCGGCGTCGTCGTAGGCAAAGTCCCACTCCCCATCCAGTGAACTCCACTGTTCTCGGACGAGCTGAGGACGAGGATAGGTACCGTCCTGCTGCGATGCCCGCGCCATCACGAACCACCCGAAGTATCGACGCGTTCGCCGTTCTGATGCGACCGGATGATGGCTACCGCAAGTTCGAGGGCCCGTTGTCCCGCGGTGGCCGGCACCGGAGGTGGTGCGCCCTCCTTCAGCGCGAGGATGAGACGATCAACGTGCCGATCAAAGGTGCCGGTGAAGGAGCGGGCTTCGTCGTTGAAATAGCCCGCTTGCCATACGTGAGCCACCTCGTCACCAACGGTCTGGATTGAGAGAGAACGAACCGTGTCATGGATGACGGCACGGCCGAGGGTCCCGTTGAGTTCGATCAGTTGACTGTCGAGATACGCGTATGACGAGTCGTAACTACCGAGCAGAGTTCCGACAGCTCCATTGGCAAACTCGAGGGCGACCGCGATGGTGCTGAACGCGCCATACGTCTTGTTGGTCATTTGCGCCATCACCGACGAGATCGGGCCGAACAACAGCTCAAGCATGTCAAGGCCGTGGCACTGCGTCTCGATGAGATTGGCGTGCGGGGACTCCCCGTGATTGGCCTCGCCTCCGAAGCGCCAGGTAGCGAACACCGGATCGCCGAGCTGACCCGCATTGATAGCTGCGAGAGCGCGTTGCACAGGTTCGGCGAACCGGTGATTGAAGTTGATGCCGAAGAAGACCTCGTTCGCCGCGGCAATATCCAGCAACTCGTCGGCCTCGGTGAGTGAGAACACCAGGGGCTTCTCGACCAGGAGGGGTATGCCTCGCTGCAGGAGATGCCTGGTCGCCTCGAAGTGACCTTCATTGGGCAGGCACACCGTCACCAGATCCGGGCGAACAGCGTCGAGCATCGCGTCAATATCGGTGAAGCCTTTGGTCCCGTACGCCGCGGCCCGCGAATCGGTCTTGTCCTTCGTCCGCCCAACAACGGCTACCAGAGCCGTGTCACTGCGCCGCGAGAATATGCGCGCATGCTGCTCACCCCAGCCCCCCGCGCCGACGACGGCAACGCGAAGCACGCCCTCCCCCGAAGTCTGGGGGACACTCATTCGGCGCCCCTCTGGGTGACGACGACCTTGCCCGTTTCACCGGACAAAAAGGCGACAAATGCCGCATCCAGATCTTCGATTGGATAGGTGTTTGTGATGACCCGGGAGATGACGGCCTGGTGTTTTTGCAGCAACTCGAGGTTGGCCGCCAGTTCGTCATAGCGAAAGTATTCGCTGCCAAGAATGGCGTGCTCCGGTGCAATCAGGTCGTCCGAAACGTTTAGAGAGACACCCTCGCCGTGACCGACGCAGATCAGTGCTCCACGTTGGCCGAGGATGTCGAGTGCCGCCCGACGCGCGACTTCCTTACCGGATGCGTCGAAGGCGATGTCGGGTCGTCCAATCGCGCGCAGAGCGGCCGGGTCCGATGCGTCGACCGGTATTGCTCCGAAGCTCTCGGCGAAGTCGCGGCGCCACGGAGAAATGTCACTGATGTACACGGGCAGGTCTTCGCCGAGACGCAGCTTCGCCATGACCACGAGGCCAAGGCCGATGGGGCCCGCTCCCGCGATGTAGACCGATTCGATGTCGGGCCTGACCAGCTGGGCGCGGCCGATTGCGTGGGAGCTGGTCCCCATCACGTCCAGCAGCATGGTCGCCGTCTCGAAGCCGATGTCATCCGAGATCGGAAAGAAATTGGACTCGTGAACGACCTCGAACGGGCCGTATCCGCCATCGGTGTTGATGCCCATGTCCCCGCGCTTGGCCAGGCACTGGTTGGTCGCGCCGATGAGGCAACTCCGGCAATGGCCGCAGAAGTCCATGAGGTAAACCACTCCTCGGGTGCCCGTGGGTGTTGTCGTTCCAGGGCCCGCCGCAATGACCACTCCCGCTGTCTCGTGGCCTGGAATGTGGTTTGCTCCGCCGAGAAACATTCCCCGGTCGGTGCCGCAGATGGCGTTGGCGCGCGGCGAGATAAGGAGTTCGCCGGCACCGGGATCGCGGTAGGTGCGCTGGACGAGACGGATTGCGCCATCGCCGGGAAACGTGGGGGCTTGGGCGGTGTGTGGCATTAGGTGGCTTTCTCTTCATCAAGGGCGTGCGATGGGGAACTTGCGACCGCTGCAAACGTTGTGGCGGCCAGCGTGTGAACGCGGGATATCACTCCGGCGTTCTCGTGGAGCGTCCATAGCCCCATCCGGCGGAAGTAGGCGGCGATGCCTGCGGAATGCGGGGGCGGTATTACGGGCGAGATGACCCCGTTGATGCGAGTGTAAAATTCCTCGACCACGCCACCACCGGATCCCCAACTCCAGTCAACGAAGTCGAAAAGCGGCCACCAGGTGATACCGCGGAGATCGATACCGTCGGCTCTCATCGCGGTCGCGGTCGCGGCGATTGCCTCGATCCAGGATGCAAGGTGCTCGGGATCGCCCTCCACGGCGGTCTCCGAGATGAAGACGGGGATCCCGTATCGCTCCCAGAATTCTTCGGTCACCTGGCGAAGTCCGGCGTCCCATCCGTTGAATGCGACGCCGACCGGATTGCCGTCGATACTCACGAGTTCACGACACGAGAGTTCCGGGTAGAAGTTGACCCCGATCAGGTCTGGTGTCGGACACGGCTCCTGGAATCGTGCAAGCACATCGGCGTCGATGCCCATCTCAACAAGCCATGCATAGAGGGGGTGGCTCGACGTCACACGTCCGAGTATCAAATCGGTGGGGAGAAAGTTGCGAAGTCGGAGCACGTCGCGATGCGGGACGAGTTCGGCATCCTCGGTCTCCCAGACGTGCGTGGCCTCCACATGCGCGATGATCGCGGACGGCTGCGCGGATTTGATGGCCTTGATCGCGGACTGGATGCCGGCGGATACGCCGACGATCACTCGCGCCCACCCCGCGTCGCCGGAGTCGTAAGGTGGCCAGATCGCCCGAGCGCCAGTAAAGGATGCCGTCACGAGCGGCTCATTGAGCGGGGTGAACTTATCGACAAGGCCGTCGTACCGTGCGGCAACTGCTCCGGCGTACTCCGCAACGGCGGCTGGGTATGCCGGATCGGTGAATGAGCCCTCCAGCCACGCGGGGGTGCCGTAATGCACGAGATCGACGATGAGATCGAGCCCTAGGTCGACGACGGCGTAGTGAATCACTTCGTCAGCCCAGGTCCAGTCCCACTTGCCGGGCGCAGGATTCAGCCGATACCACGGCAACCCGTAGCGGACGGTCGTCGCACCGACCTCGACAACGCGGTCGAAGTCTTCGCGCCACTGTGAGTAATGGTCGGTCGACGCATACTCATCAAGCGGTTCATCGGAACCACGAAGAGGCCAGCCGATGTTGGTGTCCTCGATGCCGACGGCCCAAAAGAAGGGCAAGGCGACGTCCGGGGTTTGGTCGGTCATTTGATTCCTGTCGTTGCGATGCCCTGAACGAAGTAGCGCTGGGCGAAGAAGAAGGCGATACCGAGCGGAAGCAGGCTGATCGTGGCGCCCGCCATGAGAACCGCGTAGTTCACCACGTACTGACCACCGAACAGGGTGAGTCCGGCGGGGATCGTCCGCATGTCAGTTGAGCTCGTCACGACCAGCGGCCAGAGGAAGTCGTTCCAGTTGTTCATGAACTGAAAGACGGCGAGGGTTGCGAGTGCGGGCTTGGCCAGCGGCATCATGATTTGCGCGTAAATGCGAAACTCGCTCGCGCCATCGATCCGGGCGGCGGAGTCCAGGTCTCGCGGAATCGAGACGAAGAACTGCCGTAGAAGGAATATTCCGAACGCACTCGTTGCCCGCGGAACGATGAGGCCCTGATAGCTGTCGAGCCAGTGGAAGTTGAAGAGCTCCTGGAACAGCGGTATCAGCGTGATCTGGTACGGCACCATCAGGGTGGCGAGGACCAGGTAGAAGGCGATGTTCTTCCCGGGGAAGTCAAGACGAGCGAGCGCGTATGCGGCGAACGAGTCGAGCACAACCGAGATGACGGTGACGCCACCGGCGAAGATGACCGAGTTCAGGAACAGTCGCGCGAATGGCAGTTCCTTCCAGATTTCCGAGTACGCCGCGAAGCTCCAGTGCGCGGGCCACAGCTGCGCGGGGAGCGCGAAGACATCCTTCTCGGTCTTGAACGACGTGAGGATCATCCACACGAAGGGGAAGACCACAAACAGTGCAACCAGGGAGATGACGACCCAGCCGAGGATCGTGAGCGCGAGCCGAAGGGGCGTGCGCTCCTTTCTCATATAGACGGGTACGGAATTAGTCGACATCGCGGTACCTGAAGATTCTGAGTTGGGCTACGGAGACAATCATGATGAGGATGAACAAGACCCAGGCGACTGCGGCGGCATAGCCGGAGCGATATTGCTGGAATCCGAGCTGGTACAGGTAGGTGACGAGGGTCTCGGTATGAAACAGCGGGCCGCCCCCGGTCATCACATAGACCTGGTCGAACACCTGCAGCGACGCGATGACCGCGAGGATGGTCGCGAACAGCAGTGGCTGGCGAATGGAGGGCAGCGTGACGTATCGAAAGCGACCCCAGGTGCCGACGCCGTCGAGCGCCGCAGCCTCATTAAGACTCTCCGGAACATCCTGAAGCGCCGCGATCAGGATGACCATCGTGAAACCGACGTTCTTCCACAGTCCGACCACGATGACGGCGGGCAGTGCGAACGCCGTGGACTGCAGAATGTTGACGGTCGGGATCCCGAGCGCGTGCTCCCACGCCGAGAAGGGACCGACGTCGGGCGACAGCAGGAACTTCCAGACAATCGCCATCGTGGCAAAGGCGCTGATTACCGGGAAGAAATAGATGGAGCGAAAGAACTTACCGAGCAGGTTCGACCGTGCGAACTTGATCGCCAGGAGCATGCCGATGATGATCTGCAGGGGAACCGTGACGACGCTGAAGATGGCGGTGTTTCCCAGGGCGTTCCAGAACCTGGGGTCCTTCGTGAGGTCGATGTAGTTCTGGAAGCCGACGAAGGGCTGGGTCGACTGGAGGTACGACCAGTCGTGCAGGCTCATCCAGGCCGACTGGACAATCGGATATGCGACGAAGACGATCAGGATGATCGCCGACGGCAGCAGAAACAGGATGCCGGCCCTGGTGTTCTGCCAGCGGCGCTGTCGTGGGCGGCGCAGTGGAGCCGAAGCGAGTTGAGTCACTTGTCTAATGCCTTACCTGTTGTCGGCCCCGCTCATGCGGGGCCGACAACGTTGGTTCCAGAGGAGGTGATTCTTACGAGCAGTTGAGAAGGGTGTTCAACTGCGTGTTGGCGGCCTTCAGCACCGACGCGGTATTGCCCGTCCGCGTTGCGGTCTGGATTGCTGGCTGGAAGATGTTCGCGTTGATGTAGTTGAACTCCTTCACCGTCGGCAGATAGAGCCGCGAGCTCTTGACCTGCGACGAGAACGACTGCACGAGCGGGTTGGCCTTGAGCGCCGCGTCGCTTCCCATGTCGGTACGGGCCGGACCATCCGCCGCACCGACCGAGATAATCGTTTGGGCCTGCTTACCCATCCACCACGCGAGGAACTCCTGCGCCTGCTTCGGGTACTTCGTCTTCGCCGAAATGATTGTCGGAGCCGTGCTCGCCAGGGTCACCGGCGTGCCGCTGGCACCCGTCGGGACCGGAACGACCTTGAAGTCGATGCCGGCCGGCGTGAACTCACCTGCTGCGTTGGGACCGTCGATCTCGAACGCCGCCTTGCCTGCCGCGAACAGGTTGTCACCGTCCTGGCCCGACAAGCCGACCTGGGTGATCCCCTTGGTGCGAATCAGGTCAGCCCAGCTGGTTACCGAAGCGATTGTCTTTGCCGTCCCGAGGGACGAGCAACCCTTCGCGTTGACAATGTCACCACCGTCGGCCCAGATGAGCACGGGCCACTGCGCGATGGTGTTGTTGTCGGGAAGCGAGATCCCGAAGACTCCGTTGCCGGTCAACTTGACCGCGTCGTCCTGCAGCTCCTTCATCGTCGTCGGAGGCTGAATGCCAGCCGCTGCCAGCAGCTTCACGTTGTAATACAGCATGAGCGTGGTGAAACTGGCCGGCATCGCGTAGATCTTGCCGTGCACTGTCATTGAGTCGAGCACAGACTTCGGAATGGCACTCGCCGGCACTTCACCCGTCTTGTTGCCGACCACCGAGGTCATGGGAAGCGCGAGACCGTTGGCCACGTACTGCTGGATGGTCGCCACGTTGTAGTCGGGTGTTGCGATGTCCGGGCCGGAGCCTGACGCAATCGCGGTCGGCAACTTCTGGGCGATGGTGTCCCACGGCTCCAGCTGAAAACTGACCTGGATGTCGGGATGGGTCGTGTTGAACTCCGCGATCGCCTTCTTGTACGTCGCGGAGTCACCACCGGTGAACCCGCTCCAGTAAGTCAGGTGAACCACCTTGGAGCTTGTCGCGCTCGAGCCTCCGGCGGTACAGCCCGCCAGTGCCAGACCAACGGTCGCGGCTACTGCAGCCACGGCCAGGATGGACTTTCTCATCGTGATGCCTCTCTGTTGTCTCCATTGACGGGTTTGTGACGGTCATGATCGCGCGAGCGATCAGACCGAAGTTGAAGGGCAGCCGCAGGATTCGCGAACCACGAGCTGGGTCGGGAGTTCGAGATTTTCGACGTCGGTTGCGCCATTCAGGAGTTCCATGAGTTTGTTCATGGACTGGACGCCGACCTCGACCATGTCGGCGCGCACAGTAGTGAGCGCGGGGCGTGAGTGTCGAAGCATGGGGTGATCGTCATACCCGACAACGCGTAAGCGGTCGGGCACCGTGATTCCGTGACTCGCGAAGTGCTCCATTGCGGCGACCGCCATCTGGTCGTTGGCGAAAAAGATGGCGTCGCAGTTGCCGATCTCGGGCAGCAACGCGCGTGCCGCCTCGACCCCGGAAGGTTCGGTGTAGTCTCCCTCGAACTGCAGGCGGGGGTTCATTTCGAGTCCGGCATCCGACAGCGCCTGGATGTAGCCGATCTGCTTGTCGATCGCTGACTGGTGGTTGAGAGGCCCCGACACGTGACCGATGCGCTTGGCACCGTGGACCGTGATGAGATGCTCCACGGCGCGGTATGCGCCGCCGATGTCGTCGATACCGACGGTCACGATGCCCGGCTGCTTGGGACTGCGACCAACGACGACGACGGGGTATCCGGCATTCGCGATCGCGGTCACATTTTCATCAGTCGTTGACGCCGCAGCGACGATGACGCCGGATGCCATGCGTCCCCGAAGAATCCGCGAGTACGCGGATGATTCGTCTGACGCCGTGCGTGCCGTAGAGAGGATCGGGCTCAGGTCGTTCTCGTTGGCCTTCGTCAAGACACCCTCGAGGATGTCGATGAAGACGGGGTGCGAGAACACGTGCTGGGTGTCGTGTGGCACGACGACCGCGATGGCGTCAACGCGCTGGGATCGCAACGAGCTGGCAGCGAAGTGGGGAACGTAGCCGAGCTGGCTGGCCGCCTGCCGCACTCGAATCTTTGTTTCGGCGGCCACTCTCGGGCTGTCCGCAAGCGCCATCGAAGCCGATGTCTTCGACACGCCGGAGAGACGGGCTACGTCGGCAAGTGTCGTTCGGGTTGTGGCCATGGTCCTGTCTCATCAGTGAGAAGTAGGTGTCAAATCGATTCAGGCCAAAGTCTTGACAACTCCCCGTCACGATGAACTGTAAGCCCTTGACGAAGATCAAATCGATTTGACTGGTCGAATATACATGGCGACTATTGGAGCGTCAAGTCGCTCAGATCGCTCACTCCGGTGTTCGCGAGTATCCGTATCGGGTTGGGAATTGGGCAGCCGTGGCCGTTCCTCGTGGCGGAAATGCCCGTAATCTCGGGGATTCTTAGTCACAGTCCGAGGTCGCCGAGTGCCGGGTGGACGGATCGGTCGCATCGCTGAACGTGTATTTAAATTTCTTCAAATCGATTTGATAGCGCGCTTCGCCTTTCACTTCGGCGCCAATCGGCGACGAGGCTGTTTCGCCGAGCGCGCTGAGTCGGGATAAAGTGCACCAGTGAGCGAGACAGGTCGACACACGCCAGTAGGCGAGGCAGGTCGACACCGGACGACATCGGTTCGTGTGCGCCGAAACCGGCTGATTGCGGGGATAGTTGGCGCCGTCGTCATCGTGGCCGCCATCGTGATCGTCGTTGTGCTTGTTATGCGCGCGACCCCGGCGACAGCGCCGTCCGCCGCGAAGCAGTCGGGCGCATCGACGACGACCGCGACGCCCAAGTCGACTCCGACACCGACGCCCACGCCCACGTTCGACAAGAAGCAGTTCTCGACCACCGACCCCAGCAGCGACTGGGTGCTCGTCAACAAACAGAACCCGCTCAATCCGAAAAACTACGCGCCGCCACTCGCGGCGCTGAACCTGCCCGGGTACAAGGGACAGATGCGTCCGGAGGCGGCGGCGGCGCTGCAGCAGATGTTCGCCGACTACCACGCGCAGTCCGGCAGCCAGTTGACCGTCGTCAGCCCCTATCGGAGCTATCCCAGTCAGGTCAGCGTCTACAACGGCTGGGTGTCACGACTGGGCCAGGCGCAGGCAGATCGACAGAGCGCGCGCCCCGGCTTCAGCGAGCACCAGACCGGCCTCGCCGTGGACATCGACACGGCCACCGACGAGAACTTCGGAACCACCCCCGCCGGATCCTGGCTCGCGCAGAACTCATGGAAGTACGGGTTTATCGTTCGATACCAGCAGGGCCAGGAGGCGATCACCGGCTACGAGTACGAGCCGTGGCACTTCCGTTACGTGGGGATCCCGCTGGCCACAGAGCTCCAGAAGGAGGGCTTCCCCTCGCTGGAGACGTTCTTCGGATATCCGCCGGCGCCCAACTACTAAGGGCGTCGCCCACCGAACCGGTGGAAAATCCGATCCAGCTACGGAGCCGTTACCGGCAGCGCTGCAGGCTCCGACAGCCTTCGTCTGCGACGCCACGTCACCAGCCATGAGCCGGCGATAACCAGCACGAAGCCAACGATGGTCCATGCCGTTACGGGCTCGCCGAGAAGGATGGCGCCCGCAATGATCGCCACCGCGGGGTTGACGTACGTGATAGCAGTGGCGCGCACCGGACCGATTTCGGCTATCAGCGCGAATAGCACGACGAAAGCGACTGCGCTGCAGACGAGCGCGAGGACCAGCACCGACGCGATCACTGGCCACGACGGCAAGGCTGTTGGCCAGGTGCGGGTCACGGCGACGGCCGGCACGTACACAATCGCGGTCAACCCGAGTGAGACGCCCGCGAGGCCGACGCCCGGAACATCCGCCAGCCACTTCGCCACGATGATGGGAGCCGTCGCATACCCGACGACGGTAACCGCGATCTGGGCGACAGCAATGAGGTCGGAGCCCGCCACGTCAAAGCCAACCAGAGTCGCGACACCGACCATTCCGACGAGAATGCCGATCCAGTTGACCGCCGTGAAGCGGACGGCACGGCGCAGGACGAGGGCCGCTCCGACACTGACCAAAGGAACCGCCGCAAGCAGAAGGCCGGCCGTCGAGCTGGGCAGTCGCTGTTCGGCCGTGGTCAGAAAAAACCAAGGCAGGACGATCTCGATCACCGTGTAGGCCAGAAGCGGTCGCCAGTGAAGGAACACCGTCCGCAGTTCGCCACGCGCGGCCGCCAAGGGGATGAGAATCACCGCGGCGATCGCGGAGCGCGCGAGTACAACCATCTCCGGCGAGAGTTCCATGACCGCGATCTTGATCAGGACATACGGAATACCCCAGGCAACCCCAAGGATGAGAAAGAGGATCAGTCCGCGCCGGGTCACCTGCCTATCCTGTCAGTCGCCGCCGACCTTCGCCTTCCGGCGATATCGAACGGCCCCTGGGTGCTTGGTTGGCTAGGCCAAGCCGAGCTGCTGCAGGATGCCAAGCTCGTCGGTTGAACCCCAGCGGTCGGACATCTTGCCGTCACGGAAGCCGACCACCTGAACGTTGCGGACTGTGAACCGCTTGCCCGTCGGAGCGTGACCAAGGTATTCGCCCGTGTGCGTGCCGGAAAGGTTCATGATGGTGATGAATTTGGTCGGCGTCACGATCGTCTCGATGACGTCGCGATCGAGATCTGTGAAGGCTTTGCCGAACTGCTCCCAGAACCAGGCCATCCCGGTCGGACCAGCGGGCTGACCAGCGCCGGGATCGTGATCGGCGAAGTCCGAAGTGAATCGCTCCTCCTCGGGCAGTGATGTGTCCCGCATCCGCTGCATAGCCTCCAGTGTGGCCTGTCCGCCTTCGGCGATCTCGGTTGGCATAGTCGTGAATCCCTTCGGTGCGCGTGGAGTTCGTACCCTCCCTGTCTACTCCCGTTGACCGATAGATGACGGGGAGTGCACTGACCGCGACGGGCGACTTGTGTGCTCCGGATGCGTTACGACCGCGTGCGCCGTGGTGGGAGGATCGAGGTATGACTACCACTCTCGTCACCGGAGCTACGCGCGGAATCGGCCGCGAGGTGGCCCGGCGTTTGGTCGAGGCCGGCCAGACCGTCTATCTTGGGGCCCGCGATCAGCATGTCGGCGCCGATGTCGCCGCCTCGATAGGTGCGACACTGATCCAGCTGGACGCCACCAACGCCCACTCGATAGCCTCCGCTGTGGAGCGAATACGGGACGAGGTCGGGGCGCTGGATGTCCTGGTGAACAACGCGGGCATTGCCGGAGAACAGCGCCGACCGGGCGAGGCGACACTCGCAGACATGCGCAGCGTGTTCGAGACGAACGTGTTCGGCGCGGCCGCCGTGATCGATGCGTTCACGCCATTGCTCGAGGCGAGCGCAACGCCAGTCGTCGTGAACGTCTCCAGCGCCGTCGGGTCGCTGACCCTGACTA
>Ga0193728_1001112_pt1 | contig 13559 bp, 10 predicted proteins | sample U1c1metaG_FD_143037 | JGI IMG/M metagenome (GOLD analysis project Ga0193728, IMG submission 143037) | Soil microbial communities from a riparian zone of the East river system, Colorado, United States - U1c1 | ecosystem: Environmental > Terrestrial > Soil > Riparian zone | place: USA: East River...
CGGTCGGAACATCGCTCGAGCTCGACGGATCCGTGTTCGGCGCGTTGTCCAAGCGATGGGACCCCTCCCCCTCTTCCACCAGCGCCGAAGATTTCACTGTCGGGGTTGCTGGAGCTGGGCTCTCGCTTTCTCCTCGTCGGCCAGGGAGAGGAACCGTCCGTCTCGACTACGGTTTCCCTTTGACCGGAACGCCGGGCATACGGCGCACTCCCCGCTTCAGCCTCACGATTTTTCCCTGGCTCGAGTCCAATCGCCATCGCGAGAAAAGCGGCCTCTTCTAGAATCCGCCGGCGAAAAACCGGGAATATCGGAATTGCTCCCGGTCGAGCTTTCCTTGCACAACATTCAATTCGGGCGTAAGGTTTTTTTGCGGTCCGCGCTATCCCTCCCGAACAATGAGGTGTTATGCGACGCTCCCTGCGGCAGCTGTTGATCGTCTTCGCCCTCCTCGTTCTCTCGCTTCTTCTCATCCCAAAAGCTGCCGCTGCGCAGGGCGGCACGATCCGCGGAAAAGTCGCTGATTCGACCGGCGTGCCGATAGCGCAGGCCGTCATCGTGCTCGATCCGGGCGGACTCCGCGCGACGAGCAGGGACAACGGCGATTACGTGATCTCGCGCGTTCCGAGCGGCAGCTACACTGTGCGTGCACGACGCCTCGGTTACACTACGCCGTCGGCGTCCGTGAGCGTCGCGGAGGGCCAAACCGTCAGGCAGGACTTCATCGTCAATCACGCCGCTATCTCGCTGACCGATGTCGTGATTGGATCTCGAGCGCGACACACGGCCGCCGAAGAGCTCGCGGTGCCGGTCGATGTATTTACGCCAGAGCAGATCCACTCGCAGGGAACGACGGAAACGACACAGATACTTTCGCAGCTCTCGCCGTCCGTGAACTTCCCGCGCCAAAGCGTCTCTGATGCGACGGAGATCGTGAGGCCGTTCACAATGCGCGGCCTGAGTCCCGATCACACGCTAGTGCTGCTCAACGGCAAGCGACGTCACCACACCGCGCTGACTCACTACTATGGCGCCGGAGAAGGCGCGGGCTCGAGCGGCGTGGACATGAATGCGATTCCGGCTGGTGCGATCAGCCGGCTCGAAGTGCTTCGCGACGGTGCAGCGGCTCAGTACGGCTCCGATGCCATTGCCGGTGTCGTGAACGTGGTGCTGAAGGACGGAGTGTTCGCTCCGTTCCTGAGCGCGGATCTCGGCGAATACTTTACCGGCAAGGAGAACCCCGCTGCTCTCCCCGATGCTGGTGGTTCGCGACCAGCATATCCGCACGACGGACGCACCGTCGATGTAAACGGTGGTTGGGGCATTCCGCTCGGGCGCGGCTCACTCGGTCTGTTCGCCGAGTATCGCGATCGCCAGCCGACGAACCGGGCTGGGCCGGATCCGACTGACATGTTCGTGACAGGCGACGCGGACGCCGTCGTCAACGGAAAGCTGACCGCCAAGAACAACTCGATCGCGATGCCGAATCATCATTGGGGAGACGGCTCGTCGAAGGACTTGATGACCTTCGCCAGCGCGGATTTTCCTTTCAATCCGGCGAACCCCGCCGCCGGCGTCTACGCGTTTGGCGGATACAGCTTTCGAAAGGGCGCCGGCTTCGGCTATTTCCGACCGCCCTCCAGCCAGCGCAACTGGCCGCAGATCTATCCGAACGGATTCCTTCCTAAATTTGCGCCCGATGTTCTTGATTTTTCCGGAGCCGGGGGCGTTCGGGGATTGCTCTCGGGATGGTCGTATGACCTCGGCGGCACCATCGGACACAACGGCTTCAAATACAATCTCGAGAATACGCTCAACACGTCGCTTGGTCCCTGCCTCACCACCGCGTGTGCGCCGGGTGCCGACGGAGTCCTTGGCAATGCCGACGATCCGGGCATCCCCAACAAGACGAGCATCTTCGCCGGAGAGCTGAAGTTTACCGAGGCGATCCTCAGTCTCGACGCGAGCCACGAGTATGCGGTTGGGCTGGCGTCTCCACTGACCGTCGCTCTCGGCACCGCCTTCCGCAACGAGCGGTATCAGATCGTCGCGGGTGAACCGACGTCGTACATCAATGGATTCCATCCGGCGCAGGATGGGTCGATCGCGCCGTCGGGCTCGCAGGTCTTCCCAGGCTTCCGTCCGGCTGACGAGGCCGATGCGCATCGGAACAATGTCGGCGCTTACGTGGAGCTGGAGGGCGATCTCGTTCCAAAGCTCCTCGCAAACGTCGCCGCGCGCTTTGAGCACTACACCGATTTCGGGAACAAGCTCACCGGCAAGCTGGCGATGCGCTTCCAACCGACACAGCGCCTTACCCTCCGTTCCGCGCTGAGCACCGGATTCCGTGCGCCGTCGCTCAACCAGAGCTACTTCTCGAGCGTCGTCACCAACTTCGAGGCTGACCCCACGACGGGAAATCCCGTTCCGTTCGAGATCGGAATATTTCCGGTCAACTCGGTGGAGGCGCGCGCGCTTGGCGCTCGGCCCCTCAAGCCGGAGAATTCGAGGAACTTCAGCGCCGGATTCGCCGCGACGCCGATCGACAATCTCACCTTCACCAGCGATTTCTACTACATCGCAATCGATAATCGCATCGCGATCACCGGGTTTCTGGGCGATGGCACCGATAGCGTTTCCGCCATTCTTCGCAATGTCGGGTCACGCGCTACCACGGCGCAGTTCTTCACCAATGCCATCGATACTCGGACTCGTGGCCTCGACATCACGGGAGATTACACGGTCGAGACGTTGGGGGGCACGGCTGGCCTCAACGCCACGTTCAACTTTACGCGGACGACAATTCCGAATGAAGACAACATTCCGCTTCCGCCCGAGCTCCAGGGGACGGGCGTGACGCTCATCAACAAGTACGACGAGGGCGGTCTGCTCGCGATCACGAAGGAGCGACCGGCGTGGCGTGGGGGCGTCACCGGCCAGTACCGGCGCGGCGGATGGAATGGTATGGCGCGCTACTCCTACTACGGGAAGTATTCGTCGTCGCTCTACAGCTACAGCGGAAGCGACGTCCAGAACTATAGAGGCAAGGGACTCGCCGACGCCGAGCTGGGCTTTACCCCGATGCAGGGATTCAAGCTGTCCGTAGGTGCACGAAACATTTTCGATGTTTATCCTGACGGGATGAACGAGGGCAACGGCTTCGACATTTTCCCCTGGCCTCCTGCTTCGCCCTTCGGATACAACGGGCGCTACCTCTACACCAGAGTCGAGCTGACCGGAAGATGACAAGGTTGCGAGAGGGAAACCGCCATCCGGGAAATCCCTCTCGCATTCCTCCGTCCCTCGGCTTGATTGCGGAGCGCGTGCTGGTTCTCCATACTAGCTGCACTCTTACCCCGCCCCTGTGACTCTACATACCCGCCGTACATTTCTCGCGACGCTCGGTGTCGCCGCCCTCGGAATCGCGAACCGAGATGCCCTGGCCGATGGAATTCTCCTCGCGCCGAAGCGAAAGCTTAAGAAAGTCGGTCTTCAGCTTTACTCAGTTCGTGACCTAATGAAGGCCGATCTCCCCGGCACGCTGCGCAAGGTCGCGCAGATCGGATACAAGGAAGTCGAATTCGCTGGATACTTCGGGCGCTCGCCGGCGCAGATCAAAGCGCTGCTCAAGCAGAATGGGCTCACTTCGCCGTCATCGCACATTGGCCTGGACATTCTCGAAAAGGATTCCGTCAGGGCCTTCGCCGACGCCAAGTCGATCGGACACTCGTGGGTGACAATGCCGTATATCCCCGAGGAGCGCCGCAAAACGATGGACGACTGGAACAAGATCATCGACCTCCTCAATCAGCTCGGTCCGCAGGCAAAAGCAGCGGGACTCCGGCTCGCTTACCACAATCATGATTTCGAGATCAGGCCAGTGAACGGTGTGCGTCCTCTCGACATGATGCTCGACAAGACGGACCCCTCGCTGGTCGACTTCGAGATGGATCTGTACTGGGTCGTGTTCGGCGGCGGGGATCCGCTCGACTTCTTCAATCGCCATCCGCACCGCTTCGCAATGGTCCACGTGAAGGATTCCTCGGGTCCGCCCGACAACAAGATCGTCGATGTCGGCAAGGGCACGATCGACTTCAAGAAAATATTCGACCAGAGCGACAAGGCCGGCATAAAGCACTACTTCGTCGAGCACGACCAGCCTGCCGATCCCATCGCCACAATCCGCGACAGCTACAACTACCTGCATGCCCTGAGGTATTGATTGCAGCCAGCGGACGACAAACAAAAAACGGGAGAGAGCCTTTCATGAAGGACAAGAAGGTCACGCGGCGCGAGTTCGTCGCGGACGCCGGCAAGATCGGGCTCGGCGTGATGATCGTTCCGCGTCACGTTCTCGGCGGAGTCGGGTTCCAGGCGCCGAGTGACACGATGAACTTCGCTGTCATCGGCTTTGGCGGCATGGGATCCGAGAACGCGCTCGAGCTCGCGAAGACCGAGAATCTCGTCGCGTTCGCCGACGTCGATTTCGGCTACTCCGAGAGCAAAGTCGCGGAGAAGCTGAAGGACAACGAGAAGAAGGACAGGCCCGAAGGCGTCACGCTCAAGCAGAAGTTCGACAAGGCCACGCGCTACTCGGACTTCCGCGAAATGCTGGACAAGCAGAAAGACATCGATGGAATAGTGATCGCGACACCAGACCATCTTCACGCGGTAGCAGCCAAGGCTGCGATGCAGCGTGGGAAGCACGTCTACGTGCAGAAGCCGCTCACATACTCCGTGCACGAAGCGCGCGTGTTACGCGACATGGCTCTCGCGAACCCGAAGATCGTGACGCAGATGGGGAACCAGGGCCACTCGAGCGAAGGCGCACGGCTGATCAACGAATGGATTCAGGCTGGCATCATCGGACCCGTGAGAGAGGTTCACGTCTGGACAAATCGTCCCGTCGTCTACTGGCCACAGGGCGTACCGCGACCAGCCGGCGGTCCGCCGCCACCGGCGCCGCCGAGTCCGTTCGGCAATCCCTACAGCTTCCGTTACGTGAACCAGCTGCTCGCGTCGGCGCTCGGATCGTATCCGGTGCCGCCGGGACTGCGCTGGGATCTCTACGTGGGACCAGTCGCGGAAGATGTCCCGTATCACCCGATCTATCACCCGTTCAACTGGCGCGGGTGGATCAACTTCGGCGTCGGCGCGCTCGGCGACATGGGCGCGCACCTCATCGATCACCCATTCTGGGCGCTCGGTCTAACGTATCCGACGAGCATCGAGGCGACGTCGACGCAGTGGGGAACGATGCCGATACCGCCGGATCCCAAGGCGGCCGCCGGATCGCGAGAAGCGCGAGGATACAACAAGCCGGTTTCGTATCCTGTTGCGACCGCCGTGCACTATCAGTTCCCTGCGCGTGGCGCGCAGCCGCCGGTGAAACTGAACTGGTACGATGGTGGGCTCTATCCACCGCGGCCTGATTTGCTTCCCGACGATGTCACCCTGAAGAGCGAAGGCGGGGTCATCTTCATCGGCGACAAGGGAATTCTGATGAACGATACCTACGGCTCGAATCCGCGACTCTTCCCGGAGTCGCTCATCGAGGACGCGGCGCTGGTGCCCAAGACCTACGCGCGCATCCCCTGGAGCCACGAAATGAACTGGGTGAAGGCGATCAAGGGAGAGACGAAGGCAAGCTCGCCGCTCGAGTACGCCGCGCAGCTCACCGAGACGATGCTGCTCGGTGTCGTGGCGCTGCGCACAGGGCAGGGAAGGAAGATTCTGTACGATGGTGCCAACATGCGGGTCACTAACATCGACGATGCTAATCAGTACCTGACGCGAGAGTATCGCGCCGGCTGGGCAGTCTGAAAAATTCATCGAGAGGAATCAATGACGCATGGAGCTGCCGCGCGCGCGGCGATAGTCTCACAGTTTGCGCTGGTCGTGATTGCCTGCACACCGATGGGAAGCAACAACACGCCCGCGGCCAGCAGCACTGCTTCCGGAGCGGGATCGCTGACCGCTGAGCAGCGCACCGCTGGCTGGCGCCCTCTTTTTGATGGCACGAGCACGTCGGCTTGGCGCGGATACAAATCCCCGACGCTTCCCGCGGGCTGGAGTATCGTCGACGGCGTTCTCACCAAATCGACATCCGTCGGTGACCTCATCTCAAAAGACCAGTTCGGAAACTTCGAGCTGGCGCTGGACTGGAAGCTTTCGCCGGGTGGCAACGCCGGGGTGTTTTATCGCGGCACGGAGGAGTACGATCACATCTACTGGAGCGCGCCCGAGTATCAGCTCCTGGACGATGCAGGTCATCCAGATGGACAGAGCCGCCTGACTTCGGCGGCCGCCGACTACGCGCTCTATCCCTCGCCGGCAGGCATTGTGAAGCCCGCCAATCAATGGAACTCGAGCCTGATCGTCGTCAACGGGAACCGAGTCCAGCACTGGTTGAATGGCCAGAAGATGGTCGAGTACGAGCTGGGCAGTCCCGATTGGGTGGCGAAGGTGAAGGCCAGCAAATTCCTCGCGTACCCGAACTATGGCCTGGCGAAGCGGGGCTACATCGGGATCCAGGGTGATCACGACGGCGCGCTCTGGATTCGCAACGTTCGCATCCGGGAGCTCCCATGAACGCGAGGGCGCGGCTCTCGACAATGATGTTCCTCCAGTATTTCATCTGGGGGGTTTGGTTCGTCACGATGGGTACCTATCTCGGTCAGACGCTGCACTTCACCGACCGCCAAATTGGCTGGGCCTACGGAGCCACCGCGATTGCGGCGCTCGTGTCGCCGTTCTTCATGGGCGTTGTCGCAGACCGATACTTCTCGAGCGAGAAGCTGCTGGCAGCCTTGCACCTCGTGGGCGGAATAGTGATGTGGCTTGTCTCGATGCAAACCACGTTCGCGACCTTCTACCCGCTGCTCATTCTGTACGCGCTTTGCTATATGCCGACGCTGTCGCTCACCAACTCGATCTCCTTTCATCACGTGAGCGATCCGGGCCGTGATTTCCCCTTCATTCGGGTTCTTGGAACTATCGGGTGGATCGTCGCCGGAACTCTCGTGGGAGCTGTTTTCCACGCCGACGCACTCGTTCTGCCGATGCGGCTTGCCGCTGGCGCTTCGATAGTCATGGCGGTCTACTCGCTTGCGCTCCCGCACACCCCGCCGAAAGCTGCCGGCTCGAGCTTCAGCGTTCACGACGCGCTCGGCCTCGATGCGCTTGCGTTGCTCAAGAACCGCGACTTCTTCATCTTCGTTGCGGGATCGTTCCTGCTTTGCATTCCGCTTCAGTTCTACTACACGTTCGCAAATCCATTCCTAAACGAAGTGAATGCCCCCAACCCGGCCTTCATCCAGACATTTGGTCAGTGGTCAGAGATCTTCTTCATGCTGATGCTGCCTTTCGCTCTTCGGAGATTCGGCATCAAAGTCATCATGTTGGTCGGTATGGCGGCGTGGGCAATTCGTTATTTCTCCTTCGGAATGGGCGCGATCGGCCCAGTGATGCCTCTGATGTACCTCGGCATTCTACTGCACGGCGTCTGCTACGACTTCTTCTTCGTCGCCGGCCAGATTTACACCGATCAGCGGGCGGGCGAGAAGATCCGCGCTGCGGCCCAGGGACTCATCAACTTTGTCACCAACGGGCTCGGCTATTTCATCGGCGCAACCGTCTCTGGCAAGGTCGTCAATCGCTTCGCCACCGCGAACTCCGCGTGCACTGACGCCGCTGCCGCGGCGCATGAATGCCTCAAGGTCACGCACGACTGGCACTCGATCTGGCTCGTTCCAGCGGCCGGTGCCGCGATAGTGTTCATCCTGTTTGCGCTGCTCTTCAGGCCCAAGGGCACGAACGCTACATCAAGCGGAAATGGCGTGGCCGCGGGGGCACCAGCATGAACCATTTTCGACTTTGACCCGTAGGGATTCATAAACTTCTCCCAGGGCATATATGGATGATCCGGCAAAAGTATTTGTCGCGTTGGGTTTCTTTATTTCCGCCGCCTACTCGATAAACGCGATCGCGCGGGCGGTGGTCGCGCACCGCCGAGAAGACGCAAAGCAGGAGAGGGACTCCACCTCACCTCTTGCAGAGGCGCGTCTGGCGCGCATCGAACAGGCGGTCGAGGCGATCGCCCTCGAAGTCGAGCGCATTTCCGAGGGCCAGCGGTTCACGACGAGGCTGCTGAGCGAGCAGTCTCGTCCAGCTCCTAAGCCGATACAACGACAGCTTTCCACAAACACGCCCACTTGATCGAGGCCGTAATGTCAAAGCGCGGATTTGCACTCGCTGTCGCCGCTCTCACGCTTGCACTCGCCGCCTGCGAGGGCAAAGATGACTCGCCGAACAAAAATCCGGCGCTCACCCAGCGCGAGAGGGACAGCATTTTCGCCAACTCTACAATTCCGGGCGCCAAGGCCGTCAAGAAGAGCATGAGCGTGGCTGATTCGGTGGCGGCGAGGCAGGGACGTATGTCGGACACGGGTCAGCAGAATCCCTGAGCCGGGCTCTGTGGCATAGGGATTACATTGACTGACACCCGATGTCAGTCGTAAGCGAAGTCGAACAGGAATCCGAGCCCGACGACGAGCCGCTGGTAGAGCCGCTCGCCGCCACGACAGAGGGCGCGCCCCACAAATACCTCATCGCGTTCGCGGTTGTGCTCGCGGCGTTGATGCAGGTCATCGACAGCTCGATCGTCAACGTCGCCCTCCCCGACATGATGGGGAATCTCGGCGCGAGTCTCGACGAGATCGCGTGGGTCTCCACCGGCTACATCCTCGCCAGCGTCATCATCATCCCGCTCACTGGCTGGCTCGGCGAGTTCTTCGGACGCAAACGCTACTTCGTCGGCTCGATCATCATCTTCACGATCGCGAGCTTTCTCTGCGGTGCGTCGCACTCTCTCGGGGCACTCGTCTTCTGGCGAGTCGTGCAAGGGCTGGGTGGCGGTGCATTGATGACCGTCTCACAGGCAGTGCTGTTCGAGTCGTTCCCGCGCAAGGAAGCTGGAACCGCCATGGCGCTGTTCGGGTTGGGCGTAATGGTGGGCCCGACTATTGGCCCTACTCTAGGTGGGTGGCTCACCGACAACTACGGGTGGCCGTGGATTTTCTACGTAAATCTTCCCGTAGGCGTACTCGCCGCGGCGATGATTATCGGATACGTGCACGACCCGGAGTACCAGCGGCGTCCGCCCAGTATCGACTATATGGGAATCGCGCTGCTCGCGGTCAGCGTGGGCTCACTCCAGTATCTGCTCGAGCAGGGTCAGCGCGAAGACTGGTTCGATTCCCGATTCATGATATTCCTTGCTGTAACGGGAATCGTGACTGGCGCGTGGCTCGTTTGGCGCGAGCTGACGATCGACGAGCCGGTGATCGACTTCCGCGTGCTGCGACATCGCCAGATGTGGGTCGGAACTCTACTCGGCGTCGTGATGGGAGTCGGCCTCTTCGCGTCTGTGTTCACGCTGCCCGTGTTTCTGCAGGGAAATCTCAGAATGACGGCCCAGCAAACGGGAATCGTCTTGCTTCCCGGCGCCTTGGCTACGGCGGTATCGATGGCGGTTGTAGGCCGGCTCACAAACAAATTCGATCCTCGTGCGTTGATCACTATCGGCGCGCTCATGTTTGCCGCCGCGATGATCAAGCTCTCGAGGATCACCGGCGAGAGCGGCAGCGGCGATTTCTTCTGGGCGCTCATCATGCGCGGGTTCGGGCTGGGAATGATGTTCGTCCCCCTCACCACCGTGACATTGGCCGAGCTGGATCCGCGCGAGCTCGGTCAGGGCTCGGGGCTTTACAACTTTTTCCGCCAGCTGGGCGGCTCTCTCGGGATTGCGGGCATAGCGACGCTACTCTCTCACTATACTGCCCAATACCGGGCGATTCTCGCCGAGCACATTGCAGTCGGCGACCCGGTGACGATGAACAGGGTGGACTTGCTGACTCGCGGGATGGTGGCAAGAGGTGCGGATCAATGGACGGCCCGCCAGCGCGCTCTGGAGCTGCTCGACCGCCAACTGATGGCCCAGGCCAGCGTGATCGCCTACAGCCGCATTTACGTCCTAAGCGCCGTCCTGATCCTCGCCCTCATTCCGCTGTTGGTGCTGATCCGCCACACGAAAGGCGCCGCCGGCGCCCAGCACATCATGGAATAGCTGGCCGCTCGTAACTGCGAACTGAGAACTAACTGCTGAGGAGTCCGGGCCAACTGCTATTGCGAACCGCAGACTAACTGCGGATTGGGGGACTAACTGCGGATCAAGGACTCACTGCGAAGCAAGAACCACTGCAACGGCGGGTGTGAGTCCGCAGTTCGAAGTTAGTCTCCCAATCCGCAATTTGTCTGCAATCCGCAATAGCAGTTGGCCCGCATGCCTCAGCACTTAGTTCAGCGAAACAAAAACGCCCTCCGAATCCGGAAGGCGCTTCGATCAACTGACTAAAAGATTACTTCGAGGCGCCCGCGCGTCCCGCCGGTTTAGCTGGCGGCTCGTTGGCTGCCGCCGCGGCGGCTTTCGCATCATCGGTGTCGGCGAAGCTGATGTCCTTGCCGCGCTGCTTCAGCATGTGAAGGATGCCGGTTTTGTCGGTGGCCTTGAGATAAGCTTCTTGCGGCTCGACCTGCTTCGAATCAACGAGGTCGATCAGCGCGTCGTTCATCGTCACCATTCCCAATCTCCGCGACGTCTGCAATACCGACGGCAGCTGGAACGTCTTGCCCTCGCGAATCAGGTTGGAGACCGATGGCGTCGAAAGCATGATCTCGCGCGCCGCGACGCGTCCTCCCCCAATCTTCTTGCAGAGAACCTGCGAGATGACTCCCTTCAGCGATTCGGAGAGCATCACGCGGATCTGCGCCTGACGGTCGGGCGGGAACTGATCGATGATGCGATCGACGGTGCTGACCGCGGTCGAAGTATGCACGGTGCCGAAGACAAGGTGACCCGTCTCGGCGGTTTCGATTGCCATGGACACAGTCTCCAGGTCGCGAAGCTCGCCGACCAGCACGATGTCAGGATCCTCGCGCAGGGCTGCACGCAACGCGTGCCTGAACGATGACGTGTGCACGCCTACATGGCGCTGCGTGATCAGACACTTCTTGCTTTCGTGAACGAACTCGATCGGGTCCTCGATCGTGATGACGTGATCCGAGCGCGTGCGGTTGATCAGGTCGATCAGTGCGCACAGGGTCGTTGATTTTCCAGATCCGGTCGGTCCGGTGACGAGAACGAGTCCTTTGGTGAGATGGCAAAGGCGCTGCACTTCCTGCGAGATGCCCATCTGCTCGACTGTGACGACCGCTGCGGGAACGGCGCGAAACACGGCACCGGTTCCTTTGCGCTCGCGAAGAGCGTTGCCACGGAAGCGGGCGATGCCCGGAATCTCGTGCGCGAAATCGGTATCGTTGATTTCCTTGAACTCGTCGCGGTTCATCTCGAGCATGACGGCGTTCAGCATCTCGTCGATGTCCGCCGAGCTCAACGTTGCCTCGTTGGGAATCGGACCGATCTCTCCATTCAGGCGCAGCATTGGCGGCGAGCCGGAGCGCAAATGCAGATCCGACGCCTTGTTTCCAACCAGCGTCCTCAGGAGCGCTTCGATTCTTTCGAGTGCGCGGTTGCTCGTCGCGGTGACGCGTGTCGTTGGCATTGTGGTTAGTTCGGGACGTGCGGGTTCGACGCGCGGCGCGGGGGGCGCGCTCTGCGTTACGGGCGGTGGAGCAACGGCCTCGGCGGCCACTGTCTTCGACGGAGCTGCACTCGGCTTGGCGCCGTTCTGCGGCAGAGTCTTCGGCTTGATCTGCGCGATGATCTTTCCGTTCTGGGTTAGCGATACTTCGAAAGCCCCGTCCGCTGACGAGTAGTCGAAGTTCACCGCGCCCTTTGCATCGAGGGCATGCGGTTGGCCGGCCGGCGCGATCTCGCGCACCAACGTGAGAATCTGCGCGCTCGTTAGCGGCTGTTTCATCACTGGGCGAGCCGAATCCTTGATAGTCACCTTTGCAACGTCACCCTCGGCGAGTACGAGCCCGGAGCCGTTGTTGGTTACAAGGAGGTTGAGAAAGCGATCGAGCTGAGCCATTTCAGTCCAGTGGACGAACGCGGTCGATCAACGAACGATTGATCAGACGCGCTTCGTTTGAGGTATAGAGCGTGAGAAACCGCGATGTCAGCGCGTTGAGGTAGTCGAGCACCCGAGCCCTTCCCGGAGGCGCATCGAGTCGAATAGACCCAAGGCGTACTTCGCCGCCGACGAGAATCACCTGGAGGAGAGCAGTGGGGGTTGGCGCTTCGCGAGGAGGCTGGTCAGGAGCATCTTCGCCGCGGTCAGCCGCGGCTTCGGCGACGCGTTCCTTGGAGACCAGAATCACTTCGGTATTGGGAAGCTCCAGTGGGAAGAACGGCGAGTCGGCATTCAACAGCTCCGACACGTCTTCCAGCTCGAATGGCCGGTACGAGGAGAAATGGATGAATACGTTTCCTCGGAGCTCCTCACCGTCCCGCATGGTGAGAATCACTGCCTTCCGAGTGGTCTCTATCCGGTAGAGATTCGCGCTTTCGCTTGTGTATGACTGGGGCACGCGCGAACTGGGTTGGGCGTGAGTACTTCGCTCGTAGAAAGACTGTCGCCCGCACCCTTCCGTCACGTTTCTGACGTCTGCGAGACCCTTGACTCTGCCGGTAAAACCACCCATTCCCGCATCACAAATCTGATATCGCCGAGGCCTAGTGCAAGGCCATAGCGGGTCGTAGTTTCCCGTGTCCTCAACTGCGGATTTGCGATGACCCTGGGTTTCTCCTCGCTCCCATTGCAACAGCGGAAGACGTACGACGTCTGTATTGTCGGGTCAGGCGCGGGCGGTGGGATGGCTGCCTACATGCTGACGCGCGCCGGCGCGAACGTGCTCCTGCTCGAAGCCGGCGGCCCCTGGGACAACTTGAAAGACTCGGTCATGCTCAAATGGCCGTACGAATCTCCCCGACGAGGAGCGTCGACACCGGATCATCCATTCGGCGAATTCGATGGTTGCATCGGCGGGTGGGATCTCCAGGGCGAGCCGTTCACCAACGCCGAGGGCACCGACTTCAAATGGTGGCGCGCGCGGATGGTGGGTGGGCGCACGAATCACTGGGGGCGCATATCACTTCGCTTCGGCCCCGAGGATTTCCGGGCAAAAAGCCGGGATGGTCTCGGTGATGACTGGCCGATTGCATACACGGACGTCGCCCCGTACTACGATCGGATCGACAAACTGATCGGCGTCTTCGGCAACAACGACAATCTGCCGAACCATCCTGGCGGCTATTTTCTGCCTCCTCCTCCGCCGCGGTGCTACGAGCTGATGGTGAAGGACGCGGCCGACAAGCTCAACATCTGGTGCACTGCCGCGCGACTTTCCGTGATCACCAAGCCGCACAACGGCCGCATGGCGTGTCACTATTGCGGACAGTGCGGACGTGGATGCCGGACGAACTCGAACTTCTCGTCCACAAATGTGTTGATAGCACCGGCGCTACAAACCGGGCGCCTGACGCTCGTCACCAACGCGATGGTCCGCGAGGTCACACTGAACAATCGTGGACTCGCCAG
>Ga0193728_1001113_pt1 | contig 13539 bp, 13 predicted proteins | sample U1c1metaG_FD_143037 | JGI IMG/M metagenome (GOLD analysis project Ga0193728, IMG submission 143037) | Soil microbial communities from a riparian zone of the East river system, Colorado, United States - U1c1 | ecosystem: Environmental > Terrestrial > Soil > Riparian zone | place: USA: East River...
CCGGGAACCAGGGCATTGACGTGCGTGATGCCTGCGATGAACGACTGGTAGTTGAACGCAACATAGCCCGCGGCCACCAAGAGCAACACCACGACGATCGCCACAATTCGGCGAATCACGATCCTGCGACGACTCACGCTCTGCGGCGGAGAACCTGCCGAGGTCGCACTACTGCCTCGTGGGGCGGGAAGCGTCGGGCGCGAGGGCACACAGAAGACTAAGCAGAGCGGAGGCGAATCGCAAGTCTGAAACGCGCGGCATCACGCAATTGGTCGCCGTATCCCTGCACCGATCGCCACTGCGATCCCGCCGAGAACAAATGGAATGAAGGATACGGACAGGTTGACCAGCGGGTCCCCGAGGTCCGGCAGAATCTCGGATTCTCGCAATAGTCCGAGGAAGAGCAGGGTCTCGAAAAGCCCGACGAGAATCACACGTGCCCGCGGCGCGGATCCTGCACCCGCGACGAACAGCACGATAGCTCCGACTGCACTCGGCACCAGCAGGGGCAACCAATACACCGCTAACTGGACTTGCTCGTGATTTCGATTGAGGACGAAGGTCGACGGGATGCAAAGAAACGGGATGCTGATGGCGAGCGAAATAACGAACAGAACGAGGAGCACCACGGACAGCCGTCTGAGCGCGCCGGTCCGCGAGCCAACAGCCGCTCGGATGACGAACATGGTCCCAAGCACCACCAGCACGAATCCAACGAAATAGATGCCGAATCGAACCTGTTGAAACAGCTCGCTGGCTTGCAGGAAATTGTCTGCGATTAAGCCACCGGCCAACGCAAGGCCAGTACCGAACGCGGCGAGCGCCGATCCGCGCCCGTGCCAACGATCGAAGTCCGGGTTGCGTAGTCGCCCGAGCACCAATCCGCGAACGGTTGCGACCGCTAGTGCGAGAAGAAACGCGATGCTCAGCGCGTTGTAGATGACGTCGAAGTAGCGCTCGATGTTCATCTAGGGAGCAAAAATCTAGCGCTGCTCGCCGTGCCCGAGAATGTGGAACGGGATGAAGAGCGAGATCGAGATCGACGCAACTCCGCCAAGGAACATGACGGCCTCAAGCCCCTGAACATCAAAGGCGAACGCGAAGAGAAAAATCCCCAGCAGGAAGAACGCGAAGGCGATGATGAAGTAAAAGACGTTCATGATTTCCTGACTGCTGGGCGAGCGCTACGTCCATTCTCCACGAGAATTCACTCGCGCGCATCACGACTCGAGTTCGGCGAGCCGACGCACCAGATCCGCACGCTCCGGGCCGGATGTGGTGAGTGCGATTACCTCGCGGAACCGGTCCGCCGCCTCGGCGGTTCGACCGGCGCGCAGCAGCAGGTCGGCCTGCGCGGCGGGAAGCCAGCGATAGCCGTCCAGTTGCAGCCCCGACAGCAGTTCGAGCCCGGCATCCGGTCCGTCACGCATCCCGATCGCAATCGCGCGGTTCAGTTGGATGACGGGCGAGGGCGACTGGGCGAGCAGTACGTCGTAGAGCACGACGATTTCCCCCCAGTCGGTGTCGAGCGCAGAGGCCGCCCGAGCGTGGCACCCGGCGATGGCGGCCTGGATGGCGTACTGCCCCGTCGAATTCGGCAGCAGCGCGAGCCCATCTGCGACTTCATCCCGATGCCAGAGCGACCGGTCCTGTTCCTCGAGAGTCAGCAACTCGCCCGCCGAGCCGACCCGCGCATCCCGACGCGAGTTCTGCAACACAAGCAGCGCCAGAAGGCCGCGGGCTTCGTCCTCACGGGGCATCAGCTCGACGACCGCGCTCGCGAGCGACAGCGCGGAGGCGGCCAGCTCGTTGCGGGCGACGGCGCTGTAACCCTGATTGAACACGAGGTACAACACCGCGAGAACACCGCTGAGCCTCTCTCCCAGTAACTCGGCCGGCGGAACCCGATAGGGGATGCCCGCTTCCTCGATTTTGCGCCGAGCTCGCACCAACCGCTGCGCCATGGTTGTCTCCGGCACCAGAAACGCCGCCGCGATCTCCGGCACGGTGAGTCCGGCGACCGTGCGAAGCGTGAGAGCCACCCGGGCAGGCAACGGAAGCGCGGGGTGAGCACAGGTGAAGATGAGGCGGAGGCGGTCATCCTCGATGTCCTGTTCGCCCCCATCTGCCAATGACTTCATGATGTCCACCTCCTTCGCTCGTGCTCGTTCGGATGCCGCGGAACGCAGAATATCGATCGCGCGATTGCGCGCAGTCGTCGTCAGCCATGCGGCAGGGTTATTCGGGATGCCGTCGATCGGCCAGCGCTTCAGCGCGGTCGCGAACGCGTCCTGGGTCGCATCTTCTGCGAGCGTCCAGTCTCCGGTCAGCCGGATCAGGCCGCCGACGATCCTGCCCCAGTCGGAGCGAGAGACCGCGGCGACCTCCGCAGAAACGCCGGTCGAGTCGTCGGTCAAAACTGAGTCGGCCAGAACGGTCGAATCTCGATTCTTCCGGCGCGAGCCATCGGATGCCGCGATGCAAAGTCGATGGCATCATCCAGGTTTTCGCACTCGATGATGTCGAATCCTGCGATCCACTCCTTGGACTCCGTGAACGGGCCGTCGGTGACCATCAGGTCGCCGGCGCGAACGCGCACGGTGGTCGCATCCTCGACGGGACGAAGCCGATGCCCCTGCTTACGAATGCCACGGCGCGCGCCCTCCTCGATCCAGGCCTGCACTTCGCCGTCCCGTTCCGGTTCGACATCAGGTTCTGTGTCGGTCGCGATAAAGAAGAGATACTCCAAGGCTCAGCCCTCCCAGACCATCACCTCGCGCACCTCGATGCGTCCGCGGCGAGCCATCGGATGCCGGGAGGCGTACTCGACGGCCTCGTCGAGATCCTTGCACTCGAGCAGGTCGTAGCCCGCGATCCATTCCTTGGACTCGGTGAACGGACCATCGGTGATCAGAGTCTCGCCGTTGCGAACTCGGACGGTCTTCGCCTGCGTCCTGGATACGAGCTGGTCACCCTGTTTGCGGATACCGCGGCGCTCCCCCTCGGCGACCCAGTCCTCGATGTCGGGTTCATTGGTCGTATCGGTGTCTGGTTCCGTGTCGGTGCTGACGAACATGAGAAATTCCATTGATGCTCCTAGTTTCCAGTGACCGTCCTCGAATAGACGGTACGTGAGTACGACGGAGCTGGACAGTCGCAAAACGACACTCTTGACAGATTTCTTGAAACTGCAATACTTAAGTACATGCTTAAGCAATCGGATCCTCTCGATGTCCTGTTCGCAGCACTGGCGGACCCGAGCCGCAGAAGCATGATCGATCGCCTGAGCCGCGGTTCGGCATCCATGAGCGAGCTGGCTGCTCCGCTCGAGATGTCACTGCCCGCGGTGCAACAGCACCTGAACGTCCTGGAGGCGAGCGGGATCGTGAGTACAAAGAAGATCGGCCGGGTGCGCAGCTGCTCGCTCGAGCCGGACGTGCTGAACCAGGCACAGCAGTGGATCGCCGAGAGACGGATGCTCTGGGCGAGCCGACTGGATCGCCTTGGCATGTTTCTAGGAGACCAAGAACAAGGAGAAAGTAAGTGAGCGAAGTAACCACCCGCAGCGTCGAGCACGCGACCTTCGTGGTCGAGCGCGTCTACCCGGTCACGCGTGACCGCGTTTTCGCGGCGATGTCCAGCAAGGAACAGAAGGCCAAGTGGTTCGGGGATCCGGGCGGCGACCCCGCGACGAAGTGGGATTTTGATTTTCGCGAAGGCGGCCGCGAGTACAACAGCGGCGAGTACATGGGTGAATCGCACACATTTGACGCGATCTACCTCGACATCGTCGAGAACGAGCGCATCACCTGGAGCTACAACATGTACGTCGGAGGGGTGAAGCTGTCGTCATCGTTGACCGTGGTCGAGTTGACGACCGTCGCAGAGGGTACGAAGCTCACGTTCACCGAGACGGGCGCGTTCTTCGACGGACACGAGAAGCCTGAGCTGCGCGAGCAGGGCTCCGGCTGGATCCTCGACGCGCTGGGCAAGAGCCTCGTGGAGTAGGCCGTCGCTAGGGTCTCGTTTAACGCCGGCTTCGCGCGGCTACTCGACCCGAGGGGCTGTGCCCTCGCTCGGCACCTCGGGTCGAGTAGCCGTCGACGAAGGAGGCGGCGTTATCGAGACCTAACCGGCACTACTTCTTCGGCTTCTCGACCTCTTCACCCGTGACAGCGTCGACGACCTTCTGCCCGGGAGGCAGGTTTGACAGGTCTGGGGCGATGACCTCGGGCATGCGACCGGAGTCCGGCAGGCCGAAGGTCGGGATGCGCCCATCGCCGGGCGCGAGCACATAGTCGTCGCCCATTTTCGCCAGCGTCTGACCACGGAAGAAGTCCGGCTTGATGGCCCACCAAATAAACATCAGCACGAGGCCAACGAGGATGCCGCCGATTCCGATTACCGCGTCGTCGCCGACGACCCAGCCGAAGAGGTTCGCCGCGAGATTATGTCCGTGCGAATCCACCTCCCAGTCGGCTTCCGCGTAGGTCACCAGGCCGAAGATGAACATCGCGGTCAGCGAGAGTGCTCCAACGAGCGGGAACAGGAACCTCATGATGAAGTTTCGGAACGTCTTATAGAAACTCGATCGATAGAACCAGACGCAGGCGAATCCGGTGAGCCCGTAGTAGAAGGCGATCATCAAACCGATCGAGTCGACCAGCGGTGTCAAGAGGTCGTTGTTGACGAAGGTCACGACGGCGTAGAACCCGATCGACACGATTCCCATCGCGATGGTCGACCAGGTCGGCGTGAGGAACCGCGGGTGAATCCGCGCGAAGCGCTCCGGGATGGCCTTGTAGACAGCCATGGAGAGCGAGGTGCGCGCCGTCGGAAGGATCGTCGTCTGGGTCGACGCGGATGCCGAGGTCAGGATCGAGATCGTCAGTAGGGCAAGCAGGATGTGCCCGATCACGCTGTCGCCGAACAGTCTCGGCCCGAGCGAGAGGAACACGTTGTCCGAGTTATCGCCATTCGCCAGACCAATGCTCTTGTCACCGACGCCCGCGAACGACACGGCGGCCGTGCTGACAATGCCGTAGGTGATGAGCAGAAGGACCGTGCTGATGATGGCGGCACGACCGGGGGTCTTCGACGGGTCTGCCGTCTCTTCGTTGATCGACACCGCGGTGTCCCAGCCCCAGTAGATGAAGATTGCGGCGAGCAATCCAGGCGCGAGGACGGCGCCGAAGTTGAGCGTGAACGGGTTGAACCAGCTCCACTGCGGAATGAGCGAAATTCCTTCGACTCCATTGCCGGAGTAAACGCGGATGAGCGCGTACGCGGCGAAGAAGATGAGAACTACGACCTCGATCGACAGCAGGATCTGCTGCAGCTTCGCCGAGATCTCGATGCCGCGATAGCAGATCCAGGTCATGAGCGCGATCCAGATCAGACCGGCGGCGAGTTCCCACCAGTAGTTCGTCGCGATACCACCCCAGTAGTTGGCCGCCGCCTGATCGCCGAACAACGCGCCGAGGTTGCCGATGAGACCGAATGTCGTCTGCCCGGCTATCTGGGCGAGATTGGCCATCACGATGACGTCGGCGACGATGATGCCCCACCCGCCGAGCCAGCCCATGACGGGCCCGAAAGTGCGGGATGCCCACGTGAAAGTCGTGCCACAGTCGGGCTCCGCCTTGTTGAGTTCCTGGTAGGCGACGGCGATGAGATACATCGGCACGAAGGCCAGCAGGATAACGCCGGGTGCCTGAACTCCGACGACCTGATTGCCGACGCCGCTGATGATGATGAAGCCGAGGGCTGCGGCGAGACTGTACGCCGGAGCAGTGGAGGCCACGCCAACAACGACGCTCGACACGAGGCCGAGCGCACCGGGTTTTAGCCCCTTGCTCTCCGTTTGCCCTTTGACAGCCTGAATACCAGTCGACATAGAACGCTCCTCTGGGGGCGGATCGCCTGTGGACGATCGGGGCGGAACACGGTCAGCCTGCTCGTCAGTGAACAGCCAGTGACAACACGATATCGCCTGAGGTAGTCAAAACAACAGCGGATATCGTCAAAAAACGGTGTCAATCTGTGCGCAATTCGTTGCGATGCACGAAATCGCGTGCCGGGACATCCGAATCTCGTCTGCCTGAGGGGCTGCCACGCCGCTAGCGTTGGCGCATGGAGACGGAGAAGGAACGCGGCGTCGAAAGAGTGATCTTCTTCACGGATGCGGTCGTCGCGATCGCGATTACCCTGCTCATCCTTCCGCTCGTCGAAATCCTGATCGCGGACGCCGGCCAGAAACCTGTCCCTCCCCTCGGCCAGTTCCTGTCCGACAACCTGTGGCAGTTCTTCGCCTTCGCCCTGAGCTTTGCGATCATCGCCAGATTCTGGATGGCCAATCACCAGATCCTGGCGAACACCGTCAAGGCGACCTCAACGCTGATGTGGCTGGACATTGCATGGGTCTTCACGATTGTCGCGCAGCCCTTGTCCACCGAGATCACCGCGGTGTATCCCGCCAGCGTGCTTACCGTTTCGATCTACATCGGCACCGGCTTTGTCAGCATGCTCCTGCTCACCGCGATCTGTTACTACCTGTACCGGCATCCGGAACTGCAGGCAAGGGGAACATCGATCTCCGGCGTTGACCTCTGGGGCGTCGCGAGCACGGCTGCGGGCTTCGCCGTCGCGTTGGCGCTGTCGCTCATATTTCCCGGCATCCACTACTACTCACTGCTCGTGCTCCTGCTGGCCGGTCCACTCGACGGCATCGTGAAGCCCAGAATCGCGCGCCGGGATGCTGCCCGCGCAAAGCGCTAGCGGCCGCTCGCCCCCCGAAAGTGGATTATTGCTCGCGCACCCCTCGTGCGAAGCTGGGGTATCCGTAATAGGCGCCACCTGACAATGAGCACCACCTAGCAACCATGTTCGGGCAGGAACTGAGGACCACATGACTGCGGCATCATCCGCGGACGTCGACTCCCGACGAGAAATGCTTCTTGCCGAGAAGCGCGAGCGCACCGCTGCGCTCGCACGTCGAGCCGCTGCCCGTTACCAGGTCCAGCCCCACGTCGAGCGCGACGTCTTGAACGCCTTGAGTCCGCTCATCGAGATCGGTTATCACCTGCTTCCGAATCGTGGCTGGCCGGGAAATCGAAGCGCGCAGGTCGACCTCATCGTCGTTGGTCCCAGTGGGCTCTACATCGTCGACACCAAGTCCTGGAGTGACGTCACCATCGAGAACGGACGCGTCTATCGCCAGGACGCGGATGTGACGGATGACCTCGCGAGCCTCGCGGATCTGGCTTACACAACGGAAGCCGCGATGGCCGACATCGGACTCGCCCCGGGTGAGGTTCACGCCCTTGTCGTCCTCGCCGGAAACAGCAACATCCACGCCAGAATCGGCACGGTCGAGATGATCGGCGAGTCCGGCGTCGCCAGCTACATCCTGCAGCGCGGGCTTCGCTTTACGCAGAGCCAGTTCAGGCGGGTGCTCGCCGCGAGCCTCGACTACTTCCCCGTCGTCGCCGCGCCGATGCAGCGCACCATCACCGCCCAGCACGCCGGGGACCAGCCCGTCGACGAGTTGACCGATCCCACGCACGTCCCAGGCCATCTCGCCATCCCGGAGCAGATCCCGACGATTACCAGCGCGGGGCTCATGAGCCAGGTCGCTGCGGTCGTCAAGGAGCCGCCGGTCGAAGAATGGATGGCGTTCCTCGACCCGGAGCAAGCTCGCCTGGTTCGTCGCAGTTTCAACGGCCCATCGCGCATCCGGGGAGCCGTTGGGACGGGAAAGACTATCGTCGGCCTCCATCGCGCGGCCTATCTGGCCAGAACGCAGCCGGGCATCGTGCTCGTGACCTCGTTTGTCAGCACGCTGCCGGCCGCACAGGCCTCGCTGATGCGGCGACTCGCTCCGGACATCCGCGAGCGCATCGAATTCGTCGGCACCCAATCCTTCGCGAAACGCCTGCTCTCCGATCGTGGGGTGCGCACCAACCTTCAGCCCGCGATTGCCGATGCCGAGTTCGAGATCGTCTGGCGCACGGTGGGCAAGCCGGGCCTGCTCGGTCAGCTCGAGGCCAAGTCCACCTACTGGGAGGACGAGATCGACCACGTCATCAAGGGTCGCGGAATCACGACGTTTGAGGAGTACGCGGCGATCGAACGCACGGGTCGGCTGCGCCGACTCTCGATCGAGCAGCGTCAGGCGATGTGGGAACTGTTCACTGCCTACCAGGCGCGGATGCTCGCGCGCGGAGCTCACGACGAGGCCGACATCATCCTGCTCGCCGAGCAGTCCCTGCGCGGCGAGCCGCTCGATCGGTACGAGGCGGTCATTGTCGACGAGGCCCAGGACCTGTCGGCCGCCATGGTTCGCATGCTGCATCACCTGGTCGGCGACAAGCCCGACGGGCTCACCCTGATCGGCGACTACAAGCAATCGATCTACCCCGGCGGATTCAGCCTGGGCGAGGTCGGCATTTCGCTCGCCGGCCGTGGCGTGGTGCTGAACACGAACTACCGCAACACGGCCGAGATCCTTCGCTTCGCGGAGTCCCTGGTGAGCGGCAACGATTTCATCGATATCGAGGGTGCCCGCAAGGGCAGCGCCGACGATGTCGACGTGCCACGGTCGGGACCGGCACCCCTGCTGGTGCGATTCAGTAATCGGGCCGCTCACGACATCGAGATTCCCCGTCGGGTGCGCGCCCTGGTCGCGGATGACGGGATCAGTTACGGCGACATCGGGATTCTCGCGCTAACGACGTTTGGCGTTCGTGCAGCCATTGCCTCGCTCCAGAAGGCCAACATCCCCGTGCTCGAGCTGACGCACTACGACGGAAGCCCCGTCGACGCGGTGAAGGTCGGAACGATCAAGCGCGCAAAGGGGCTCGAGTTCAAACAGGTGCTGCTCGTGCAGGTACCCGCGACCCTGCTGCCGGGTGAACACGACCTGGTCCCGCCGGAAGAGGGTGCGGCCGCGGAGCAAACGGAACTCCAGAAACGCCAGCTTTACGTCGCGATGACGCGCGCACGCGACGGCCTGTGGGTAGGCACCATCCCCTAGCGGCTAGGCGCCCTTCGACGTTTTCGCGGACGCCATCCTGTTGGCGGCCTGATCCCGCTTGGTTCCACCGGTCTCCTCGAGCGAGACGCCCTTGGTCTCCGGCACTACACCCAGCACAAAGAAGAACGAGAGCGCCGCGAACAGCGCGTATAGCCCGTACGTGAGCGGCAACGAGAACGCCGATAGGGGCGGGAACGTGATCGTGACCACGAAGTTCGCGATCCACTGGGCGGCCGCGCCGACACCGAGCGCCCGGGCACGGATCCTGTTGGGAAAGATCTCGCCCAGCAGCACCCAGATAATGGGGCCCCACGACGCACCGAATGCGATGACGAACACGTTGGCCGCGACCAGCGCGAGCGGTCCCCACCCTCCGGGCAGGCTCGGTGCTCCGGCCACGATGTGCGCCTGACTGAAGGCCAGTGCCATGACTGCGAGCGAGACGGTCATCCCGATCGAACCCACGAGGAGGATGGGCCTGCGTCCGACCTTGTCGACCAGGAAGATGGCGATGAGCGTCACGAGCACATTTGTGACCGACGTGATGACGGAGACCGTGAACGAATCCCGCTCCGAGAACCCGACCGCGCGCCAGAGGGTCGTCGAGTAGTAGAAGATCACGTTGATGCCGACGAACTGCTGGAAGATCGAAAGAATGATGCCCACCCAGACGATGGGCTTGAGACCGAATCGGTTGCCGCGCAGGCTGCCCTTCGCCGACTCCTTGTCTTCCCTGACGCTCTCCTTCATTTCTCGGAGGGACGACTCGACGTTCTCGCCGGGCCAGATGGCCTCGATCTGCTCCCTCGCCTTCGCGTCCTCACCCTTGAGCACGTGGAAACGCGGTGACTCCGGCAGCGTGAGCGACAGAATGCCGTAGACCGCCGCCGGGACGACGCCGGCTATGAACATCCAGCGCCAGGCCTCGAGGTCGAACCAGAACTTGGCCGCGGCGTCGCCTGCGCTGTTGGCGAAGATCGTGTCGGAGAGCAGAGCCGCGAAGATGCCGAGCGTGATGGCAAGTTGCTGCAATGATGCGAGCCTGCCGCGGAGCTTCTTGGGAGAAATTTCCGCGATGTAAGCGGGCGCCACGACCGAGGCGATTCCGATACCGAGGCCGCCGACGAGACGCCACAGGATGAAGAGCCAGACGTCCGCCGCGAAGCCAGCACCGATGGCACTGATGAAGAACAGGATCGCCGCGACGACCATGGTCGGGATTCGTCCGAAGCGGTCGCCAATCCGGCCACCGAGGATTGCGCCGATCGCGCATCCGATCAGGGCGCTTGCAACCGCGAGTCCCGTGATAGTTGATGAGAGATGGAATTGGGAGGCGATCGGATTGACCGCGCCGTTCACAACGGAGGAGTCGAACCCAAAGAGAAACCCTCCCACCGCTCCCGCGACCGCAAGGCCGATCACTCGTGCGTTGGATGCCTTCTTCGTCGATGCCATCGTTCCACTCTCTGCCGAGAAGCCGAGTGGTTCAAACCATTGCTTCCGGAAACGAAAAGTGGCAGGGCCGCTCGACACCGCCGCAGTTGGGCGCCGCCCGCCGGTTCCGAACGATGCGAAGCATCGGGCGGCCGTGCCGGGTGGGAGTGACCGTGCGGCCCCTGTAACAACCGCGCGGTCAACAAAGTGCGGCGGTGCTAGCGAATTCGCAGGGAACTGACGGTGCGGCCAGAGTCTGCGAGAGGTAGTCTCTACGCACCGAAGCCGTCCGTGCTTCCGAGGGAGGGATGCCCTATGGCAGACAAATCGCCGAAGAAGAACAGCGCCAAGACCGCTGCGTCTAAGTCTCTAAAAGAGAAGCGAGCTGAGAAGAAAACCAAGGCAGCTTCTAAGAGCAACGGATAGGCGGCCATTGCCGTAACTTCGCGAGCCGGGCCGACCAAGCCCGGCTCGTTTTTTCTCCGCTCGTTTTTTAAGCCGACCGCGTGGTTCGTGCATTAGCCTCGGGACTTGTGACCGGCCAGCAGGATGCAGAGCGCAGCATCTCCGATTCCGGTTTCGTCCTCGCTCCCCCGGATCGTCTCTACCTCCCGTCCGCTCTCTACGACACCTGGGATGCCGACGACGAGCTGTCCCTCGCTCGCTCGCTCGACTTTCGCACGTACCTCGCGACCCTCGCGCAGGGTCAGCCCACGGCCAGATCCCGCGGGATCGGCAATGGTCGCGCACTCCACGATGCTGCGATCAGCTACTCCCTGGCGGCACGGGTTGTGGATGCCCGTTCCGTCGGCATCCTCGGCGGTCACGGCGAATCGCGCGGTAGTGCGACCTATGAGGCCGTGGCGCGCATTGCCTATGCGCTCTCGCGACACGACTTCACGATCCTGACCGGCGGTGGGCCCGGCGCGATGGAGGCCGCACACCTCGGTGCGCGATACGCCCCACTCGGGGATGCGGCGTTCGCCGATGCGCTCGCTCGAATTTCGCGCGATCCGCACCTCTCCGACTTTCCGTTCCCCCACGGCTCGGATCTGGTCAAGGATGGCGCGTTCGACCCGAATGCGCTCCGACGACTGCACGCGTGGATGATGCCGGCCATGGAACTCGCGGTCGAGACAGAGGCATCCGCGGGCGCATCCATCGGCATCCCGACCTGGCTCTACGGCCACGAACCTGCGACGCCGTTGGCCACAGAGCATGCCAAGTACTTCGAGAATTCCATTCGCGAGGACGGTCTGCTCACCCTCGCGATCTATGGTGCGATCTATGCGCCCGGCAAGGCCGGGACGCTCCAGGAGATCTTCGAGGACGCGAACCAGAACTTCTATGGGCCGCCGAACGAGGGTTTGAGCCCCATGGTGTTCCTCGACCTCGACGAATACTGGACGAAACGGTTTCCTGTTGTGCCGATTTTGCGCGAGCTGTTCGGCGAGCGATTCGATGAGGTCGTCGCGGTAGCTCGATCCGCAGATGAGGCGATCGGCATTATCGAGGCCCGATCGGCGGACGTCGCGAAGTGGGCGTCGAGGGCGGTCGATCGCAAACTTCGGCCCTAGCGGAAGCCAATATGCTGATCGATCATGACTCGGCAGTCGCTTTCCATCCTCGCGGTGGCATCTCCGTATTCCTGGGACGTCGTCGAAAGCGCACGCCGAGCCGGGCTCGATGTGCGCTCCATCGACAACTACGGCGGTGCCGACGGCAGGCTCCCAGGTTTGGTTTCGCTCGAGCAGTTCGATGATCCCGATGCGCCCTTCGTGCTCGGGCTGTCCTCTGCCGCGCATCGTGCCTCAGCTGCATACCAGGCGTTCCGCGCCGGATTCCGCAATCCGATCGCTCTCGCCGATCCGACAGCGATCATCTCCTCGACGAGCGACCTCGCTCACGGCGTCTACATCAACGCCGGGGTCGTCGTCGGCTCGAACACGACCATCGGATGCCACGCAAACATCAACCGGTCGGCATCCGTCGGCCACGACAATCGGATCGGCTTCGCCACATCCGTCGCGCCGGGCGCAGTCCTTGCGGGCAGCATCACGATCGGGCCTGTTGCATCGATTGGGGCGGGGGCGGTTATTCTTCCCGGCATCACGATTGGGCGGCGCTCCGTTGTGGGAGCCGGCGCCGTCGTGACCCGAGACGTCGCAGATTTTGCAGTCGTAGTCGGCAATCCCGCTCGCGTGCTGCGTACGCTCGATCCTGTCGATGAGGATGACGCGTGCCCGTTCCACTGAGCGTGCCAGCCGCCGCTCCGACTCGTCTTGGCGGCGCCGAGCGAACCGCCGTCACGGAGGCCGTCGCGCGTATCCTCACCGACGGACCGTGGGTCGGCGGGGCGCCGGTCGCGCAGTTCGAGTCCGATTTTGCGGCCTACCTCGGCGGGACGGAAGTTGTGGGCGTGGCAAACGGGACGGATGCACTCGCCCTCGCGTTCGAGACCCTCGAGCTTCCTCGTGGCTCCGGCATCCTCATCGCCGCCAACGAGGGCGGATATGCGGCGACGGCGGCACGTCAGGTCGGACTCGTGCCGGTGGTGATGGATGTCGACCCGATCACACTTGCGCCCTCGGTCGACAGCGCCGACGCGGCCATCACCCCCGCGGTCTCAGCGATAGTCATCACCCATCTACACGGCGACGCGGTCGACCTGGCCGCACTCGACGCCTGGCGAAAGACGCGAAACCTGCGATTGATCGAGGACTGTGCCCAGGCGGCCGGGCTCCGCGTCGCCGAAACGCACGTCGGTCTCACCGGCGACGCCGCAGCATTCAGCTTCTACCCCACGAAGAACCTGGGCGCGATGGGCGATGCCGGAGCGCTCGTCTTTGCGGAGCAGACACACACGGATCGCGCTCGATCGCTCGCACAGTACGGGTGGGGGGAACGATTTCGAATCGAGGTACCGGGCGGCCGGAACTCCCGCCTGGATCCCCTGCAGGCGGTGATCCTGAGCGCGCGATTGCCGTTCCTGGACGACCGGAACGCAATTCGCCGCGCGATTTCGGCTCGGTATCGCGAAGCGCTCCGCAATACCGGGAGGATCTTCAGCA
>Ga0193728_1001114_pt1 | contig 13536 bp, 15 predicted proteins | sample U1c1metaG_FD_143037 | JGI IMG/M metagenome (GOLD analysis project Ga0193728, IMG submission 143037) | Soil microbial communities from a riparian zone of the East river system, Colorado, United States - U1c1 | ecosystem: Environmental > Terrestrial > Soil > Riparian zone | place: USA: East River...
TGAACCAACCGTAAGGTCAGCTGCTGAAGGCTCTAAAGGAGAATTGGCATTGGCAGAGATTATCGTTGTTACTTCAGGCAAGGGGGGTGTCGGAAAGACCACTACCTCCGCCAGCATTGCATGCGGACTCGCGCGGCGGGGCAAACGTGTCGTCGTAATCGACTTTGACATCGGATTGCGCAACCTGGATCTGATCATGGGGTGCGAGCGGCGCGTCGTGTATGACTTCGTTAACGTAATCCAAGGCGACTGCTCACTCAAGCAGGCGTTGATCAAGGACAAACGGATCGAGACGTTGTACGTCCTCGCTGCATCACAAACCCGCGACAAGGATGCCCTCACCACTGAAGGCGTGCAGCGCGTGCTCGATGAGCTCGCCAATGACGGCTTCGAATACATCATTTGCGACTCGCCCGCGGGCATCGAAAAGGGCGCACACCTTGCCATGTATTTTGCGGATCGTGCGGTCGTCGTCGTCAATCCGGAGATTTCCTCCGTCCGCGACTCGGATCGCATTCTCGGCCTGCTGGCCAGCAAGACCTCTCGAGCCGAGAAGGGAAATGGCGGAGTAAAGGAGCATCTCCTGTTGACTCGCTATAACCCGCGCCGGGTCGCCAGCGGCGAAATGCTGAGCGTCGACGATGTAAAAGAGATTCTAGGGCTCGATGTGATTGGCGTAGTACCCGAGTCGCCCGATGTATTGTCCGCATCCAATGCGGGCCTGCCCGTCATTCTCAACGACGTCAGCGACGCGTCTCATGCCTATGAGGATGCCGTCGCCAGACTGCTCGGCGAGACGGTGCCGCTGCGTTTTGTAGCGGAACCTAAAAAGGGCCTTTTCGCGCGTATGTTCGGGAGCTGACATGGGTCTACTGTCTCTATTTCGCAAGGCACCGTCATCGGCCAACCTGGCTAAAGAGCGGCTGCGCATCATTGTCGCGCAGGAACGAGGCGCGCGTGGAAGTCCGGACTTTCTACCCTTGTTGCGCCGCGAATTGCTCGAGGTGATCCGCAAGTACGTGAATGTGGATCCATCGGCGGTGCAGATCACGCTTGGTAACGAGGATGGCCACGAAGTGCTCGAACTGTCGGTGTTCCTGCCGGAAACCCAGCGCATCGCGTAACCCACAACAACAGGGTGTCGATTGCGCCCACCAACCCTGGCGTGGGACGATTCCGCGAACACGAATTTACGGGAGCTGGCGGATGAGCGGACGTGTGGCGTTGGTCACGGGCGGCGGCCGGGGGATCGGGCGCGAGGCGGCGCTATTGCTGTCGGCGGCGGGAGCGCGCGTGATGGTCGTGTCCCGCAGCGTAGCGGAACTGGCGGCCGTTGGCCTCGAATACGTCGCGGCCGACCTCGGCACCGCCGAGGGTTGCGCGCTGGCCGTAGCCGAGACCGAGCGACGACTGGGGTCGATTGACGTGCTGGTCGTCAACCACGGCATAGGCTCGGCACACGAGCGACTCGTGTGGGAGCAAGATCCCGAGGTCTGGCGCGAGACGATGCGCATCAACCTCGACGCTCCGTTCGAGCTCGCGCGCCTGACGGTAGGCGGCATGTGCAACCGCGGCTTCGGCCGGCTCGTATTCACCAGTTCGACCGCCGGCGAGAAAGCGGAACGCTCCGGCAGCGCGTACACCGCTTCCAAGCATGGGGTTATCGGGCTCGCGCGCGCCGTCGCGCAGGACGCAGGACCCTTCGGCGTCACATCCAACGCGGTGCTGCCCGGCTGGGTGCGAACGGAAATGGCCGAGCGCTCAGCAAGGACGGAGGCCGAACGGCGCGGCATCAGCGTCGAGCAGGTGTGGCGCGAGCGCGCCGACATCTACCCGCAAAAGCGCGTGCTGGAGCCGCGCGAGGTCGCGCAGGTGATCGCGTTCCTCTGCAGCGACGCCGCCGGGGGCGTGAACGGCGAGGCGATCACCGTGGCTCTCGGCGGCGTGTGGTAGGCATTCCAATCCACTCAGTCGGACTTTGCAGCTTTGGCTTTCGCTTTCACCGCATCCAGATGGGCATTTGCCTTGTCTTTACACGCTTTTTGAGCATCACCTTGCATCGCCTCGCACGTCGCCAGAGCGACTTTTGTGTCGCCCTCAGCTTGAGTAACGGCGGAGTCCACTACAGCGCCGACACTCTTGTCGGCCGCCTTGGCGGCGGCGTCCGCCCGGTCTTTAGCGGCCTCGGCCTCGACTTGCTTCACTTTCTCGTCGGCCTTGGCGTTCTCCTCGGCCGCATCACTCTTGGCTTTGGCGACGTCCGTTTGAACCTTTTCAGGCGATTCGGCCTTGTTGCAGGCAGACAGGCTCAGTAAGGCGCTGGCGAACAACGCGCAGCATAACGCTAGTCTCATTTGAATCCTCCGGTTTTCCACTCGAAGGGGTGGAATGTTAACGACGGAGCATACGCCTGCGGTCAGCGCGATCCACCCGGCAAAAGCCCTACTCTGCGTGGGACGAATCCTATATTGCGCGCCGATGCGCGTGGTCGGCGCGGTAGAGCGCCAAGGCTGGGGCACCCCAAATTGCGCGTGACAAAGGTGGTCATGGCCGGCGAGTGCGTTACTGTGTTTTTCTTGCCTGGTCATACACTTCCCGGATAGCGCTGATCACCGTCTCCGGATCGTCGAACTGAATGTATTCCGAACTATGGTGGGCGAATATCTGTTTGGAGTTCGAAGACAGTGCGAGCCAGCGCGCCTGTGCTTGCGTGATCTCATGCTCATATTTCATACGGTCCGGCGCGGCCGCCGGCACGCCGTGGTTGCCGCTGGTGAGCACGCGAATCGGCCGCGAGCCAAACGAGCGCTTATGCTGCTGCAAATAGGCTTCGTCCTGTGTCATCTGCTCCATCTCCGAGGCATAAGCGTCGTACATCGCGATTTTGGTTTGCGCGATCTCCAACAGCTTGGCATTCAATTCCGGCGACCATTCCGCCTCCGGCAACCCGCGAAAAAACTGCTGAGCACAGGTCTTTTGCGAGTCGCCAGGGCCCGACCCCAAGGCCGGCAGCGGCCTGTGTTCGGCAATCGCGTTACGGCAGTCACGCAACTGAGAAACGAATCCCCCGCGCCCTCGACGGTCCTGTTCCTGCATCACAGTCGGTTCAAGGTCGGTCGCGTCGGCGTCAACGAGGACCAGCCCGGCGACCTCGCGCATGTGCAGGTCCGCAAAAGTGCGTACGTTGTCGCCGCCAAAGGCGGCCCCCACCAAAATATAGGGCCCCGCGATGCCGGCACGATGCAGCGCGCTGTGCAGTTCCTCGGCTATGCGCACGCTCGTGCGCGGCATGGGACCGGGATCACTAAACCCTGCCCCGGCACGGTCATAGCTGCAGACGCGCGTCCACTTTGCGATCTGTGGCTGCACCGTTGACCACGCGGGCGCCCAGTCTTCAAAACCGGAATCGAAGATCACCGTGGGCGAGCCGCTCCCCATGCAATAGAGATTCAGCCGGAATCCGTTTACAGGAACGAGTCGGCCAGGTTGCGCATAAAGGATGTCAGCGGGAGAACTCCCACCACTCGCAACTTGCTGGCCAAAGATCGATGCCGCAGGGACGAGCATTGCCAATAGAAGGCCTGTTCCTAGCACGAGGCTCATCTTCTTCTTTAGTATCACGTGGTTACGCAGGCCCCAATCATGGTGTGTGAATGGCTAGTGCTGCGCAGTGATGGCAATGCCCGCGGCGGGTGCGAGAGCGCCGAAGTAAACCTGATACTCGTCATTCAGGGCGCGCACGGAATTGTCATGTGCGAGATCGTTCAGAAAAAGATCGACCGTGGACTTCGCCCAGACTACTCCATCCGGCCCGAGCCCATGGGTGGCATCTACTGTTTTGCCGTGCAAGTACTCACTGCGCGATAGTTTCGAACTGTATTCATATCGCAATATTCTTTGGCCGTTGACATAGAGCTCGTAGTGCATGGTGTGTTCGCCGCTCATGATCACCGGCGAAAGCCCCAGGGTGCCCACCGATAACAACCCGCTGAAGAAATTTTTTGCGTCCACTCTAGCTGGGTGCACCGAGTGATAAATGCGCAGTTGAATCGGGGAGCCCGGGGCTTCCTTGGATAGGTGCGCGAACAGGTGAGCGGATTGCAGCCCATCGAAAAGATCATCCCCCGAAGCATCGGCGCGAAACGAGATGGTAGGGAGCAGCACGGCCGCCTGATCGCCGGCCTGGCTTGCGGGTGACGCGGCGGCGCTTGACGCGGTGTTGTCGGCCACGACCGGCCATGAAACCAGGCAAAGCATCACCATCACGTGAGGTGCGAAAGTGCCGGAAAGAGCTCGTTCCATGGCGGTTTTCCTTACTGGTAGCATCTGACGCCCACTACCGCGGGCAGCACGCTGTCGATGGGAACATCGGGGGAGACATGCGGATCGGTGGCCCCTTCGGTGAAAGCGACGGCGTTGTTATGCAGGAATTTCTGAACGTACTGTGCTTCGAGTGCAAAATTGAGGTTCTGCGGCAACACACCTTGCTTGAGCAGTTCCTGGGCATTTAGGGTGCCCACGGCCACCCCGACGACATCCCCACGAGCGCCGATCACCGGGCCGCCACTGGCGCCCGGTTGGATGGGTGCTGAGAATTGGAACTGACCCAAGGAACCAGTCAGGCCTGCGCGGGAGCTCAGGGTGCCGCGAGTGACCGTCGGTGCGTCGGTCATCAGGGATTGGAGCGGAAATCCGATATTGGCGACGTTCTCGCCCAATTCCAGGCGACCCTCGTGACGCAGCGGAAGGAAATGCTCGCTGCTTACGTGGGTGTCAAGCACGGCCATATCCAACAGGGCACTGCTCGCCGTCACGGTCGCCGGAAGGGCATTACCCCCATAGCGCACGTCGATGACCGCGCAGTTCTGCACGACATGCGCTGCGGTAAGCAGCTGGCCCGTACTATTCACGAAAAATCCGGTTCCGCTCATTGCGGCGTGGTCCTTATCAACCAGCAATTCCAGGTTGAGGGGGGTCTTCTCTGCCGTGGGGAATTTATCGGCGGTCGGACGCAATTGGGCGACGATATCGGTCAGCGTTCGATTGCTCACCTGCTCCATCAGGCGACCGATGACATCGGAATTATAACCTCCAAATCCCGGAGCCCAGCGGACCACGGAATCTCCCTTCAATACTGAAACGCCGGCGGAGTTGAAAACCGCGTAATGCGCGGTGGCGACCAATTGTCGATCTTCGCTCTTCACGTTCGGATGCATCGCGATCAGCAACCCATATCCAGGTGTGCCTGCTGCTTCGTACATGAAACTCGTATTAAAGAAGTGGCGGGCCGATTCGAGCGTCGTTTCCTCAAACGTGTTTCCCAGCTGCACGGAGTCGGTGGTTTGAAAGCCGCTCGCGGAACGGAAGACGCTGCGAAATTCCCGCACTTGTTTCGGCAAGTAAATGGCCACCGAGACATTGGCCGGCAGCACCACATCCTTCGGCAGGGTCAGACCATCGGCGGCCAGGCAGGTCGATGCTGTCGAGGCTAGTACAACCAAGCCAGCAAATAACTCGTGGCGCAAACGCATGGTCCTCTCCCTAGGCATCCCGTCCGGACATTGGTGGAATTCCTCCGCTCGTAGGGCGGATCGCGTGCTAAATTCTCGCTCCTTAGTCTTACGGTTAGTTTCCTCTCGAAATTGTTTGGCGACAAGCGGGCAGACCGAGGAATGGGGCCGATGCGGGTTGCGGCCTTGTCAGCGACGGTTGCTTTCTCGAGCAGTGATTATGTAAGGTGCATTTTCTTTATGACCCTGATCGACCGTAGAACCGTGATAATCGGCGCGGCCGCGTTGGCCGCCGTCAGAACTGCTGAGAGTGCCAAGGGTGACACAGCGGAGGTGCAGATGAATACGCCAACTGAACGCGTACTGGGCATCGGCGGACTATTCTTCCGGAGCCGCGACCCCAAAAAATTGGCGCAGTGGTATGAACTCAATCTCGGCATTGACCATCGAGTGTGGCAACAAGCCGCCGGCCCGACCGCATTCACTCCGTTTGCGATGGATACGGACTATTTCGGATCGAAACAGCAAGGGTGGATGCTGAACTTTCGTGTTCGAAGTTTAGACGCCATGGCCGCGCAGCTGCAGAAGTCCAACATTGAGGTGAAGGTGGATCCTGAAAAATCTCCCTACGGCCGATTCGCCAGACTGCACGATCCGGAAGGCAATCCGATCGAGCTTTGGGAACCGGCAAGCCCGGCATAACCATTTGAAATGCTCGCCGCACACATGGCGTCCACGCGAGATCGCGCCGGACATCAGAGGCCGAGACTCTCACAGGTAGAAGATGTGGTTGCCGATCGTCGCGATGGTTTTTCGGGTCCTCGACCATGCTGGGTGGACGCTGGTCGCGTGATAGAACAAGGCACCCGGCACCAGCGGCTCGTGCTGGTCATCGTACGCCGCGCTCGCCACAGCCATCGCCTGTTTCCAGTCAGGTCCGTCCTGCGGCGACAATGCGCCCAGCTCCGTCCATGAGAAGTCCGCGACGAAACGCGCGCGACTTGGATCCCACCGATACTGGTGGACCACCCCGCACACCGTGTGCGGAAAGTGGTCGGCGCGGGTCCGGTTCAAGGTGACTTCGGCAACGGCGTACTGCCCTTCCAGCGGTTCTCCGCGAGCCTCGAAATAAATGTTCTCGGCAAGGCATTCAAGATCAGTCGCCCGCCGCTGCGCGAGCGCCGCTTCGCGCTGCTCAGCATGTACCCGGGCAGGCTCGATGAGCACTCTGTCCACATAGGCAAAGCGGACGATGCCGATCACGCCGATGATCAGCATTCCGAACACCGAGAAGAACTTCAAATTGCCCGTGTCGACGAGAAGCCAGTAGTAGGCGAATCGGCGCCGCCAAATTGCCGGCCAGAAACGCGCCTCGAAGAGCAGCGATCTGAGCATGTTGATCCGGCTGCGACTGCAGCGCGAAACCCCGCTACAAGAGGCCGTCCAGCCGATCGAGGTCGTTGACGACGCGCCAATGGCCGCCGCCCTTCTCCACCCTCACGCGCCACTCCTCCAGCCGAGCGAGGTATTGGCGGGGATCGAAGTTGTCCGAACGAAGCTTCGTCACGTTGAGCGCGACCACGTCGAAGCCCTTGAAATCGAGCGGGATGTCCCGGACATAGCCCTTGGCGAGATCCTCCTTCATGTCGGAGAAGATTAGAATCTCCTTGCGTGCTGTCCGCTTCTCGTTCAGGAACTCGATCGCCTGCAGCAATCCCCCGGAGATGTCGGTATAGGGCGCCGGTGTTGCCTGGTCGACGAACTGCTCCACGCGGCTTGCAAACGCACGCTTTTGCTGGTTCGTGGTGCTCGGACGATCGTCGAATGTTGCTTTGGCGATGATGTTCTTTTCCGAGAAGCTCGCCGTATCGATCCTCGCGACCGCAATCGAGTCCGACGACTGCAGCCGCGACAGCGCGTAGAGGGCGATCTGTTCTGCCTTGCTCATCTGCCTGTTGTACGATCCGGAAGTATCGACCAACAGATAGACTCCAGTATTGTGAGGACCGGGCGGCGTGCAGGCTCCCGTTGCAAGAGTTGCCGCAAGCAGGAAGACCGGGCGCTTCATGACCGCGCCTCCTGCCAGGATCCGGCCTCCCCGGGGCCGGGGGCTTTCGCTGCCAAGCGGGTCGCAGTCGCCGTCCTGGCTTCGACCCACAGCGGCAGGAATAACGGCAGGTCGTAGAGGCGTTGGGCGAGTACCCCGAGGTGGCGAGTTCCGTTGCCGAACACCCGCAGGATCAACGCAAGCGCACGCAGAATCGCGATGCCTGTCAGGCCGACGACCGTTCGTAATGAGTGCACGAAGGTCTCCAGAGGAATCGCGACGAACACCAGCGCGAAAGGCAGGATGAACCCCATACCCATCTGAGCCGCGGTCGTGATCCAGAGGTGTTGGTTCACCATGGATCCAGTGCTGTCGCTGCGCAGCAGCGCGTTGGTGGCCAACTCATCCTGCAGCAATACTTCGCGCATGTATGCGAGCCCTGCCTCGACACTCGCCATCATGAGCAAAATCGCAAACGTGATGACTATCATCCGTAGGCGCATCTTGTCCGTCAGCGCGCCGATCACCGGAAACAAGCGGGTAATGCGCAGAGACTCCATGAGAAAGAGGCCCATGGAGACCTCGACCATGATGATGACCAGCGCCGCAATGTCGGCCGTGCGGAACGCGCCGATGAAGTTGGTTCCACCGACCATCTCGGCCATGGGTCGCGCAATCAACGTAAAATTGATTGCGGCCCCGGCTGTCGCCACCGCCAGCACCAGGGCCGAGATGAAGAAATATACGATCGACGAGGACGACAATACCGACTCGGCACGATTCTCGCCGCGAACGATCGTCTCGTACTCCTCCATGTGGCGGTCGATGGAGAGCGAACGTTCGATGACGCTCTCGACGGTCTTGTTCACGTGCCCGAGCGTCTGCTGGATCAAGCGGCAGTCAGGCATCATTTGCCGCAGCAACGCGTGTCGCTCGCCACTCGCCTTTCGATAGTCACGCATCGCCTCCGTATGCGCCTTGACCAGCGATTTGTGAATATCGGCGAGGATCTCAGCTCCCGCGTTGCGCGCGTCGAGCTTGGCCACGACTCCGACCGCTTGGGCCCAGCCCGGCGCTTCGGGTGGGACGTCCACCGCCTTCTCCTGGTCCTCCTCAATCCGCAGGATCGCCCCGCTCAACCTTAGGTGCATCTCTGGATAGCCCGCAAGGTCCTTGCGTACAGTGTCGCCCACGCGCGCGAACTCGCGCTCGACGATGCGCTCCTTGGCCTCACGGCCTGCCGCGAGCAATACCGCCCGATTTCGCGCGCCGAGACGCTGCTCTGCCTGAGTGACGGAGTGCGAAGCCAGCCTCAGCCCTCGCGCCAGGGCTCCGCAGCCCGCATGGATCGCTTGATGGGCCGTAGTTCTCGCGAAGTAGAGCGCGGCCACGAGGAGAACCACCAAGATTACCGCAGACAGCGCGGGCCAAGGCGTGAGTGTCAACAGGTTTGTCATGGACATATCGGTGCTCACTTGGTGTGTTGCGAATGCGGGGAAGACCTGAGCAGTGCGCAGATACGGACTGCAGTCCAAACTGAAACGCGATGCGTTAGGTGGACCTGCGCCTTGGGTCCCAAGGGCGCTTGAACCGTGGGCGGTCTGTGAAGCCGCACCATGCCGTGTTGTTCCATCCTGGTAACCCCGCTGTCATAGGAGACCCCTTAGACCGGTAGCTTTGCGAACCCTTCTTTCGAAAGGCGTGCCTTTATCAGATTCGCGGTCAGCGTAGGGTAAGGTGGCGTCCTGCTATGTGACCTAAGTCACGTTCCCGGCACACGGGAGTCTTCGGATTTGGCTTGGGCGCCTGGCTGCTTCACCGGGCCCGTTGCCTAAGGTCAAGGAAGCAGCTTACGCAGTGACTGCGTCGACAGATCGTCAAGGTGCCGAAATGCCGGTGCGATACTCTCGATCTGATGGGAAGGTACTTGGTACTCTTCGAAGTACACCTTCCATTCGCGCAGGATCCTCCAAATTCTGGCGATACTCTCGGCGGCAGCCTCCGCGGACAAGGTGAACATCTCGCGACCGTCAAAAGCATTGTCGAGGGTCGCGATCCGTCCCTGCGGCCCGACGCCCAGGTGCAAGCGCCGCTCGGACGCCAAACTCGCTCGCGGCATGACATCGTACAGCGGACTCAAGCGCCATCCGAGAAGGCGCGGGTCCCAGACAAAGCCGTGGTTGCGCAGATGATCATCGTCGTTATTGACGAAGATGTTGAACACGAGGCGCTCAAACAGCTCGCGATTGTTCTCGCGTATCACGTCCGGGTGGCAGTACCGTCGAACCGCTTGCGCCAGATCTGCATAGGACTTAGTCGGAGATTCCATCTCGTCACACGCCAGAAGCGTAAGACCGCTGACAAACCCCAAACGCTTCTCTGCCAGTCCGTACGCCGGAACCGTGCTGAAAAGATCTTTCGGCAGCGCGGCATCTTGACCTGCCTTGGCCCAATATCGATCGAAGCGGCGGATGAGCATTACGCTCCGGGAACCAAAATGAAGCAGCTTCACCGGAGGTACGGTGAGACCCGAGGCGGCCGCCAGTCGCAGCGTCGCCGACTCAAGAACCGGAACCTGCAGCGCATCCTTGCGGCTCGGAAATTTAGCGAGCCACAACACCCGTTCCTCATCACGAACCGTCGCTTTCGGCCTTGCGCCGCCGAGCGCGCTGCCCTCCGCGAAGATTTCCTCGAGATGGGCGGGAACCGGCAAGCCCTCGTCGATGCGTTGGGCAGCGTCCATCAAGTACTCAAGATTGTCCCAAGATCCAAAGCCCGGCGTGGCGGCCGAATCTCGGGAAGATCGGATATCGATCGCTCCCACACGCTGACTGCCCGCATGGAGCAGATAACTTGACTCCGGCAGGCTGTTGGCGGGTACTTTCAGGCGGGACTCGATGACCCGCCGGCCCCAGGCATCGGGCGCCGCATCGCGAATTCCGCCGAACAGGGGGAGATTGTTCGGCGGAAATAGAGCCGTACCGCGTACAAGGTCCATGTCGCGAAGACTCAAGGCTACGGGATCCACCTCGAGGGCGCCGGGACGTTGCAGATAACGCAGCCCGTACGCGAACGTTGAGGCCGACAGCTTCGCTCCCTCTTCGGACAACGTGAGCTGGCCGCAAGGCACCCACTCCGTGTCGAGATAGATGAAGACAAACAGCTTCTGTTCCGTTGCGGCCATGTTTTAGAAGTCGATCTCTTCGAGTTCGCGCTTTGACAGCTCCCGGGCCCGGCGCCGCTGTTCTTTTGCACTGAGAGCGGCTAGAGCAGGATCCGTCTCAGACAAAAGTTCCAATAGGGTTTTGCCCGGCACAATGGCTTCCAGATAGCGCAGGACTTGACCCATCGCGATTCCAGGATCGCCTTTTTCAAGCCGATACGCTGTGTTTCTTGACAGGCCGGCCCGGAGGGCCGCTTGGTCCTGTTTCATGCCGCGAGCGATCCGTAAGCGCGCGAGGGTCGCGCCCAGCTTTTTCGCTTCAGCAGCTTGGGTCGAGTTCAGGAGTGCGGATTGGGTGACTTTCATTCTCGTTTAATCAAGCCTTGATAGCCTAACGAGTGATTAATCGAGCATATCATGCGGGTCAGCGGCGATCAAAGAGCAAGGAAGTTTAGCCTCTAAAATCGATCCTTAAGCCGATAATGATCGATTAATCGAACAATTCGACTGCCTGCCGGTTGCTGGGGCGGCAGAACAAAGTCCTGGCGATGGGAATCGAACCCGCACGAGGGGTCAATCGACACCCGCAGTTTCGGGTACCTACTCAGCAAAGAGTGCCTTGATGTCCCGCGGGCTCAATGTGTTCACCGGCACCGTCCACTGGTCGTCGCCGACTGCGTGGGGCACCAAGCCGGCTCCCGCGTCGCTCACCGAAATTTGCTCGATAAAATCCAGATGATGACCTTCACGCCAAGGCAGGGTGGACAGTTGAATCTCCCAAGGTTCCGATCCGCCCCGCACTCGTCCTACTGAAAACTCGCAATCTAAGTACCCCACAATCTCCTCGCGGGTCGCCTTGGTCGCTTCAATGAGTGCCTCAAGGGACGGCGCCATCGGCAAATCCTTCGCCCGGTTCCGGACGTACATGAATTCGTTGCCGACGACCACGAGGGATCGTAAGAGTCGCCCGGAATGCTCCACTCGAATCACTAGAAACTGTCCTTTCGCGCCAGACAAGTGTCGCCATGATTCGATGTAAGAACCATCGAGGCCCAGCTCATGCATGCGGTTGGGTGGAATCCGCTGCAAGCGACCCGTGTCCGGAGTGCCGTCGGACGGCTGAAAGGCTATGTCGTGGCTCCACGTTGCGACGGTACCTGCCATCGTCGTTCGACCGGCAAACCCATTTTGGCCCGCCAACAACCGCAGTTGCTGATCGGTCAAGTCGGCGAAGGATTGCGCCGCCGAAATCCCTGACCGAATCTTAGGAATTCGAATATCCGCGAAATACGTCGGAGTTTGGAGATAGTGGACGTCGAGCGTGCTGGACTTTACCGTCCCCCTCATAATCCAATCGCGGCTCCACTCGCCCCACAACCACGTCGGGAGCCGCGTGACCGACTCGGGAGCCGTGGCGTCGGTGTGGACTCGCGTTGCTAACGGAGCGTCCGCAACAGCTAGATTCATTGACGCGAGTATCCCCGCAGAGGCCAAAACTACAACGCGCATTCCCCACTCGGTCGCATATTTCATTCCATTCAAGAACGGAGATCATACCGAACGCTCGGCGGCAAAGCGGTCGTTCGTGACGTGCGGTAAGCTACCTCATACAAAGCGCCAGGGAGGCAAGAGCACATGCGCAATGGATGCAGGCCAGTGGCCATCGCGTCAGGCGAGTCAATGGAAGGGGAGATTGACTTAGGTGCCATGCCAATCGGCGCCCTTACGCGGATAGCGTCGGTCCTCGGACAAAGGATGTGTCTCATGCGCCTGTCTTGCTTTGCCATTGCTTCAGGTTGTTTTCGACCGCCCGTCGGCATCGCAGTTTTGCTAATCGCGATGCCATTCCGGATGTCACTGGCGGAGGGCTTGCTTGGGCTCTATGTTGGAGCCGCCGCCGGGCAGTCGCGAGTCGAGGCAACCGCGCCAGATGCGCCAGATTTCCGTGAAAACCACTCGGCATTCAAGGTCATGGTTGGAATACGGCCGTTGTCGCTGCTGGGTGCTGAAGTTGCTTACAACGACCTCGGACATCCGAGTCGGCAGAACGGGATTGAGATCGCAGATGTCAAAATGAAAGGCGAGTCTGCATTCGGCGTTCTCTATCTGCCAGTTCCCATTGTGGATGTTTTCGTGAAAGGGGGATTGGCGCGCATTGACAGCACAGCCAGCACCAACATTGCATGTATTGGCAATGTATGCCCGGAGACGTTGGTGGCTACTCACAAACCCGAACGGCGCACTAACGTGGGCTTCGCAGGCGGTGCAGGCGTGCAGTTCAAAATGGGTTCACTTGCTGTGCGTGGCGAATATGAACGCTTCAACGCGGCCGGTGGCAATCCAAGCTTGTTAACAGTTGGGATTGTCTGGAAATTCTAGTCGATTGAGCTACGCTTGCCCTCTTCCCAATAGGGACGGGATCACGCTTCGGGGACGGGCCTATTAAATGAAACACATGGCGCTGTTGTTATTGGGACTGGCATTGCTCCCGCATGCGGTTCAGGCCAATCAAACACCTGTCTCTGCGTGCGTGGAGGCGCTTGAACAATTAGAAGCGCTCCAGACTGCCGCTCCGGTGTACAAGCTTACGGGAGGTCAGGAACCTCAATATTTAGCTGACGCGGACCGTCCGGCCGAAGTAGCTCGCCTAAAGACAATCGTCGCCGGATCGTGCAGTGGGGAGCCTGAAATTAGGCGGAGTGAGGAGTCTGAAGCGGAGCTTCTGCATCGCGCGCGCTCGCCAGGGTGCATGCAAGATCGCGACAGACTGTCGATGATGGAAAAGCCAGAGTCACGCACGCCGGAAGACGATCTCG
>Ga0193728_1001115_pt1 | contig 13535 bp, 14 predicted proteins | sample U1c1metaG_FD_143037 | JGI IMG/M metagenome (GOLD analysis project Ga0193728, IMG submission 143037) | Soil microbial communities from a riparian zone of the East river system, Colorado, United States - U1c1 | ecosystem: Environmental > Terrestrial > Soil > Riparian zone | place: USA: East River...
CCGGGTACAGCTGGAGTTGAGCACGCCGCTCGTGTTCGACTCCTACCGGCGCAATCGCACGACGGGCAGCCTGATCGTGATCGACGAAGCGACAAACGAAACGGTCGCCGCTGGGGTGATCCTCGACACGGAGGTCGAGGACCTGCCCGAGAGCAAGAGCGAGCGCAGCCCGAACGTACGCTGGCAGGGCACGCGCGTGACGCGCGAGCGGCGCTGGGAGTCACTCGGTCAGTCGGGGGCGACGGTCTGGTTCACAGGCTTGCCAGGTGCCGGCAAGTCGACGATGGCCGCGGCAGTCGAGGAGCGCCTGCTCGCCGCTGGGCGCTCGGCGTTCCTGCTTGACGGCGACAATCTGCGTCACGGGCTCAACGGCGATCTCGGCTTCGACGAGCATGCGCGCCGCGAGAACGTCAGGCGCACGTCGCACGTCGCACGGCTGCTCGCCGAGTCGGGCACGATCGCGCTGGTCAGCCTCGTCAGCCCGTATCGCGTCGATCGCGAGGCCGCCGCGAGCTTGCACGCGACCGATGAGCTGGACTTCCTCGAGGTCTTCGTCAACGCGTCGCTAGAGCTGTGTGAGCAACGTGACCCGAAGGGTCTCTACGCTCGCGCGCGCGCCGGCGAGCTGACCGGGCTGACCGGTGTCGGCGCGCCATATGAGGCGCCGGCTGACCCTGACCTCGTGCTCGGCACGCTCGACGAAACGGTCGAGCGCGGCGTCGAGCGCGTGCTCGAGCTGCTCGCCGCGCGCGGGCTGCTGCCCGAGCGCTGAGCGAGTCAGCTCATTGCTTCGCGGGCGCTGAGTGCAGCAGCACGGTCGTGCTGTCGCCGGCGACGAAAGTGCCCTTCTTCACGGGCGTGGCCTCGGCGCGATAGCTGCCACCCTTCTGTACTTTCACGATCGCGCTGAAGCGCGAGATGGTCTTTGTCGCGCGCTTGGCGGTCGTGCTGAACTGCGTCGCGAATTTAGTCGTTCGTTCGGAGGTCTTTTCGGTGTTGCCCGGTCGCGCGGCTTTGCGCAGCTGAAAGCTCACGCGCGCGCCGACGCTCGCCGGCGTGACGGTGCCGTACAAGCGGACGAGGCCTTTGTGGCTCGACGTGCGGACTTTCAGCGTCACGCGCAGGGCTGCGTCGATCGTGACGACGGAGCTGTACAGCGGACGCGGGTCGAGCGTGCTGACGCGGTACTGCGTGCTCCTCAGCAGCCGCGCGACGGGGAAGGTGAAGCCGCCGAAGGAGTTGGTGAGGATCGGCAGGCTGATCGTCGTGAACGGCGCGAGGTACGGGTAGGGGCTTTCCTGCAGGACGATTTTGCGTGCGGCGTTGCCGCTGCCGCTGAGCAGCCCGGTCAGGTTCAAAGAGCCGCCGTAGACGGTCGGCGCGGTCGGCTTGGTGATGCTGAACTTGGCCTTGCGGACTTTGCTGCCCGCGAACGTGCGGTCTTTGCCCGGCTTCAGCCCCTTTTCGTTACTCGCGACGAGCCGGTAGTGATAGCCCGGGAGCAGCCCCGTCGCCGCCTGACCGACCTTCACGCGCACGGTCCCTGCGGGCAGGGTCGCGGGCGTCGTCTGTTTGCCGTATGCGACGGTCGGGCCGTACTGGAAGTAATACGTCGTCGCAGCGCCGCGTGGGTTGACCGCGCCGAGTAGCGTTGCGGAGGTGGCTTGCACGTGACCGACGCCGCCGGTGGAGACGCTCGGTGGGCCGAGCCTGATGGCTTTGGCCGCATGCGTGACCGACGCGAATCCGAGAATTGCGGCGGCGAGCAGCGCGAGGCAGAACGCGAGCCGGCGGCCCGTATTCCTTGAGCTCATCTGCGAATCCCTCCCTTTCGTGCTGGCCACGGCGTAGATCTGACCTTACTCCGCGCGATGTCTCTTGAACACGCTCGTATGTCGTTCGATGCGGCTGTCGCGCTTGAGGCCTCGATTGACGGGACTTTCACCAAATCGTTACGCCGCGGCGGCTGTCTGCGTCGAGCATGGAGGCGCAGCAATCAGGCTCCCACCCCTGCGCCGTGCAGCCGGGCGCCCACAGTAGCCAAGCAAAGCTCCACGTGCCCACCGAATCGATCGCCAGCCCACCGCAGAGCGCAGCCGCCGCGGCGGCGTGCGCGGGCTGTGGCGCGGCGCTGGCGGAGGATCAGCGCTACTGCCTGCAGTGCGGCGAGCGGATCGCGCCACCCAGCAGTGTCTTGATCGGCGGGGTGCCGTCATCGACGGCCGGCGCGGCGCCGTCGATGCAGACGGCGCGTGTGCCACCCGGCTATTCGCCGCCGCGTACAGCCGGCGGGCAGGACAGCGGCGAGCGGCGGGGAAACGCAGTGACGATCATCGCGGGTGTCGGCGTGCTGTTGCTCGCGATGGGCGTAGGGGTGCTGATCGGTCGCTCGGGCAGTTCGAAGTCAAATGCGCCGGTCACGCCGGTGATAAATGTCGCGACTGCGCCGGCGTCGGCGACTGCACCGGCGGCCGCGGAAGCGGCGTTCGCGAGCGACTGGCCGCAAGGCACGAGCGGCTACACGGTCGAACTGCAGGCGCTGCCTAGCGCCACTACCCAGCTGAGCGCCGTCGAAGCGGCAAAGAACGCGGCAAGCGCGAAGGGCGCAAAGTCCGTCGGGGCGTTGAAGTCCGACGAATTCAGCGGCCTACCGGCAGGCGATTTCATCGTCTACTCGGGCGTCTACAAGAAGCAGGCGGAAGCGAGCAAAGCGGCGAAGGGCTTGCAGAAGAGCTTCTCGGGCGTGAAGGTGATCCACATCGCGTCGGCGGGCGGATCGAAGGCCTCGGCTGCAGGGTCGGGCGCGGCTGCGACGCCGGCTGGGAAATCGGGCGTCGGCGCGAGCGAGAGTCATCCGGCGCCGCCGAGCGTGATCGAAAACCTGCGCAAGCACAAAGGCAAGAGCTACGAGGAAGAATCGAAGAACCTCCCGAACGTCGTCTCGACAGGCTGAGCGATGAGCCGCCTCGGCGAATCGATCGGCAGGCAGAGGCGCGCGGGCGCGCCGGACGACGCTTTCTCAGCGGCGGCGCCGGTCGCGCTCTCGTCGCAGGCGCCACAGCCGCTGCCTCCTGAGCCGTCGGGGACGGATCGCAGCGAACTGCGTCGCCGCCGCGACGCGCTGGCCGAGCAAGTCACGGAGCTGCACTGGGATCTCGGCGGGCTCGCGTATGAGATGGCGATCCGCGATCACTTCCGCCTCGACGTGCTCGTGCGCCGCGCGGCGCTGCTTCAGGAGCGCGACGCGGAGCTCGCCGAGCTCGAGCGGCTGCTGCGCCTTGAGGAGAGCGCGAGCGCCGGAAGCTGCCCCGGATGTGGCGCGCCGCACAGCCGCGGCGCGGCGTTCTGCTGGCAGTGCGGGACGACGCTGATGGAGCGCGTGCCGAGCGCCGTCTCGCTGACTGACGGGTAGGCAGCGTGACGGGAGCAGACGAGCGAGCAGGGACGTGTGAGGATTGCGCTGCGCCGCTCGCACGTGGGCAGCGCTACTGCCTCGGCTGCGGCGAGCGCACGGGGCTGCGCAGCGCGCAACTACTCGACCTCTTGAGCCGTCTTCGCGAGCACGCTACGGCAGTTGCCGACGATCCTCAGGGGCCGGGCACTAGACAGCAGGTTGCGTCGAGTGGCGTCGCGCCAAGCGGTGTGGGACAGCCCAGCGGCGAGTGGCGCGCGCGCGGTCGATCGCGCGTGCCGGCGCTCGCGCCGGCGATTACGCGCGTCGGGGAGCTGCCACCGCCGTCGCGACGCGTCTCGGCGCTGCTCGTGCTCGCATTCCTTGGCTTTGGCGTGCTGCTCGGCAACGTCGCGAGCTCGCGCGTCGAAGACAGCCTTGCGGCGTCAGCGCGCCAGCACTTCAAGCTGCTGCTTCCTGCCGCGAGCGCCGCAGCGACAGTCGCACCGGAAAGCTCGACGGCGAGTGCTGAACCGCCCGAAGTCACCGCCGAACCGACCCCCGACGTGAGCGAAGCTGTGGAACTGGCAAGTGCGCCCGCGCAGACGACGCCCGCCGCGAGGACGAACGCCGGCGGTGGTTCTCAAGGCAATGCAGGGGGCGGCAAGCCGACTGCGCCAGCGGCCAACGGCCCTGCGACAAAGCTGCCGCCGATTAAGCACGTATTCGTGATCATGCTCTCGAACGAGCCGTACGCGTCGGTGTTCGGCCCGGCCTCGAGTGCGCCGTATCTGACGCACACGCTCGAGCATCGCGGAGAGCTGCTCGTGCGCTACTACGCGGTCGCCCACGAGCAGCTCGCAAACGCGATCGCGCTGTTGAGCGGGCAAGGCCCGACACTGGCGACGGCTGCGAACTGCCCGGTCTACAGCGAGCTCGCACCGGCGAGCGTTGGCGGCGAAGGGCAGGTCACCGGCGAAGGCTGCGTCTATCCGACGAGCACCGAGACGCTGCCGGGGCAGCTCGCTGCGAAGCACCTGACCTCGCGTGCGTATGTGCAAGGCATCGACGAAGCAGGCGTCACCGCGACGGCGTGCGCGCGTCCGGCGCTCGGGCAGTCGGACGCGAGCGCGACGGCGACGGCGACGCAGGCGTACGCGACGTTCCGCAACCCGTTCGTCTACTTCCACGCGCTGAGCGACTCACCGACGTGCGCACTCGACGACGTCGGTTTGACCAGCCTTGACGGCGATCTGGCGAGCGCGAAGCGCACACCGAGCTTCTCCTACATCGTCCCGGACCGCTGTCACGACGCGAGCCCCGGACCGTGCCCGGGCAGCGGCGCTGGCGGCGTCGCCGGCGCCGACACGTTGCTCAAGCAGATCGTGCCGAAGATCCTCGCCTCGCAGGCCTACAAGCACGGCGGGCTGCTCGTGATCACGACCGACGAGGCGCCGTCGAGCGGCGAATATGCTGATTCGAGCTCGTGCTGCGGTCAGCCTCGCTTTCCGAACCTGCCGCCGCCGACGGGCCCCGCCGCGGCGTTGCCGCCGGAAGGCGGCGGGCAGGTCGGAGCGCTGCTGCTCTCGCCGTACGTCAAGCCGCGCACGATCAGCCAGGAACCGTATAACCACTTTTCACTGCTGCGCACGCTCGAGGACTTCTTCGGACTGGGGCATCTTGGCTACGCGGCGGCGGCGCACATCGAAGCGTTCGAACCGTCGCTATTCCTCGCGAGACCGTCGGCCAAGTAGACGGGTTCTGCGTGACGCTCAGAACACACGCCGCCCAATAGTCACCTGGTAGCGTCTGGACGATGGGGAGCAGGCCACTTCACATTGCGTGGATTGGCTTCGCGCCGACCGAAACCGGCGGCGTGCCGGGCGTCGCGACTGATCTGCTGCATGGCCTTGCGACGCTCGGGCACCAGATCGACTGCTTCTTCGCGGGCGACGAGCACGAGCTGCCGCCGCGTCTAGCGGGCCTCGAGAACATCACCTACGTCTGGGGGCGCAGCAGCTGGCGTGGGAATCGCTGGTACAGCAAGACGAGGCTGACGGGGCTTGCGAGCCATCTGCTCGCGCGTAGCCTCGCCTCGCTACGCCTGCGCGGTGAGCTCGGGCGCAGGCACAAACGCGATCCGTACGACCTCACCTACCAGTTCGCGAACGTCGAAAACCTCGCCGTGCCGGCTCGCGTCAGGCGCACGGTGCCGCTCGTCATGCACCCGGAGACGCACAGCGCTGGCGAGCTGCGCTACCTGATCGCCGAGCGCCGTTTGAGCTTTCGCTGCCAGCCGGTGCGCACGTTTGTGCTCGCTGTCGTCGTGCTGAGCCTGCGCACGGCGATCCAGCGACGCAAGATCCGCGGCGCGCAGATGCTCGTCTGCATCAGCAGCGTGTTCCGCGATCACATGGTCAAGGACTACGGCTATCCGCTGCAGCGCACAGTCGTCGTGCCGAACCCGGTACGGCTCGGGCGCTTTGATCCTGTGCAGCGGCCTGTCGGTAGTCCACCGGTTGTGCTCGTGCTCGGGCGTGTCGCTGCGCGCAAGGGCGTCGAGAACGTCGTCTCACTCGCGCAGCTCTTGCTCGCGCGCGGCGCCGAAGTGCATTTTCGTGTCGTCGGTGGCACAAGCCTGTGGTCGAACTACGTAAAGCTGCTCGACGACCTGCCGGCGGAGAACTCGGAATACGTCGGGCGTGTCAACTCGGCGCGCGTGCCACAGGAGATCACCGACAGCGATGTGCTGCTGCAGCCGAGTAAGTACGAGCCGTTTGCGCTGACCGTCGCCGAGGCGCTTGCGGCCGGCGTACCGGTTGTCGGGACGAGCGAGGTCGGCGCCGTCGAGGGCGTCGATCGCTCAGTTGCAGCGGCCATCGAGCCAGGCGATGTCGAGGGTCTCGCAGCCGCGATCCTCGCGACGCTCGAGCGCTTGCGCGCGGACCGGCCGCGGATTAGCGCGCTTGCGCGCTCCGAGGCCGAGCGACTGTTCGCACCGGATGTCGTCTGTGCGGCGATCTCGGCGGCGCTCGAACGGCTGGTCAACGGCGATGGCGACGGCGACGAGGCCGACGCGGTCCAGGCGCCGACTGCTCAGCAGACGGCTGTTGCGAGCTCGTCGTAGGTGATCGCTTTGCGCCGGCCCGCGGCGCGCGTGAGCACGCGGTCGAGCGCGAGCATGTGACGCGGGTGCTGCAGGTCGGCCGGGTGCAGGTCGAGCCGTAGCGTGCTGCCGCACAGCAGACCGCCGGCGCGCAGCAGCGCCGGTGAGAAAGCGCGCTCGAGCCAGCTGTCGGTGCCCATGCCCCAGGCGGGCGCGAGTAGCCGCCCGCGTTCCTCCTCGGGCGCGTGCGCGCGTCGGTGCACGCCGAGCAGTCCGGCCCACCAGCGAAAGCGTCGCGGCAACACGCTGCGCAGCGCCGGCGTGTAGGCGTAAGCCGGCGCGACGAAGCCATCCGGCTCGATCCCGGCGAGCTTCAGCACGCGCCAGCCGGCGTTGACGGCGCGCTGCGTCTCGTCGATGTCGAGGCCGACGAACTCGCCCGTGCGGCGCGTCGGCGAACGCAGCAGCGACTGCGCCGAGAGCGCTTGGCGTCGCGTGCGCTCGTGCTGAAAGCCGTGCTGTGCGATCGAGTCGCCGGCATCGCGCCGTTCGGCCAGCCAGCTCGTCATCGCCGGCGAGCGCTCGCCGAGCGGGTGCAGGTCGCGCGCGGGGATCACGAGCAGCGTGACGCGATCGACGCCGTGGTCGCTGAGCCAATCGCGGATCAGCGCGCAGCGCTCGAACGTCGCCGGCTCGATGTCGTGTAGCGCGACGGCGACCGTGCGCGGATGCTCTGAGCTATGCCGCACGTTTCACCCGTGCCGTCTCATTGGCTGTGAGCAGCGTCCGGTAGCCGTTGCCGAGCCGCTTGAGCGCTCGCTCCCACGTGCGCTCCTGCACGGCGGCGAGGCCGCCTTGTGCGAGTCGCTTGCGCAGTGGCGCAGAGCGAGCCAGCTCGAGGACGGAGTCGGCGAGTACACGTGCGTCAGGAGCGCACAGCAGGCCGCTCGAGCGATGCTCGATCAGCGACAGCGGGCCACCCTCGGCGATGGCGATGACCGGCACGCCGCTGGCCTGCGCCTCGAGCACGACCTGGCCGAAGGTGTCGGTGCGGCTCGGGAAGAGGAAGACGTCGGCGTCGGCGTAGGCGCGCGCGAGCTCGACGCCCTCGAGCCAGCCGCGGAACTCGGCATGCTCGCCGACGCGCTCGCGCAGGCGCTGCTCCTCGGGGCCGCCGCCGACGAGCACGAGGCGCAGGCGTGGATCCTGCTCGCGCGCGCGCAGGAACGTCTCTGCGAGCAGGTCGGCGCCCTTCTCGCGCGAGACGCGCCCGGCGTAGAGCACGTCGATTCGCTGCTCGCCGGCCGCACGCGTGCGCAGCGCGGGGTCGAAGCGAGCCGTGTCGACGCCGCGGTCCCAGCGCGCGACCTTCTCCGCTGCGACGCCGATCTCGGCGAGCGCCGCATCGGAGGCCGGGCTCGGTGAGAGCACGAGGTCGCACGCGCCGTAGAACGCGCTGACGCCGACCGCCATCGCGTCGGCAACGCGGCGCTGACCTGAGCGCAGGCCGGCGTAGGCGGTCAGCTCGGTGTGATAGCTGCCGAGCAGCGGCACGCCGAGCCCGCGGCTGACGAGCGCGCCGACGATGCCGACAGGACCGGGCGAGCAGACGTGGATCAGATCGAAGCTGCCGTCGGCGAGCGTCTGCACGGCAGCCGACAGGCTCGGCACGCCGATCTGCAGACCCGGGTAGTAGGGCACCTCAAACTCTGCGACAGCCGAGAGGCGACGGTCGACGTCAGGGTCGGTGCCGAGCACCTCGATCTCAAAGCCGCGTACGCCGCGCACGCGGATCTCCTCGACGGCGCGTGTGACGCCGTGCGTCGAGCCGATCCCGTCGGCGAGGATCGCCACGCGCGGGCGCTCACCGTCCTCGCGTCGCGTGTCGAGCTTGGCGCGCTCGTTGGCGAGGAAGGCGGTTGCCGGGGCGTATGGGATCGCTGCGGTGCAGCTCTCGCGGCTGCGAGCGCGTGCTCGATTGCGACGCGCAGCTTGCGCTCGTGCGCGCGGCACGCGCGTCGGTAGAGGTCGGCGTGCGTGAAGCCGTCGTCCTGCATGTAGGCGATCAAGCCGGCCTCGTCGAGCTGGTCGAGCTCGACGGCGGCGAGCCATGCGTGCAGCAGGCAGCGCGCGTCGCTCGGCGAGACTGCGCCACCTCCGTCGAGCTCGCCGTGGCGCGCGTCACCCTCGCTGAGTAGCCGCTGGGCCATCCGCATGACGACTGCCGGGTCCGGGCGCGCAGGCGGCGGCGAATCGTGCCCGCCACGGCCGAGCGCTCTTGCGGCGAGCGCGATCGCGGCGTGCGCCCACTTCGCGGCGCTGCCTTGCTCTCCACCGGCGAGCACGCGCCCAGCGCGCAGGTGTTCGAGGAACTGCTCAGGCGTGCGCGCTGGCGGCGTCTGCGTCCACGTGCGCCCGATGTCGATGCCGGCGTGGTCGTCGGAGCCGCCGACCCCGGCGCCGTCGAGCGTCGCGACATAGGTCGCGGCAGGACGGTTCAGCTCGCGCGCGCGGGCGCCGTTGCGCACCTCCCAGACGTCGAATAGCTGCGCCAGGCGCCGGCGGTGGCGCGCGGTCAGCGGCGCTCCGACGTGGTAGTAGGGGTGCGCGAGCGCGCAGGCGATCTCGCGCTCATACATGTACGCCGCGCACAGCTCGACGTCGTCGTTGTGCGCCTGAAGCCAGTCGTGATCGTCGGGCGTAATCCCGAAGCAGAGCACGTGCACCGCCTGTGGCTCGCCGCGGAAGTGCGCTGTCAGCTCCTCGGAAATGAACACGTCGGGGCGGTCAGCGAGCTCCAGCACGCCGGCGATCGTGTCATGGTCGGTGATCGTCACGAGGTCCATGCCGCGGCGCTTGGCCAGCTCATAGACCTCCTGCGGCGGTGTCGCACACTCGGGCAGACCGGCCGCGCGCTGCACGCCGAGCTTCGACTCCTGCGAGGCCGTCGAGTGGCAATGTAGGTCTGCTCGGCAGACCTCTGCAAAGCTCCCCGTAGTCACTCCGTGACCGTCCACAGCAGACAGATTCCCCTGCAAAGAGGCGTCTTTTGTGACGATGGCGAAACGATCGTGTGACGTGCGTGTGAAGATTCTCACGGCGCCCGACGCCCGTCCAGCCTCTAAGCTCTGCCGTCGATGCCAGCCGTCCTCGTCGTGCCGCTCGCCGCGGCGATCAGCTACTTCCAGGCAATCGTGCTCGGCGTACTGCAGGGCATCACCGAGTTGTTTCCGATCTCGAGCCTCGGGCACACGGTGCTGTTCCCGACGCTGTTCGGCTGGAACGACCTCGTGCACGCGCAGTCGCAGAAGGAGTCCTTCTGGCTCGCGTTCGTCGTGATGCTGCACGTCGGCAGCGCGATCGGTCTGCTGATCTACTACCGCCGCGACTGGATCGAAATCGTCGGCGCGTTCTTCAGCTCGCTGGGCAAGCGCCGCGCGGAGACGGCGAACGAGCGCCTTGCATGGCTGATCATCGTCGCGAGCATCCCGGCGGGCGTGTTTGGTCTGGCGCTCGAGAAACAGCTGCGGACGCTGACGGCGAAGCCGGAGGTGGCGGCGATCTTCCTGATGGTCAACGGCCTGTTGTTGTTCGGGTTCGAGCGTGTGCGCAAACGTGGCGAGGTGCGCGAACTGGCGATCCGCGAGGGCGCCAAGCCGGACGGCGCGCGCGTGCTCGAGACGCTCGAGTATCGCGAGGCGCTCCTCGTCGGCTTTGCGCAGTCGACAGCGCTCGTCGCGGGCATCAGCCGCGACGGCGTGACGATGGGTACGGGCGTGGCGCGCGGGCTCGATCACTCCGATTCGGCGCGCTTCGCGTTCCTGCTGGCGACGCCGATCATCCTCGCGGCGGGCATCTTCAAGATGCCTGATCTGCTCGGCCATCTCGGCGACGGGATCCGCGGGCAGGCACTCGTCGCAATGGCCGTCGCGGCGATCACGGCTGTCTTCACGGTCGCGTTCCTCGTCAAATACTTCAAAACGCGCACGCTCGCGCCGTTCGGCGTCTACTGCGTGTTGTTCGGTTTGTTCATGCTGATCTACACGATCGCTTAGCGGACCGTCGAAGCGGCGCGGAGCGGCGTCCTTGCACTAGCTGGGCGAGAGGATTCAGGCCACGCTTAGGTGGTAGTCCATTATTGATCCGATGCCCGTACCGCGGACCCCACCGAAGATGTTCGAGACGCGCAGCCAGGCCTGGCGCGAAGTCGGCCTGCTGCGGCAGATAAGTCCACGCGTCGTCAAGCGCGCGCGCTTGGAGGCACTCGTGCTCGTGCCGCTGTTTGTTGGCGTTGTGATCTTTTACGACAACCGCGTCAGCTTGCTCGGCGCGGCGGGGCGTCACGGCCGCGCTGCGAAAGAACTCGAACCGGCGCTTGAAACGCCGATCACGGTCGTGACGGTGATCGCGCTCGTGATCCTCGGCTGGGCAATCGCACGCGACATTGGTCGTGGTCTCGGGCCGCCTTTGTTCCGCCGCCTGGATCCGGCGACGGCTGGCACGGTCGGCTTCCTGATCCGCTTGCTGACGATCATCCTTGCGCTGCTCGTCGCGCTGCGCGTCGCCGGCATCCAGACGCGCACGCTCGCGCTAGGTGGCGCGTTCACGGCGGTGATCTTCGGGCTCGCCGCGCAGCAGACGCTCGGCAACGTAATCGCCGGCACGGTGCTGCTCAGCGCGCGGCCGTTTCGTGTCGGCGACAGGGTGCGCCTGCAAGGCGGTCCGCTCGCGGGTCAGCTTGAGGGCACGGTCAGCTCGCTCGGTCTGCTCTACACGACCTTCGCGAAAGGCGAAGACGCGATCATGGTGCCGAACAGCGTCGTCTTGAACAGCGCTGTGATCCCGCTGCGCGAGCCGGAGGCGGTCAACTTGCGCGCGCGGCTGCGCCCGGGGATGACGCCAGCCGACTTGCAGGTGCTACTTGAGGAGTCGCTGCGGACGCCACTGCGTGACCAGCCGCGGATCACGCTCGAGGAGCTCGACGGCGAGGAGGTCGTCGTGCGGATCGCAGCGACCCCGCGCGTCTCAACTGAAGGGCGCCAGCTCGCAAGCGAACTGCTCGGGATCGTCTCGCGCGAGACGCGTGCCGGCGCGCAGGCAAGTGCGGCGGACAGCGAGAGCGCGGCGGACAGCGCGAGCGCTCGGCCTGCGGCGCCACCGCGCCCCGACGCCCAGAACGGCGGCGACGGCGCAGCCGAGGTCGATCGCAAAGCTGCCTCCGCCGAGCACGCCAGCTCGGGCGAGCAGAACCGCTAGTCGCTCAGCGGTTCTCGCGCGGCTATCCCGAGCGGGGCACGGCGTAGCGCAGGAACAGATGCGACTCGTTCTCGAGCGCGCCGAGCAGCTCGAGTTGCAGCGGCTGCTCGAATGTTGCGCCAGCGATCATCCGCAGCGCCTCGCCGGTCAGGTCTTCGCCGCCGGTCAGCTTCGGCGCGAGCGAGAGGAACAGCTCGTCGACGAGCCCGGCCTCGAGCAGCGCGGCATTTAGGTGCGGGCCGCCCTCGCACAGCAGCGTGCGCACGCCGAAGCGCTCGGCGAGCTCGCGCATCGCGGCGCGCAAGTCGAGCAACCCGTCGCTCGCGGCGCGCACGTAGTCGAGCTGCGCGCTCGCGCCGCTGAGGCTCGCGGCGGACGGCGTGACGATCACGACGTGCGCGGCCGGCTCGTTCAGCAGTGGCAGGTCATCGGGCAGCGACAGTCGCGCGGAGACGATGCAAGCGAGCGGCTCCTCCTCGAGCCCACGCTCGCGGCGGCGCTCGCGCGTCGCCTCGTTCGGGATGATTCGCCCGTAGCGCTCAACGCGCATCGTTCCGGCGCCGGCCATCACCGCATCGACGCTCGCGCGCAGCGCGTGAAACAGCTCGCGGTCGGCGCGGTTGCCGATCGGACCCGAGCGTCCGTCGATCGTCGCGCGCCCGTCGAGCGTCGTCGCCATGTTGAGCATCACGTACGGTCGTCCGGAGACGGCCTGAGCGCGACCTTGCAGGTCGAAGCCGTCGACGATCTGCGTTGCCTCGGCGGGCTCGCCGCCGGGCAGCAAGCGCATGAACTTCGCCGCCTCGCCAGGCGGCTTTTGCGAACGCTTGCCTGTGTCCTCGTGTGTGCTCATTCGCTGCACCCTAGCCGCCGTTGCGCGAGGCCTGAAATACAGCGCGCTGAGCACACATAAACCGACCATCCGATCTTAATAATTCGACAACACGGGTGCGCGATGACCTGCTACGGTCGTCCTGTCTGGCCGGCACAGAGACCGGCGAAAGTAGTGCAAGCGCTCGCAGGTCGAAGCTTCAAGAAGCATCCTCCGCGTGCAGCACGCACATACCGTGGAGGAGTACCCACATGCCTACTGGCACCGTAAAGTGGTTCAGCGACGACAAGGGGTTCGGTTTCATCACCCCCGACGACGGCGACAAGGACCTATTCGTTCATCACACCGGCATCAACGGTGAGGGCTACCGTTCGTTGCAGGAGGGCTCGAAGGTCTCCTACGACCCCGAGCAGGGCGACAAGGGTCCGAAGGCCGTAAACGTCTCGACGATCTAAGGATCGCCGCTGAGCTGGCTGCGGCTCTGGCCGCAGCCACATCGGTCTAACCTTCTGAGGGCTCGCTTCGGCGGGCCCTCCGCATGTCCAGCGACGCGAGCACATTCCCCCTGCGCGACGCGCCGGCCGAAAGTCCACCGGTCAAGCGCAGGTGGCTGCGCGGGCGCACGCGCTTGCTGACGGGCGCAGGCGAGCGCGAGTGGCTCGGCGCCGTCTGCCTCGCCGTGATCGTGCTGTGCAGCCTGCTCGTCGTGATCGTCGCCGCGAACCGCCCGAGCATCCTCTCGGCGACGTCACACGCAGGCTTCTTCCCGCACTGGATGACCGGTCCACTCGGCGGACTCGTGCCGGGCCTGACGCGCAGCAGTGTCAAGCTCAAGTACCTCTTCTCGGGCGCGATCGTCGCGATGTACGTGAGCTACGTCGTCGGTCTCGCCTACGTGCCGCGGCTTCGCTCGCGCTGGGCGATCGTAACGGTGATCGCCGTGCACGCGA
>Ga0193728_1001116_pt1 | contig 13531 bp, 10 predicted proteins | sample U1c1metaG_FD_143037 | JGI IMG/M metagenome (GOLD analysis project Ga0193728, IMG submission 143037) | Soil microbial communities from a riparian zone of the East river system, Colorado, United States - U1c1 | ecosystem: Environmental > Terrestrial > Soil > Riparian zone | place: USA: East River...
CTCAACAGCCAGATAATTACGTGCGAAGTCTGTTATATCCGGCAATTTCTCATTGATGACCTTCGCACCCAGGTGGCGCAGATCGAGGAACACATAGTCCTTACCATCCACACCGCGTCCCTCTTTGACCTCCTGAACAATACAACGAGAGACGATATCACGCGGAGCCAGATCTTTCAGCGTAGGCATATAGCGTGCCATGAAGTACTCGCCCTGGCCATTGAGCACCTTACCACCTTCACCGCGTGCCGCTTCACTCAGCAGGACACCAACCTTATAGATGCCAGTGGGATGGAACTGATACATCTCCATATCTTGCAGTGGAATACCTTGGCGGTAAGCAATCGACATCCCATCACCCATACAAGCAAAGGCATTACTGGTCACACGCCAGGCTCGCCCATAGCCGCCAGTCGCAAAGAGGATCGACTTGGCATGGAAAGTATGGATTTCGCCGGAACGAATCTCCAACGCCACAACGGCACAGGCACGGCCTTCATCTTCATTGAGGAGCAGGTCAAGCACAAGAAATTCATTGAAGAAGCGCACCTGATTCTTGATTGCATTCTGATACATAGTCTGCAAAATCATATGTCCGGTGCGATCAGCGGCATAACAAGACCGACGGACAGGACCCTCGCCAAAGTTACGCGTATGCCCCCCGAAGCGCCGCTGATCGATCCGTCCATCCTCTGTACGGTTGAAAGGCAGGCCACGATGCTCCAGTTCATAGACCGCATCGATGGCCTCTCGCGACAGGATCTCCGCCGCAGGCTGATCTACCAAGTAGTCACCGCCCTTAACGGTATCATACATATGCCACTTCCAGTGATCCTCTTCCTGATTGCCCAGTGCAGCTGCCACCCCTCCCTGAGCCGCCCCGGTATGCGAGCGTGTGGGATAGACCTTCGTCAGTACAGCAACGCTAGCATTAGGCAACTGCATCGCCGCCATCAAGCCCGCGCCACCCGCGCCAACAATCACAACATCAAATTTATGATACATAATCAATCCTTATCCTTTGAAGCCCTATAGACACGATATCTTGCAACTTATCGCGTCCGCTGCTGCTACCTAAGACATTGAATCCCCTGCTGCGCCGCTGGTAGTGGCTGGAATGTAATCAACGTAATGGTTCCGAGCATAAAGAAGACCAACAACAGCAACCACACGAGCGATAGCAACCACACGCGTGCACTGGCAGAACGCACATAGTCATCGATTACCACACGCAGACCGTTCATACCATGCGTCAATGCCAGCGTAAGCAGTAGCCAGTCGAAGAGCCGCCAGAATGGATTCGAGTAGCGCATCGACACAAACATATAGGTTGTACAGCTCACATCATTCGTCACATGCATAATAATCAAGTGAACGATAACTAGAAAAATGAGAATGACACCAGAAATACGAAAGTAATACCAGGAAAAAGTCTCAAACCCACCACTCGCAGGCCGTGGACCAGATCCGGTTGAAACACGCGACATAAATGGTTTCCTCCAAACGACAGAGGGCACAATACCCATGAAGGGCACAGGTGAATTGGGCCCCTACAACTCGAGCAATAAATTGCCAAACGTGCGTGATACTTCGCTTTTTGTAACGACCGAGGGCACAACGAATTGGACCTCTAGTGGGCTACACTGGCAACGTGGACATGAGTAAACCAGTAGAGTACAGGTCCCATGACAAAATAAGCGGAGGGGATGAACAAAGCAATTGTCACGACCAGCACAATTGTAAACAACACTTTCTGGTACTTCACAGCCTTGGGCCAGAAGTCGATAAGCATAATGCGTATACCATTGAACGCATGGTAGAGAATAGCCACAATCAATGCCAAAGACAGCAGTCGCACTTCCCACTGGTCAAACAGTAAAATACTGTTATTATAGATAGCAGGACCAAAGCTGAGCATCGAAATATCGACAATATGAATGAGTAAAAATAAGAGGATAGCGAGCCCTGACACGCGGTGAAATAGCCAGGACCACATACCAGATTGACCTTTATACATCTTCTCCTCGATTCTGGAGGCGGGAGGTCTTGCAGTGGCCTCAAACGGATCGATAGCCTTCGCCACTTATCCCTGCTGAATGGCAACCGATGGGTTCTTTGGTCTCCTGGCTCTTGGTCCCGCCCATATTGATAGACGCGCCTAGGGTGCGCTCTTTGCTGGACTGGTACAAAAGCTGATTAGCCTTGGTGCTAACATGCATGAGATTAGAAGGTTCAACACAACATGATGCGGTAAATAGAACATGAATATAGTGTTTGAACCTTGCAGTACCAACATCGCAGCGACCAGCAAACACCGCATCGTGTAACCTGGATTCTAGACGTTGACTACGTCGTATTATACTGCACTTAGGGAGGGCACGCAAACAGTCATTCAAACCGTTGCTAGCATAGTATATAATAACCCTGTCAACGAAAATATGGCTATAAGGGTGGGTTGTGTTTCGCCCCTACCTCAAACGGAAAAACGGTCTGACCCAGAACACAGGGATGACAATACTGTGACACTTCCGGTAGGGGTGTGAAAAGTACAATCTACCCGCCACGCTTAACTTTCCATCGCATTGACTGTAACCTGCTCCCGTCGTTATACATAGATGGCCTTTTTCGCCTGACTCTGGCCTATCTTTCTCTCAATAGAGATTCTTGGGTCACTCGCGATATCAAAACGAGGGAGCCTTGTGAACTTATCGCGCAGCATACCTGCACAGACGCAATTCATTGCAGTACTGGATAATCAATCCTTGTCATGTGAACAGTGGGAAGGACACCGGCAGGAGAGCCTAGGTGTGCAAGAATTTCAAGTAGTCTATCAGGAGAATCTTCACCTGATATATCGATATATTTACGGCAAAGTAGGTAATCGCGAAGAAGCTGAGGATCTGACCTCGCAGACTTTCATCAAGGCTGTGCGCCATCTCGACCAGGAGCGTAATCCACCCAGCATACAGAAGTGGCTCTTGCAAATTGCGCGTACTACCGTCGCAGACTACTGGCGTGTTCAATACCGCATACCGATCACTTCACTGGAGGAGTTGCTCAATGCGGGTTGGGAAGGCCCAGCTGATGAGACCACTGGCGACTGGGAGGATCGGAGTGTTCGCCATATGCGCACCACTGAACGCGTGCAACACATATTAGCAGCATTACCTACCAACTATCGTGATGTACTTAACTGTCGCTTCCTTTCTAATCTCTCTATCAAAGAGACGGCTCAACAGCTGGGATTAACGGAAGCAAATGTTAAAGTATTACAGTTTCGTGCGCTCAAACGGGCGGCAGAGCTTGACCCACTGGTTGCTCGGACGAGTTGCAAGTAAGGGATGACCATTCCATGGTATCTACTCAGGTACCAATCGAGTTGATCAACGCGATGTATTGCACCCGTTTGGCAATTTATTGCCCGAGTGTAGGGGCGCAATGAATTGGGCCCTGAGTCGTTACATTTCATAGAACATCACAGGTGGTAACAAACTATGACGGGCGATGATCAGGAACACTTTGCAGACTATCTCAAATTAGAGCGCTATATTGAAGATTTGCAGGCCGAGCGTGCCGCTCACCTCCCTACAAATCTTACCCCTGAACAAGCTCGGGTTTACCGGATGGCCTCGCTCTTTCATTCTGCCTCACCCGAAGTACCTGAAGCCACCCAACCACGTCCCGAATTTATGGAGGCTCTGCAAGACCGCTTGCTCTCAATAAGCCAGGAGCAAGAGACCGAGGTACCAAGACCAGAAGAGATGCCCGTTCGAACTGATCAGGAGCAAAATAAAGACCAGCAGGCAGCTATAGAGCAGCCTAACCAACCAACCATACCCTTGAAGCAGACTCGCAAGAAGCACTCCGTCTCGCGCCGCGCCTTGCTCACGGGAGGTGCCGCTACGGCAGCTTCTCTCGCAGTTGGCATTGGCGCAGGAACACTGATAGAGAAGTCTCAATCTCCGCAAACAAAGCCTCAACCTCAGCAACCAGCTGCTTATAAGCAGGAAGAACTGCTTCCGAGTGGTGCCACAACATGGCAATTTGTCGCCCCGCTCGCACAACTCAGCCATCAGGCTGTAAAATTTGCCACAGATGCAATTACCTACTATGTGAAGCTCAATGATAGAGACTCTAAAGAGGCCCCCAAGGACCCTGTGATTGCACTATCGGCTGCTTGTACCCATATGGGCTGTATTGTCAACTGGGAAGGCACAAATGAACAGTTCCAGTGTCCCTGTCATGGTGGACTCTTTGACGAGTATGGACAACCAGCAAAAGGAAGCCCTATGCGCTATCTCAAACCGTTGCCACGCCTGAGAACGAAGATAGAAAATGGCAACGTCTATGTCGAGGTACCGGTCAGCAATTCTTCTCCTCCTGCAAATAAGCCTAGCTAGCCCATACGCACAAAAGGATATAATGAAACGACGACAACTGCTCATTCTTGTCCTTGGCATTAGTTCTCTTATTGCCATAACCTTCATAGGCACAAGCATAGAATCGATCGTTGCGTTCCTCCATCCCACCAATGCCATCCAGAAGGCTCAGGCTGGCCTCTACCAGATTACGCTCCAGGTCACGCCTAATCCGCCAGCTATCACGCGACCTGCCAACCTCACGCTACAGATTGTGCACTCGGGCACCCAGCAACTCCTGACCAACGCCCATGTTTGGGTCGAGAGCAGCATGGAGTCCATGGATATGGGTACGGATCGTGTAAATGCCAGTCAACAAAGCGATGGCACCTACCTTGCCCGAGTGCAATTCGGTATGAGTGGTATCTGGCAGGTAAGAGTTGTGATTGCCATACCCGGAAAGCAAACCGAGAGCGCTGTCTTTGCCGTAGCTGCCCAGTGACATTGCCCCAATACGGACGCACATGGGTGGGGATGGGGCGCTAAAGCGCCCGAGAGGTAGGGACCCGCTGATGATTATTTTGTCAACAATCATCAGCGGGTCCGTCGTCGCTCCACAACCTTTAGATTATAAGGCATGCGTCAAATCCACTTGACAGTTTTGTGCTTGGACAAGGTCAAGACTGTCAAGCAGAATCACCCACTTTTGACGCATGCCTAAGGATGGTATGCGGCCTTTGCACTGCCCTGTCCAGACTCTTGACTTCGCTGATGTGATGGGCCATCATTTCTTTCGTGTCTATTATACCTATTGTTTTCCATTTCTTTTGTAACCTTTAAATGTTGGTAAAGTTTTTTTAATTGCTGAATATGTGTCATTTTCAGAATGCAGCTGTACCCACAAACGAGTGGGCTATTGTAATTATACCTAGTGAGAGCCTCTTTTCCAATGGCAACTAGAAGACATTTATCGGACAACTTTGTGAGAGGAATTGACAAAAGCAGTTTTTGTTCAAGAAGTGCCTACAGAGGCTTCTTGCACGCCTGTACGCCTGCACGCCTTTTGTTGCTGTGTTATACTTTGGTGGTAGGAAAGGCAAGAAGTTGTCTTTCGAGCGGTGGCGCAAGTAAACCCCACCATGCAAAATACAGATGGGATAGTATCTCAATTAGCTGTGAGCTTCCAACGAGTGCATGCTGTTCGTATGGTGCTGTTTGTGTGTGGCGTTATGTAGTGTAAGTGGATGAGAGAGGCAAAGCCCAAGACGATCTATGTAGAGTGCCTGGGCTTTTTTTGTGCTGTCATTGAGTTATTCATGGCGAGTAGAGAAGCAACGAAATCCGTTGACTAATCACCAAGAAACTTTTTTTCTTTCCACGCGTTCTCGAGTCTGTTTAGCTCTTGAGAGAGACCAGCTGCACGTGCTCCAGCACGCGGTGTTTTTATATAATCAATAAGTTGCTGCAATGCTTCTAACCAGGGAGTCCGTGAACCATTCCATCTGAAATGAGATTCGTGCTCAGATCTTGGTTTAGATGAGCAGGGATTCCCGCTTTCCTTGACTCCCTGCTAACGCATCACCACGTTCATATCGTTGATCTTGTCCTGATATTCTACGTCCTACGAAATCATCTGCTATACCAGCAGCAGACCGTACATCTGGGTTATTTGAATGTCTTAATGATCCTACATTTACATCTGTTAAATTGTCAAGCTGATAATCAAGTCGAGCGTTTTTTTCCTTTTCCACTTTTGAATCTAGTTTTGTTTCAAGTTCTTCATAAGATATATCCATGCTTGGTAATCCTAGTGAACTTGAGGAAAACAGATCAGCACGCCTACGGTGCTCCTCTGCTGTCATTCTATGCTTTGCATTTAGTTGCTGAACTGAGCTATCAGTTGTATCAAGCTTTCTTTTTCTTGGTTGATCTGGCATAGTATATACTCCTTTTCATTTCTATAATTTTAAGGCATGCGTCAAAATCACTTGACAGTTCTCCATAGGGCTCAGATGAGAATGGCTTGCTGCCAGCCTCTCTCTTAAGAATAACCGAGAGAAGGGTTCTTTGTCTAGGACAACTCATAGACATCTTCCAGACATCTAGCAGCGAAGCAACGTTTACGTCTCATTTCTTCTCCGTCAGTGCAAAAAGGCCGTTAGACTGAGCGTGAAAGGTCAATTTGGTTCGAGCTTGATAGTACGGCTATTTTGCCCCGACGGTTTCTTTTTCTCACACTGTCAAGTTCAGCCACGCTCAACTTGACACATGCCAAAGGATGGCATGCGTCAAATTCACTTGACAGTTTCGTGCTTGTACAAGCTTAACACTGTCAAGCAGAATCGCCCTTTTTTGACACACGCCTAAAAATACAAGGATTAGGAATATCACTTCAAGTCTATTCAATATCATTGATATTGTCGAGTGGAATCCAGGGACAGTTTCTTGCACGCCAGTACGCCCACGTTGCACGCCTCGTGATAGTGAGGTACAGTAGAGATGTGGGAGAGCAGACACAACATATCCTTCAAAACGCTTTTCCCAGACAGTGGCGCAAGTAAACCCCACCACGCGAAATACAACGTAGCTAAAACGATTCCTTGATCCTAACCTCTATCCTCATTTCCCCACTTCAGCACACACTCCTCAAAAGCAATAAAGCACTACACAAGAGTTAGTGATTGAGCCCGCTAATCAGCAAGTCAAAACGATATCTTTCCCAACAATTTCTATGACTATTTTGAGAGACACTCAAGCCGCTTGAGAGGCGGGCCAAAGCATTTGTCTCTTGTATTTAGAGGGGCACGTGTTACTAGATCGTGCTCCTTGGTTTGAAAAAGCCTCTTTCATGACACATAGCTGATGAGGACGTATTCAAACCAAGAATATCTTCCTTTTGCCTTTTGTCTTTCTCAGGAGGATTATACCACAAGAATCCTACACATGAAAAAGCTATTCAGTTCTTCAATAAAAGGCGAAAAAGGGCTATTTACTCCTAAGCATAAACTTTTCTATTCAGTCTTTTTTCTAAACATTCGTGCATTTTCTCATCAGTATCTTTTCTCGTCATTTTTTGAAGGATATGTGTGTTTGGTATTCCCACATCCCAGCTTTTCCCCAACGGGTTGAGGTCCTGAGAGCGATATGGACACACTGTTCAGACACAGATATGAGTCATCCCGAATTTTGAAGGAACCTGTTTTGCTCGTTATGCTTCTCCTGGCAAGAGAAGATGTACCAGAAGAGCAAGGATACACTTGCTCTTCAAAGGAGCGGCGATCAAGATCGCTTCTCCTCGCTGAAACGGCTTCTCATGGGGCACCAGCCAAGAGCAAGATGGTGAAGCAACTCAGGTCTGCTTCCAGCAGGACCGTCTGGATCAAACCTGCCCAAATGAAGCAATACATGCATAACGGGTTCTCCGAAAATTCGGGATGACTCATATCTATACTCTAATATTGAAAACTGGAAAGAGGAATAGGACTTATGGTACCCCTGTACTCAAGCCCCGTATTAAAGAACGCATCATTCATCCCCAAGGCTTTTGCCAGGGGTCTTCTGAAGCGGGGAGAGATAAATGATTGTTGAGACTGCCCAACTCACGACAAAGATGCCAATAATATAGTAGCCAATCACCCCGAAATTATCATTCAAGTTCCCAACGAAGTTCCAGAAGCTACCATTGAGGTTGAGGGCACTACTGATGATCCCAAACACCTCCACTGTCCCTACCAGAAGAGCGACTAGCACGGAGACCAGGGTGATATTCAGGTTGTAGTACAGCTTGCGCACAGGCTTCACAAATGCCCAGCCATAGGCACCTAACATCAAGATGCCATCTGTGGTGTCAATCAAACACATGCCTGCGGTGAATAAGAGCGGAAAGAGCAGAACAGTCCAGAGCGGAAGCCCCTTGGTAGCGAGTACAGCTGAGATACTGAGAATACCTACTTCGGTGGCCGTGTCAAATCCTAAGCCAAAGAGCAGACCAACAGGATACATCTTCCAACTGCGATCCGTCATGCGCAGCAGTGGACGGAAGAAGCGTGCCATGAGCCCGCGCTGATTGAGGAATCCTTCTAAGGTCTGCTCGTTGTACTCTCCACCTCGTTTCACCTTTTGAAATGCCTGGAAGATTTCCCACAAGACCAGAATGTTCAGAATAGCGATCAGGTACAAAAAGATCGCGGAGACGCTGGTGCCAATAAAGCCGCCAATAAGCTTGAGATTGTCAAAGTTCTTGACCGCAGCAGCGGTAGCCGCGATGACCACCGATAAAGCTACCACTATAGTAGAGTGCCCCAGGGAGAAAAAGAAGCCAACGGCCACTGGCCGCTTGTTCTCTTGCATGAGCTTGCGCGTCACGTTATCAATCGCTGAAATATGATCTGCATCGACTGCATGACGCAGTCCAAAAGTGTAGGCAGTGATCGCCAGTCCAAGCAAGAAGGCCGAATGTCCAAATAAGATAAGCGAGATAATCCAACCAAGTACATTGGCAATAATCAGAAAGGCGTAAATACCGATAATTTTGCCCCGTACATCCTTTGGATTATCATTGAAGACATGCGAGAGCGCAGAAAGACCAAAGCTACCACCAGTAATACTCATAGCACCTCCTGTAGATCCTGATATTCCTGAAAAAACATAAAAAGAGAGAAGAAGCTTGCATATTGCACGAGTGTCTATAGAAAGTATACGTCATAGAGAAGCCTTATTGCAAATAATTTGCAATAGCTTCTCTTTACTTTGTGGAAATGATTCTTGATAGACCGTGGACTAACTCCAAATTTTAGATATATTGATATATGCAAATCTATGATTTAAGATAGAAACATAAGTAAATAACCACTAAGATAGATATATTGACAAAAGTAAAGCTAGATGGTACTAATATGGATAGCTATTTAGAAGACAATTATACAAGATATATAGGCTGAACAGAATTCAGTAGAGGAGGAAATTTAATGGAACAGAAAGCCCTTACCCCAATTGAAGAGCAAAAAGTCGATTTCTACGGTGATGAGATCACAACTGCACTGGTTGAAGTTGAAGGCCAAGCAGTGATGTACATCCCATTGCGTCCAATCTGCGAATACTTAGGTCTGTCGTGGTCGGGTCAGCGTGAGAGAACAATTAGGGACCCAGTTCTTTCCCAAGAAGTGAAGTTCGTACGTGTAACACGTACGAACCTAGGCGGCAATCCTGAGATCCTCTGTTTACCAGTCGATTTTCTAAATGGCTGGCTATTCGGTATCAATGCCTCTAGAGTCAAGCCCGAGCACCAAGAAAAGGTTATCCGATACCAGCGTGAATGCTACCGTGTACTGCGGGAGGCTTTCAATCCCCAACCGCTCACAGACCTAGATCTTGAGCAGACACAAGCTACACAAGCTCTAGAGCAAATCAAAGCTACAGGACTAGCTGTTGCTAAACTGGCAGAGCAGCAGATAGAGATGGAAAAACGGCTAACCAAGCGCCTTAATAAAGCTGCTCAGGTATTTACCAGCTTTGACAGTCGGCTAGGGACACTGGAGCACAAGCTGAGTCCAGCAGCTCACGTCACTGAAGAACAGGCTGAGACAATCTCATCAAGTGTCAAGGCACTGGCTGAATTTATGACATCAAAGGACCCAAGCAAGAACCATTACCAGGGCATATTTGCTGAACTCTATCGCCGCTTCGGAGTGAGCAGCTACAAAAGCATTCGCATTGAACACTATGAGAAGGTTCTGCAGTTTCTGGAAGATTGGCGGAACCTTCTATGATCACGTGGTGATAGGTGACAAGCCTAGTCGCAAGGGAGAGCATGAGCTATATCTCACACCCGTGCAACAAGCTACAGCGCTCGAGTTCTGGAAACGGCACGGCGTTGAGTTTAATTTGCTACATGTGTCCTATACGATGCGAAAAGATGTTACACGTATCATTTCAGCAAGAGGAGCAGAACCACATGAACAACGGAAATACTACAGAATCAACAGACAGATGGGCAAGATTTGACGCAATGACTGAGGAGCAACGTCACGAGGCGGCCATGTCTGATCCCGATGCTCTCCCTATGACCGAGGAAGAGCTAGACAATGCGCCTCTCACGCCCCGTGTGAAAGTCCTGCGCCGCGCTTTGGCATTGACTCAGGAAGAGTTCTCGTCGCGCTATGGCATTCCATTGGAGACTATACAGGATTGGGAACAAGGACGCAGCGAACCGGATCAGACTGGATATGCCTACCTCAGAGTCATTGCAGCGATGCCGGAAGCTGTACAGCATGCCTTGCAACCTGTACCTATCCGATAGCATTAGCAGAGTGAAAGGCCCGTCAGCAGAGATTGGCGAGCCTTTCGTGACGACCTTTCCCCCACCTTATGGCGGTTTCAGGTCAACGGGTTGCAACTCAAAATTGTCCCTCTTTTACCCTTGAAAGGGTCTTTCGTGTTGGGTAGACTGAGTAAAATAGCACTCGAGCGCCTTCCTGGGTTAATCCAGACAAATGTTGTCTAAGCATTCACGTACTTCTACATTTCAAATGTATTACAAAAGGAGATAAATAACTATGGAATCATCGGGATATTGGGATACAAGAGATACTAGCCAGCAGCATCATGATCATCCTACTAGCCAACAGAAAAGTCATGTCAGAGATTTTGAAGAGCATGCTCGTCGGATTGCGCAAAAAAAGCAAGAGGAGCAAGACCTGCTGGATATCCTGGAGGAAACAAAGCATCAGGATTTTATGAATCTTCTAAAGGATCAAATAGAGCAAGAAGATCTAGAGCAGAAAAATAGGGATCAGAATTTGAATCTGGATGAGCAGCTGACGCCACTGAAAGAGCTTCAGATGCGACAGAAGCTGAAGCTAAAAGAACGTTGTGTACAGCAAAATCTGCGAGACGTGCAAAAAAGTATAGAACGGCTAAATCAGCTGGGACATGGGCACATGCTGGATCCGCTGCTAAAACAGGAAATGAATCTAATGCAGGAGATAGATCGACTGAGGCGGCTTCAGCTCGATGATAAAAATATATTAGAAGGTAGGCCAGGAAATCGTGTTCAGCGAGATATTACGCCAAAAGCACTTGATCAAGCATCAGAGATCTTGGATTTACAAAGGAGGCCACCGACTCTAGAGGATCTAAAAAATAGGTATCTACTTGTTGGTAACAAAGATTATCCTCGTACATTTGAAGACTCCAAGATAACTTTTATTATTGATGGGAAAGAATACTTTCGACATGTAGATGAATTTATTCGGTCTGCACAGAAAGGTGATGCGGTTTATATTACTGGAAGGTCCTTTGAAGCAGAGATGGACCTGCAAGGTCGATCTAAAGACGACACTAACCATTACCCTATAGCTCGTCTGTTAGCGGAAAAGGCAGCCGATGGTGTAGACGTGCTGCTAATGCTGGCAGGTGGAACTTTCGCTTCTTCGCTTCCAGGTCCCCTCGGGTTTGGACATCATGAGAACTACGTTGCAGCGGATCGTCTACGAACGTATGTTTCGCAAAATAGTGAGGCCCGCAAGGCACCGCTCGCCTCGCGAGTTCTCCTCGATCCGACAGGGGCAAATCTGGGCTCAAATCATCAGAAGTTTGTTTTTATCTGCACAAAAGGGCAGATCAAAGCGCTGGTCGGCGGCATTGACTTCCGTTCGACGCGTTATGACCAATCGCCACATAATGCTATGAAGCAAGGGGGAGTACCTTGGGGCTGGCATGATGCCGCAGCTCTCATCGAAGGACCAGCGGCTGAGGAGGTCCTGAAAACCTTTACACTTCGCTGGCAAGAGGCTACCGAGCTGTCTCCAGGATATGTGTTGAGCAATCGCCTGAATCCCTCTGAGCTTGAAACACCCAAGACTTTGGAACAACTTAACGTCACTAGGAGTACCTCATTCGAAGATCATCCTGAAGCCACTCCAAAACCCGAAGTCAGTATGCAGGTTTTGCGCTCTTTTGGTCCATACAAAAGAGACTCGCTATTGCCACAATGGCGGGAGCACTGGTCACGCTTGCCTGAAACAGGGGTACAGGAAATACATGCATGCTTTACCAAAGCGATCGATGCTGCTGGAGCTTATGTTTACATTACGGACCAGTATCTGTCTGAACAGCCAGGGGGGAATTCAGAATATGAGATTTTTTCCCATCTGATGGAAGCTGCTAAGCGTGGCGTCAAGGTCATTCTGGTCGGATCGGGAGAGTGTGACCCAGATGATCAGATACTTTTTCCAAGAGGGATCAATCGCACTGTGAATGCAGATATCCGGGAAAAAGTCCTGGAACCTCTTCCTCCTGACGCATGGGGCAATGTTGCGGTGTATCGAGTTGAGGGTACGACAGCACACGCGAAACTTCTTATCATCGATGATAAATTCGCCTGCATAGGTTCTGCAAACATGTTCAGCCGCTCGATGTCAGGTACTGATATTGAATTAAGCACCGCAATGGTGACTATCGGTCCACAAGTGCGCGATTTGAGGGCCGAGGAGTGGGGAGAGCACTTACGCTTGAAAGACCCAAAGCAGTTGAACGACTGGAAACTTGCTCTCGGCGTCTGGGACAAGGAGTGGGTCACTCCAGACCAGCAAGAAGAGCTACAGAGCCTTGAGCGTATCGAAAATGCAAAACAAGTGCTTACATTGGTTGGTCCCGAAAGGACAGCCGTTGCTACTCCCAACCCTGAGACCAGACCATAGAGAAAACCCCTATGCAGAGTGCGCTGGATACATAGAACGCTCATCGGGCCAACAACGGCGGCAACCGAAAGCCCGATGATCAGACCACGAAAAAAGAGAGTCATTCTAAATTTCGAGCCAGCGTTTCCTGCACTACTGTAGCCAGGGCTTTAATAAACAGGGGCGATGTATTCAGCGACTCTGTGCGGGCAAACTGGATGCCGTGCTCTTCCGCCTGGGCACGGGCACCGATCTCGATATCGTAGAGAATCTCCAGATGATCGGCCAGGAATTGTATGGGGGCTATCAACACATGCGTTTGTCCCGCCTGCTGCAAATCGGGCATAATATCAGCAAAGTCTGGCTTCAACCATTCCTCTGGTGTATGACCCGCACTCTGATAGCAGAACATCCAGCGATCAGCAGGCAGACCCACTAGCTGTGCTACCTCCGCCGCGGTTTCCTTGAGGTTATTAATGTAATCAGGTTCGTTCT
>Ga0193728_1001117_pt1 | contig 13531 bp, 9 predicted proteins | sample U1c1metaG_FD_143037 | JGI IMG/M metagenome (GOLD analysis project Ga0193728, IMG submission 143037) | Soil microbial communities from a riparian zone of the East river system, Colorado, United States - U1c1 | ecosystem: Environmental > Terrestrial > Soil > Riparian zone | place: USA: East River...
GTGCCTCCTCGCCCCCACCGCCTGGACACTGGAGACCGTCGGGGTCGGTCACAGCGGGTCGATCGTGACGGCGGGACCGACCGTAGCGAGCTCCCTGGGTGGCGGGTTTGGTGCGCGTGGTGGCCCGGCCCCCACCGGTCGAGGTGGCTTTGGTCAGGCGCAGGGAGGACAGGGCGGCGCCCCCACGGGCGCGCGCGGCGGCGGTGGGATGGGGTCCCTCCTCGGCAGCGGTAGCGTCGGCACCGCACTGACGACGCTATTGAAGTCGAACGCCTCCAGCTACATGTGGGTTGCGGCTGCGGTCGGCTCGAACAGTGCGGCTGGCTATCAGCTGGCAACCCAGGAGGCGGTCATGCCCATCGGCGGCTTCAACGGCAGCGACCCGTCTCCCACCCTGGCGCAGTTCACAACCGATGTTGCAAAGGGTGAGGTCCACTACTTCATTGGTGGAACGCTGGGTGCGTCGAACGGTGGCTCGGACGTCTCATCCCAGATCGCGAGCTGGGTCGCGGCGAACTACACCGCAGAGACGGTGGATGGGGTGACCCTCTACGACCTGACCAAGTAAACGCCCTAGCGGAGATGGCGCGAGTTAGTGGCGTCGTGTCCGCTTCGGCGTGGTCGGCGTCCGTGGTCGCTGACAGACTGACGCAATGACAACGGATGTGGCCGCGCCCACGACCGAGGCCACCCCCGGGCGCCTCGGCCTGCTTCGCGCGTCAGCCTTGTACGTCGCCGCAGTGCTCGGAACGGGCATCCTGGTGCTGCCTGCCCTCGCGGCCCGAGCCGCCGGGCCGGCGTCCATGCTATCCGTGCTGGCCGTATTGATTCTCTCCATCCCGCTCGCCGGCACGTTCGCCGCTCTCGCGTCGCGATTCCCCGATGCCGGCGGCGTTGCGACGTTCGTACAACTCGCACTGGGCAAGACGGCGGCAAGGATGGCCGGCTACTGGTTCTTCTTCGGTGTCGCGGTTGGCGCCCCAGTCGTCGGCATCCTGAGTGCTCAGTATGTGATCGCCGCGATCTACGGGGAACACGGTCCCGCGCCACGCTGGCTCATCGTCGTCATCGGTGCGCTCATCTACGTGCCGCCATTCGTGGTCAACGCGTTCGGGGTACGGGTGTCCGGCTCGCTGCAGCTCGTGCTCACCGGCGTCCTGATCGTCGTCGTGATTGGAGTCGTCGCGCTGACGCTGCCCGAGGCGAGGGTGTCGCGGTTCACGCCATTCCTGCCCCACGGCTGGATCGGAGTCGGTGCGGGGGTGAGCCTCTTCATCTGGGCCTTCGCGGGATGGGAAGCCGTGACCCACATCGCGGGCGAGTTCAAGAATCCGCGCCGCACCATCCCGCTGGCAACGGCGATCGCCATCGCCACCGTCGGGATCGCCTATCTCGCGCTGCAGTTCGTGACAGTGGCGGTGCTCGGGACCAACAACACGTCTACTGTGCCGTTGCTCGGTCTCGTTTCGAAGGCTGCGCCGGGGTACGGCCCGTGGATCATCGCCGGTATCGCCCTCGTCGTAACGATCGGCGTGCTGAACATCTACCTGGCAGCATTCGCGAAGCTGGGGAGCGCACTCGGACGCGACGGGCACCTCCCGAAGTGGATTGCCCGCGGATCCCAGGCTGGTCAGGTTCCGCGCCGTGCCCTGCTGATCGTCGGCATCATCGACCTCATCTATTTCGTCCTTCTCATTGTGACGGGATTCGACCTGACTCCGTTCATCCTGATCAACACCAGTTGCATGGTTGCGGTGTACGCACTGGGGATGGTTGCGGCAGTCCGTCTCCTGAAGCGGTGGAGCGTCGGCTGGTGGATGGCCGTGATCTCGGTCGTGCTCGTAGCGGGCCTGCTCGTGCTCGCCGGCTGGCACCTGGTCGTTCCGGCTGCGCTCGCCGTTGCCGCAATCCTGGTCGCGCTGTCCAAGAGGCGACAGCTCAACAAGAGGAGACAGGATGCCGCAGTTTCGCGCTCACTTTGACGCCCAGGTCGAGTTCGTCAACGGTGGCGGACTGACGGCCAGCGGGTTCCGTCTCGATCTTCCAACGGAGCATGCCGACGAGCAGACCGTCGCCCGCCTGTTCGTACAGCACCTCGGCCTCGCCCTCGTCGGGAGCGTGCGCCTGACGAACCTCGACATCGTGGAGGAGCAGCACCGCGGCAGCAGAGGCATCCCCAGCGGCATTGACCTTGAGTCGCCGTCGGATACCCGTCGGTTCGTTGAGTTGAGCCACGTCATCCGCGCGGGAATGATCACCTATCCGGGGCTGCCTGCTCCATCCGTCGCACCGCACATGACGCGCGAGGATTCGAAGTCGCGTTACGCTCCCGGCACGGAGTTCGCAATGGACATCATTACGATGATCGGCAATACCGGCACCTATCTCGACAGTCCCTGGCACCGATACGACGGCGGCACCGACCTTGCCGGCCTCCCGCTCGAGACGCTGGTTGACCTTCCGGCCGAGGTGTTTCATCTGGATGACGCGGCGGATCGAGGCATCCCCGCGTCCGTGTTCTGGGATCGCGATGTCGCGGGCAAGGCAGTTCTCCTGCACTCTGGATGGGACAGACACTTCGGCACGCCCGCCTATGCGACGGGCGCTCCATACCTGGCATCGGATGGCGTCGACTATCTCATCGACCGGGGAGCTGTCCTGGTCGGTATCGACTCGCTCAACATCGATAACACGGAGGGCACGGGTGAGCGCCCGGCACACACCGGTTTACTGCACGCCGGCATCCACATCGTCGAGCATCTGACGAATCTCGGCAGCCTGCCGGCCACGGGCGCACGTTTCACGGCGACGCCGCCCCTCGTCGAGGAATTCGGCACCTTTCCCGTCCGGGCGTTCGCGCGAATCTGAGTTCAGAACGACGTCGAGACGATCCGGACAATGTCGCTCGCGCGCCCTCTTGTCCCCCAAATCTTAGGGATCACTCAGGAATGCGATGGTCTTGCGTTAATTTCTTGACCGCAATCCACCCGTGCAGCATGATTCGTACATGTCCCCTCTCTCGACTGGTACCGGAGCTCTCTCCGATCAACCCGGATCCCAGTCGGCGCTTCGCCTGTCGAACCAGCAGCGGATCATCCGCGTCCTCCTCGATCAGGGTCCGCTGACCCAGGCCGAATTGTCTCGACAGACGGGGCTCTCTACCGCGACGGTGTCCAACATCGTGCGTGCGTTACTGGTTCGCGGACTCGTCACGACATCTCCGGTGACGAGCTCGGGTCGCAGAGCGGTCGCCGTGAGCGTCGCGGGTACCGGTGCGCTGGCCGTAGGCATCGACTTCGGTCGACGCCACACCCGCATCATCGTTGCCAGCCTCGCTTACGACATCATCGCAGAGGAAGCAATTGAGACGGACCTGGATCAGGATGCGCGCGCGCGCCTGGATGCGGCTGCAACGCTCCTGGCTCATACGCTCGCCACGGCGAAGCGGCCGCGCGCATCCGTCCTGGGCGTTGGCGTCGGAATTCCGGGATCAATCGACCTCCGGACAGGAACGGCGGCGGAGAGTTCGATCCTTCCCGAATGGGCCGGCGTCAGCGAAGGCGCCATCGCCGAGCGCCTGAAACTGCCGGTTTATCTCGAAAATGATGCCAATCTCGGTGCCCTCGCCGAGATTACGTGGGGTCCGCACACCGGGTCGACCGACCTCGTGTTCGTCAAGATTGCGACCGGTATCGGTGCCGGTCTCATCCTGGGCGGCCAGCCGGTGCGGGGAAGCATCGGTGTTACGGGCGAACTCGGGCACACGCCGATTCACGATCACGGCCTGCTCTGCACCTGTGGAAACCGGGGTTGTCTCGAGACGGTGGCGTCCACCAGAATCATGCTCGAACTGCTCCAGCGCTCCACCATGCCGGCCGCGAGCACGAGCGATATTGTGCGCAACGCACTGGCCGGCGATCGGCCAACACTGCGCGTGATCGAGGACGCCGGCCTGGCCATCGGGCGATCGCTCGCAACCATCGCGAACGTCGTCAACCCGGAGAAGTTCATCATCGGCGGTCCGCTTGCGGGACTCGGTGAGGTCCTGCTTGCGCCGATCAGGTCAGGTTTCGAGCGCTACGCGATTCCGGTTGTCGCCGGGTCGACCATCATCGTCATGTCATCACTCGGCGATAAGGCGGAGGCGCTCGGAGCCGCCTCCCTTGTGCTGCTCCGACCCGAGAGCCACAGTTTCGTAATGGGATCGATACCTGCTTTTGCGTTCACTAGTTGACGACAAGCCTGTCATCACGATTGACTGAGTGTCCAGCAGGACAATTGCACCGCCAGCTCCCCATGCCCCATCGACAAGGAGGTCGAAGTGACTCCGCCCGAGAACGAGTTCCCCACCATCCTCGAGATGAGATCAATCACGAAGGAGTTTCCGGGTGTCAAGGCACTCGAGAACGTGTCGATTCGCGTTGCTGCCGGCGAGATCCACGCGATCTGTGGCGAGAACGGGGCGGGCAAGTCGACCCTGATGAAGGTCCTGTCGGGCGTCTACCCCTACGGCACCTACACGGGCGAGATCATCTACCAGAATGCACCCGTCCGCTTTCGTGACATTGGGCAGAGCGAGTCCGCCGGAATCGTCATCATTCATCAGGAACTGGCGCTCATTCCCCAGCTCTCGATCACGGAGAACATCTTTCTCGGCAACGAGCCTCGCAGCGGCGGCGTGATCAACTGGGTCGAGGCGCACCGCCGTGCAATCGAACTGCTGGCTCGCGTTGGACTCACGGACGACCCCGATACCAAGATCAAGAACATCGGCGTTGGCAAGCAGCAGCTGGTCGAGATCGCGAAGGCGCTCAACAAATCGGTCAAGCTGCTGATTCTCGACGAACCGACTGCGGCACTGAACGAGGCCGACTCGCAGCACCTGCTCGACCTGATCGTCGGGCTTAAGGCTCGCGGCATCGCCTCGATCATGATTTCCCACAAGCTGAACGAGATCGAGCAGATTTCGGACTCGATTACGATCCTTCGAGATGGGCGGACCGTCGAAACGCTCAACGTCAAGCGCGACGGGGTGGATGAGGATCGCATCATTCGCGGAATGGTCGGCCGCGTTCTCGAACATCGCTTCCCCGAGCGAACGCCGCACATCGGCGAGGTCTTCTTCGAGGTCAAGAACTGGACGGTGCAGCATCCGCTGGTTGCCGAGCGCCTCGTCGTCAAGGATTCATCCTTCATCGTGCGACGCGGCGAGGTCGTCGGGTTTGCCGGACTCATGGGCGCCGGACGCACGGAACTCGCGATGAGCATCTTCGGTCGCTCCTACGGCAACTTCATTTCCGGCGAACTGTTCAAGGACGGCAAGCTGATCCAGGCCCGCACCGTGGCCGAGGCCATCGACAACGGGATTGCCTACGTCAGTGAAGACCGCAAGGCGCTCGGGCTCAACCTGCTCGATGACATCAAGGATTCGGTCGTCGCCGCGAAGCTCTCGAAGATCACACGCGCTTCTGTCATCGACCACGTCGAGGAGCACAGGGTCGCCAACGAGTATCGCAAGAGCCTCCGAATCAAGACGCCCAGCGTCGACGAGGGTGTCAATAAGCTGTCGGGCGGAAACCAGCAGAAGGTCGTCCTGGCGAAGTGGCTGTTCACCGACCCCGACCTGCTGATACTCGACGAGCCGACCCGCGGCATCGACGTCGGAGCTAAGACGGAGATCTACGGGATCATCCGCGACATCGCCGCACAGGGCAAGGGCGTGATCCTGATCTCCTCGGAGCTGCCGGAACTGCTCGGCGTCTCGGATCGGATCTACACAATCTTCGAAGGCGCGATCACCAATAACATCCCGGCCAGCGAGGCCGACCCCGAGACCCTCTTGAAGAGCATGACGTCGGCCAAGAAGAAAGTGACCGTGCAATGAGTGAAAACCAGGACGAACAGAAGCCGGGCTTCCATTTCCGCGACCTCGGCAAGATGTTCGGCGGCGCCCAGTCCAGCGGACGCCAGGTGGGCATCCTTGGTGCGCTCGTCGTCATCATCATCCTGTTTGAAATCCTGACCGGCGGCCTAACACTCGACCCGGTCAACCTGATCAACCTGGTGAACCAGAACGCCTATGTCCTGATCCTGGCCATCGGAATGGTCATGGTGATCATCGCGGGCCACATCGACCTGTCGGTCGGATCGATCGCCGCCTTCATCGGCATCGTGGTGGCAACCGCGATGGTGAACTGGCACTTCCCGCCGATCGTGGCGTTCGTTCTCGGCCTCCTCATCGGGGTCGTCATCGGCGCATGGCAGGGATGGTGGGTCGCCTACGTGGGAGTACCCGCGTTCATCGTCACCCTGGCGGGCATGCTCATCTTCCGCGGCGCCAACCAGTTCTTCGGCAACTCGAACACGATCACCGTTCCGGACGCGTTCACGATCATCGGTGGGGGATCGATCCCCGACTTCGGCCCGCAGTTCGGCTACAGCAACGGAACCCTCATCCTCGGTCTGATCGCGATCCTCGGCCTCGTGTGGCAGGAGGTACGGCAGCGGCGCACACAGACCCTCATGGGTGCCGAGAAGGCCCCGGTGTGGGTGAGTGTCGTCAAGGTCATCATCCTGATTGGCGTGGTCGGTGGTGCGACATACCTCTTCGCGACGGGTCGCGCGGGAACGAGCTTTCCCGTCTCGGGCATCATCCTCGGCGTCCTGGTGCTGGTCTACTCCTTCGTCACCAGGAACACGACCTTCGGTCGGCACATCTACGCGGTCGGTGGCAACTGGCGCGCCGCAGAGTTGTCGGGCGTGAAAATCAAGCGCGTCAACTTCTTCGTCATGATGAACATGTCGGTCCTGGCCTCGGTCGCCGGCATGGTTGGCGTTGCGAGAGCGGGCGCATCGGGCCCCGGCGATGGTACGGGCTGGGAGCTCGACGCTATTGCCGCCGTCTTCATCGGTGGCGCAGCGGTCGCCGGCGGCATCGGTACGATCGTCGGTTCCATCATCGGTGGTCTTGTCATCGCCGTACTCAACAATGGCCTGCAGCTGCTGAACGTCTCGATCGACCGGGTGCAGATCATCAAGGGTCTTGTGCTCCTCATCGCCGTTGGCGTTGACGTCTACAGCAAGCGGCAGGGCCGGCCGTCGCTCATCGGACTCCTGTTCAAGAGCCGGCCAAGCGATTCGGGCGACGAGCCGATCCGGGCCAACGACCCACTCGACCGCCCGACCATCGAGCCGGACGGCAACAGTCCGGAGGCGTCTTCACGCTCACAGTCCACTACGCCGAACTGATCACTCCGGCGTAGTTCCCGGAAACGACGAATGTTTCCGGTCTCCATCGCACCACCACAACAAACGAAGAAAGAAGTTGAAAATGCGCAAAGTTGCGATCACAACGGTGGCGATTGCCGCCGTCGCGTTGATGGCCCTCTCAGGCTGCTCGACGCGCGACACCAGCGGAGGCACCAAGGCCACCGGCTTCAAGTCCGGATCCATCATCGGAGTTGCACTTCCGGACAAGACCTCGGAGAACTGGGTTCTCGCTGGCAAGCTGTTCACTAACGCAATCACCAAGGCCGGTTACACGCCTGACGTGCAGTACGCGCCCTCGGCCAACACGGCCGCAGAGCAGGCGAGCCAAATCTCGACCATGAACACCAAGGGTGCCAAGGTCCTGATCATCGGTGCGTTTGACGGCAAGCAGCTCGGCTCGCAGGTCAAGGCCGCCCACGCCAATGGCGCCAAGGTCATCGCCTACGACCGCATCATCCAGGATTCTCCGAACGTCGACTACTACGTGGCCTACGACAACGAGAAGGTTGGTGAGCTCCAGGGCCAGGCGCTGCTCGATGGAATGAAGGCGCGCTTCCCCGACGCGAAGACCTACAACGTCGAGCTGTTCTCGGGTGCATCCACCGACCCGAACGCGGCCGTCTTCTTCAACGGTGCAATGAAGATCCTGCAGCCGAAGATCGATGACGGAACGCTCAAGGTCGTCTCGGGCCAGACCGCAATCGGCCAGACCCAGACCACGGGCTGGTTGGCTGCTAATGCGCAGACCCGCATGGACACGCTTCTCGCCGGTAACTACTCCGGCAAGGTCCTGAACGGTGTGCTCTCGCCGAACGACACCCTCGGTCGCGCGATCATCACCTCGATCCAGAACGCAGGCAAGGACAAGCCCGTCATGCCTGTTGTCACGGGTCAGGACTCCGAGGCAGCGTCGATTCCGCTCATCATGAGCGGAGTGCAGTACTCGACGATCAACAAGGACACGACGAAGCTGGTCAACCAAGCCATCGCGATGGTCAAGCAGCTCGCCGCAGGCAAGAAGGCCTCGACCAACTCGCCGGCGACCGACAACGGTTCGGTGAAGGTTCCGACCTTCTACCTCCCGCCGGAGCTGGTCACCAAGGACAACGCCGCCGAGTCCTACAAGAACAACGCAACACTTGAGCCGCTCACCCAGCAGTAACGAGCTGGTTCTCTAACGGCGCTTCGGCGTCACCACCACGGGAAGGCCGGGCGAAACTGCCCGGCCTTTTCCGCGTCGCGGACCCACCCGCGGCGCTAGATCACGCGAGCGTATTGCTGGCGAATGATCGCCCGGTAGTCGGCTGCGGGACGCACGGTCACCTGGACCTGCCACTCTGGTCGAGTCCCCGTGAGGGCCCACGCGGCCTGAACGGCCGCCCCCAGCGCAACATACTCGGCGGGCTCCGGCACTTCGACGGGCACGTCGAAGACCTGGCCGGCGATGGTACTTACCGCGCCGTTTTGAGCCGCGCCGCCGATGAGGAGCAGCCGTTTCGCCACAACGCCCCGGGCGAGCACGGCGTCGAGCCCATCGGCCAGGCCGCAGAGCATGCCCTCGATGGCGGCCCGCGCGAGATTCTCCCGCGACGTGGATGCCAGCGTCAGCCCGGAGAGGGTGGCCGTCGCATTGGGCAGATTCGGAGTACGTTCCCCCTCGAAGTACGGGTGGAGTACCGCCCCGGCGGATCCGGGCTCCGCGGCGAGAGCCAGCGTGCCTAACTCGTCGTGGTTCACGCCGAGTAGACGTGACATGGCGTCGAGAACGCGCGCGGCGTTCAGGGTCGCGATAAGCGGGAGGTATGCGCCGGCGGCATCCGCGAATCCGGCAACCGTGCCGCTGGCGTCCAGGGAGGGACTCTCCGTCACGGCGAATACCGTGCCGCTGGTGCCGATGGAGACGACGACGTCTCCGTCCTTTGCACCAAGCCCGAGCGCGGCGCCCGCGTTGTCGCCGGCACCGACCCCAATCACCAGCTGCTCCTTGCCAAATTCAGGAGAATGGCCGACGTAGCCGGCGACATCCCCCGGGTTCAGCACCTTCGGCAGGATGACCGCAGGACGATCTCCTGAATTGTGAAAACGGAGAGCGCGGGTGAGCAGCTCCGAGTCGTACTCGTTCGTGACGGGATTGAAGTAGCACGTACCGCTCGCGTCTGAGCGGTCGGTGGTGAGCTCGGTCAGCACAGGGTTGCCCGGGCCGAACCCGCGCAGGCGCCAGGTCAACCAGTCGTGGGGGAGCGCGACGGCCGCAACCCTCGCGGCATTGTCGGGCTCAGCATCCGCGAGCCAGCGAAGCTTGGTGATGGTGAACGATGCGACTGGCACCGAGCCCGTTCGCACCGCAAACTGGTCCGCGCCGACTTCTGCGATGAGGTCGAGTGCTGCCTGCGCCGAGCGAGTGTCGTTCCACAGCAGGGCGGGCCGGATGACCGCACCCGCAGCATCGAGCACGACCATCCCGTGCTGCTGGCCGCCGATCGAGATGGCGGCCACATCCGCAAGTCCGCCGGCATCCGCAATCGCTGCGAGGAGGGCATCCCACCACGCGGCGGGGTCGACCTCGGTGCCGTCGGGATGCGACGCTCGCCCGGTACGCACGACCGCGCCGGACTCGGGGTCTCGAATGACAACCTTGCAGCTCTGCGTCGACGAGTCGACTCCGGCAACCAGCGGCATCCGCGTTCCTTTCGTACCAGTGAAGGTCTGTACATACATGCCTGAGGTGAGGCATATCGACCCTAGCCGCGGCCAGGAACGTCGATGTGCCTCACCTCACGGAGTAGCGGGCGGCGAATCGCGGGTTAGCGGGCGCCAAGCAGGTGCTCGGTCGCGAGCTGCTGCAGGCGAACGAATCCGAAGCCCTTACCGTCGTAGTACGGCGTCGGGTCGAAGTCCTCGAAGGATGCGCGGTCGGCGAGCAGGTCGTCGTAGGTCTCGCCCTCGGCGAGCGTCGGCGTCTGCAGCTCGATGACGCCGGATGCTGCGAGCGCCTCCTGCACCTCCGGGTCGGCGCGGAAGGCGGCGGCGCGCTCCTTGAGCATCAGGTAGTTAGCGATATTTGCCTTTGCGGAATCCCAGACACCCGACTCGTCCTCGGTGCGAGACGGCTTGTAGTCGAAGTGCCGCGGGCCGGTGTAGGCCTGGCCGCCATTCGGGCCGCCGTTCTCGAGCAGGTCGACGAGTGCAAATGCGTTGTACAGGTCGCCGTGACCGAAGACGAGGTCCTGGTCGTACTTGATGCCCCGCTGTCCGTTGAGATCGATGTGGTAGAGCTTGCCCTGGTACAGCGCCTGCGCGATGCCGGAGGCGAAGTTGAGGCCGGCCATCTGCTCGTGGCCGACCTCGGGGTTGACGCCGAACAGCTCGGGGCGCTCGAGCGTCGAGATGAAGGCGATCGCGTGCCCGACGGTGGGCAGCAGGATGTCGCCGCGGGGCTCATTTGGCTTTGGCTCGATCGCGAAGCGGATGTCGTAACCCTTGTCGGTCACGTACTGCGCGAACAGGTTGACTCCCTCGCGGTAGCGTTCGAGTGCCGTGCGGATGTCCTTTGCCGCGTCGTACTCCGCACCCTCTCGACCGCCCCACATGACGAAGGTCTTCGCTCCGAGCTCTGCTCCGAGGTCCAGCTGACGGAGCGCCTTTCGCAGGGCGAACCGACGCACCTGGCGGTCGTTGGAGGTAAAGCCGCCGTCCTTGAAAACGGGGGCGCTGAACAGGTTGGTCGTCACCATCGGCACGATGAGCCCGGTGTCCTTGAGCGCGCCCTTCAGGCGGTCGATCTGCTTCTGGCGCTCCGCATCCGTCGAGCCGAACGCGAAGAGGTCGTCATCATGGAAGGTCAGGCCGTACGCTCCGACCTCCTTGAGCTTCTCGACCACGTGCACCACGTCCATCGGTGCGCGAGTCGGCCCGCCGAAGGGATCCGCTCCGTTGTATCCGATGGTCCAGAGACCGAATGAGAACTTGTCGGCGGGGGTCGGGGTTGCGGTCATTGTGATGCGCCCTTCAGTGTTCCATGATATTTGTTGTTATATGGAACATATTACAGCCACGAGCGGCACGCAAGTGGGCATGTAACCTCGGGGCATGATTATGGGCACCCCCGACTACCGCGACTCTGGACTCGAGTTTCCGGCCGACTTCATCCTCGGTTCCGCGACCGCGGCGTACCAGATCGAGGGCGCATTTCAGGAGGATGGCCGTGGCCCATCCATCTGGGATACCTTCAGCCACACCCCGGGGCGCACGCACGCCGGCGACACGGGAGACGTCGCCGACGACCACTACCACCGGGTCGACAGCGACCTCGACCTGATGCAGAACCTGGGGCTCGAGGCGTATCGGTTTTCGATCGCGTGGACGCGCATCCAGGCGACGGGTAGTGGAAAGCCCAACGAGCGGGGCCTGAGCTTCTACTCGCGCTTGATCGATGGACTGCTCGCTCGTGGCATCCGCCCGATTGCGACTCTGTATCACTGGGACCTTCCCCAGGCTCTTGAGGATGCCGGCGGCTGGCCCGAGCGCGACACCGCTCTGCGATTCGCCGAGTACGCCTCGATCATGGGTGACGCGCTCGGGGATCGCGTCGCAGTCTGGACCACGATGAACGAACCGTGGTGCTCGGCATTCCTGGGCTACGGCTCGGGAGGGCATGCGCCCGGTCGCACTAATGATGTGTCCGCGCTTCGAGCGCTTCACCACCTGAATCTCGGCCACGGCCTGGCCATTCAGGAACTCCGTCATGTCGTCACGAAACTGGATGCGGAGTACTCGATCACGCTGAATTTTCACGCGCTCCGCGGCGAGCACGAGACGTCGCCCGAGGCCATCCGTCGCATTGATGCGCTGGGCAATCGCTCATTCACCGGCCCGCTGCTGCACGGGGAGTACCCGGCCGACCTGCTCGAGGACACCCGGGAGCTGACCGACTGGTCATTCGTTCAGCCCAGCGACCTATCGATCATCAATCAGCCGATCGATTTTCTCGGGGTGAACTACTACTCGACGGCCACCGTTCGGATGTGGGACGGCAAGTCCGACCAGGTTATGAACGACGGTCACCGCAAGTCGCAAGGATCGGCGTGGCCGGGTAGTCGGGACGTCGAGTTTCTCGAGCAGCCGGGTCCGTTCACGGCGATGGGCTGGAACATCGCGCCGGAGGCGCTCGAGGAGCTGCTGGTCTCGCTATCGCAGGAGTTCCCGAAGCTGCCGCTCATCATCACGGAGAACGGCGCCGCCTTCGACGATGTCGAGATCGACGGACGTGTTCATGACGCGGCGAGAATCGACTACCTGCGGCGGCACTTCACGGCAGCGCACCGCGCGAAGGCACGCGGGGTCGACCTCCGCGGGTACCTCGTGTGGTCCCTGTTGGACAATTTCGAGTGGAGCTACGGCTACTCGAAGCGTTTCGGCCTCGTGCGGGTCGACTACGAAACGCAGGAACGCACCGTCAAGGACAGCGGGCGCTGGTTTGCCGAGCTCATCGAAACCAGACGAATTCCCGAGGGCCGTGAATGACCGTTCCTTCCGACGCGAATGGCCGCGGGAACAGCGACGTTCGCCGGCATAACCTCTCGCTCGTACTACGGCTCGTCCATCAGTCGCGCGGCGTTCCGCGCTCGCAGTTGACGCGCAGCACGGGGCTCAACCGCTCGACGGTCGCGGCGCTGGTCGGCGAACTGGTTGAGCGGGATCTGCTCATCGAGGCCGATCCGGACGCCAGCAATCAGGTTGGGCGACCGAGCCCGCTGGCGCTGCCCGGCCCGCGCGCAATCGCGTTCGCGGTCAACCCCGAGATCGACGCGATTACAGTCGGGGTTGTCGGCCTGGGGGCGACGGTGCTTCGTCGGGTTCGCCGGCCGCTTGCCACAAGCCCCACCGTTGCGGATGCCGTCGCGGTAACGGCGGAGTTGATCGCCGACCTCCGGGCGGAATTCGAGGAGGGGCACACGATTCTCGGGATTGGTGCCGCCATCCCGGGTCTGGTGCGTGCACGGGACGGAATGGTCAGGCTTGCTCCCCACCTGCGCTGGGTCGATGAACCGTTTGCTGCGGAGTTGGAATCGGCGACGGGCGTACGCGTGTTTGCCGCCAACGACGCCAATCTGGGAACTCGGGCGGAGAGCATTTTTGGTGCCGGCCGCGGCGGATCCGATCTCATCTACCTGAATGGCGGTGCCAGTGGCATCGGTGGCGGGATCATTTCCGGTGGCCGAGCACTCACTGGGGTAGAAGGTTACGCGGGGGAGTTCGGACA
>Ga0193728_1001118_pt1 | contig 13531 bp, 10 predicted proteins | sample U1c1metaG_FD_143037 | JGI IMG/M metagenome (GOLD analysis project Ga0193728, IMG submission 143037) | Soil microbial communities from a riparian zone of the East river system, Colorado, United States - U1c1 | ecosystem: Environmental > Terrestrial > Soil > Riparian zone | place: USA: East River...
GTAAACGGCAAGGCGGGCCGCGCGGTACTGACGATCGCGGGGGCGGGCCTGCTGGTTCCGCTGGCAGCAACCGGCGCGGCGCAGGCCGCCGCCAATCCGGGGTCCTTGAGGCTGGTGCCGGGCCGCGCGACCGCCGGGGACAGCGCGGATGTATTCGTGTTCAAATACACTGCCCCGGCGCGACCGGTACCAGGCACAGTCAGCATCACCGTCCCCGCCGGCTTCTCCCCCCCGCAAGACACCGCCGCGGCCGGATTCGGGTACCTTTCCACCAGTTCGTCGTGCGCGTCGTTCCGGGTCTCCGGCATCACTACGGGCAGCGGAGCGGCCACGGTGACCCTGGCGGTGAACTGTCCCGCCAAGGGCGCCGGTGCCCTGGTCTATGAGGATGTGGCCGTGCCGGCCACGGCCGGGGCGTATCCGTTCGTGACGTCGTTCACCCCTTCGGGCAGCCGGTCCGCGATCGCGTTCGCCGGCCAGCACTCGGTGACGGTCAAGCCGGGGCCGCTGGCTAGTCTCACCCTCAGCCCGGCCGCCGCGACCATCGTGTCTGGCGGCTCGCAGGCCTACACCGCGCAGGGCTTCGACGCCTACGGGAACTCCCGGGGCGACATCACCAGCGCCACCAAGTTCAAGATCTCCCCGAACGGCAGCTGCACCGGCGCGACCTGCACTGCCACTGCCCCTGGCCCGCACATCGTGATCGGAACCAGAAAGAAGATCATCAACACTGCCGCCCTGGCCGTGACCGCCCCGGCCGGCACCCACCTCTACTGGATCGACAACGGCGATGGCATCGGCACGGTCAACGAGGCCAACCTGGACGGCACCAGCCCGCAGGCCATCGCTACTGGCCAGGACAACCCGGTCGGGGTGGCGGCCGACAGCAGCCATATCTACTGGAGCAACTACTTCACTGGCACGGTCAGCGAGGCCAACCTGGACGGCACCAGCCCGCAGGTCATGTTCGGTCTCCAGGACAACCCAGACGGGGTGGCGGTCGATGGCAGCCACATCTACTGGACCAGCGCGGGCGATGGCACGGTCAACGAGGCCAACCTGGATGGGACCAACCCGCAGACCATCGTTGCCGGCCAGACCGAGCCGCGCTATCTGGCGGTCGATGGCAGCCACATCTACTGGACCGACGAGGATGGCAATGGCACGATCAACGAGGCCAACCTGGACGGGACCAACCCGCAGGCCATTATCACCGGTCAGGACAACCCGGTCGGGGTGGCGCTCGGCCCGTAGCGACCAGCTGGAGGCCGGGCCGGCACCGTGTCGGCCGACCCAGCGCCTCGCAGGCCAGCAGGCCGGGACCAGCTTGGCGAGGCCGATTTCGTGGGAGTACAGGACCGGGTCGTATGCTTCCGCGAGGCGGTACCGGACCTGCTCCTCGCGCCGCGGCTCCGTCGGCCGAGTTGCTGAGGATGGCTGTGCGGCACCGAGGCCGGAGGCTGGCGGCAATGGCAGCCATTTCTTCATCCAGGGTCCCGCAGCATCCTCGATCACCAGCGCAGACAACCCCGAGAACACCGTCCCCACAAGCCGTATCGCGTCACACGTGACTCATCGTGGCAGAACATCACTGCCCATCACCACCGAAAGTGCGACAGAGCCGAGAGTGCGACAGAGCCGTGGTCACCGGAGCTGGGTCGGGTATTGTATTGGCCGGCCGGCCCTGAAGCCGTAGGAGAGGTGACGCAAACCGGGGGAGCGCACCGGAGCCCTACTGTTGTCGGACTCTGGCTGATGGCTGACACAATGGTCGGGCAGCAAGGTGCGGGCACCGGGGGAGGCACTTAAATGGCTGGTCAGGTAAGTGTTGACTGGCCGACGTGTGATGAAGATGAGTGCCTTGGCATCTGTCTCGATGCAGGTGACAAGTGCATGGCCCATGCGGAGGACGAGGAGCTGGCGACCGCGCTTGAACAGGTTGCCCAGACTGGCCGGATCGACGGACGTGGCGCGACGATCTCTAGCTCACTTCTGAAGAGGATCCTCGACAGCACGCCGCGCAACCCAGACGGCAATGCAATGCTGACGGAAGCCCACTTCAGCGCGGCGACCTTCCAGGCGGACACCGACTTCGGCGGGGCGACCTTCCAGGGCATCGCAAACTTCAGCCAGGCGACCATCCAGGGCAGGGCCGTATTCGGCGGGGCGACCTTCCAGAGCATCGCAAACTTCAGTCAGGCGACCATTCAGGGCAACGCTGTATTCGGCGGGGCGACCTTCCAGAGCAGCGCCGAGTTCGGCGGGGCGACCTTCCGGGGCGACGCCTGGTTCGAAGCGGTGACCTTCCAGAGCAGCGCCGAGTTCAGCAACGCGGCCTTCCAGGGCCACGCCAGTTTCAATAAGGCGACCTTCCAGGGCCACGCCTGGTTCATGAGTGCGACCTTCCAACACGCCTTCTTCCTGGAGACGAAGTTCATAAGGGCGACCTTCCAGTGCGACAACTGGCTCGACGGGGCGATATTCCTCAAGGCGACCTTCGAGGGTGACGCTTGGTTCGCCGTAGAGACCTTCGAAGGCCATCTCAACTTCAACGGGGCCACCATCCAGGGCTCTGCCGAATTCGGCGGAGCAACCATCCGGGGCAACGCCATCTTCAACTGGGCGACCTTCCAGGGCAGCGCCGATTTCAGCGGGGTAACCTTCCAGGGCGACGCGGAGTATCGATCTGCGACCTTCCAGGGCAACGCCAGGTTCAACGACGCGACCTTCCAGGGCGACGCCAAGTTCGACGGGGCGATGTTCGGGCGCGCAAACCAGTTCGGTCCTCTGCTGGCGCATCAGAGGCTGAACTTGGATAATGTACAATTCGCCCAGCTAGTCCGGATCGAGGCCAGCACGATCAGCTTGTGCTGTCGTGGGGGACAGTTCCCAGGCGGGGTACAGTTCCGGTTGCGCTGGGCGGGCGTTGTGCTGGAGGACACCGACATTCCCGCGCCGTCCCTCCTTATCGGCATTCCCAGCCTGGCCAGCAAGAAGCTGGCCTCGGCCGAGCAGCAGATCGCCGCGGACTGGAAACAACAGTACGCTGGCCAGGTTTCCGAGGAGCCCAGGCTGCTGTCGCTTCAGCGAACCAACGTCGCAGGGTTGGGGCTGGCAAACGTTGATCCGGCTGGCTGCCGGTTCTCGGGCGCGCACAACCTCGACGAGCTGCGACTGGAAACGGACGTCGCCTTCAAGTTTTCGCCCGCGCCGGTGGGCTGGGAACAACGGCAGGTCGTCGCCGAAGAATGCACCTGGCGGGCGAGTCGTGCCCGGCCTGGCCGCTGGACTGACCCGTGGTGGCCTGACCAGGCTGACCCAAGGTGGCCTGAGTACCTTGAGAAGCCAACGGTACTGGCTCCGGAAGCGATCGCTGGCCTGTACCGGGCCCTGCGCAAGAGCCGCGAGGACGCCAAGGACGAACCAGGCGCGGCTGATTTCTACTACGGCGAGATGGAAATGCGCCGCCATGCGCATGGGCAGACACGCCGCGGAGACGGCGGTTCGCGCGGACGGGTGGACCGCAGCATACTGACCGCCTACTGGCTGGTATCCGGCTACGGCCTGAGGGCCTGGCGGGCACTAGCCTGCCTTGCAGGTATAACCCTAGCATTCGCTTTCGCTTTCCACCGAGTTGGTTTCACCAGCCCACCGCGGCCAGCTACATACTGGACCAGCTTGCTGTACGCATTCCGGTCCACGATCTCGCTCACTGATGACGCGGCAACGCTGACCGCCTGGGGCCAGTTGTTGCAGGCGCTTCTGCGGCTGACCGGCCCGGTACTGTTGGGCCTGGCGCTGCTAGCCCTCAGGGGTCGTATCAAGCGGTGAGAGTCGGAGAGATATCGCCGCGGCGCCCTTCCTGCCAAGCTGTCAGGAGGCGCCCGCCCCTCAGTAATCAATGACTTTCCTCGAGGGCGGGGATGAAGACTATTTCCTAGATGACCATGACCGCGCTCGACCGTGCGCTGGTGACCGGCGATCCTGGACGGGTGACCGGTGAGCGGCAGGACCGTGCGGATCCGGAGGTGCCCGAGAAGGCCCGCCGGCGGACGTTCACCGCGCACTACAAGCTGGACGTGGTGGCCGAGTATGACGCGGCGCCGCCGGGTGAGAAGGGCGCGGTGCTGCACCGGGAGGACCTGTACTCCAGTCATGTGATCGAGTGGCGGCGGACCCGTGACGCCGGCGCCCTGGAAGGTTCCGCGGCCGCGGGGACGTCCGGCGGCCGACCCGCGGGGCGCGCAGATTACTCGGCTGACCTGTGGGTTCCGGAAATCGGCCGCCGCTCCTGACCTGGGCTTCTACGCGGCCCGTTCGTATCCGTTGATGAGGCCGCCGAGGATGGGCCTGCGCTTGATCCGCTTGTGGGAGAGGTCGGCGAGCGGGTGGTCGGGCCGGGGTGGGCGGAGCTGGCGGCTGCGGTGGGGCGCCGTCCGTTGTAGTGGGCCTCGTATGCCATCGCGGACCCGGCGGGGAAGGAGCCCGACGATGCGGCCCGCGACTTCCTCAGGCAGCTCTGCGATTACGATCTGCACGTCGACATCACCCAGCCGTTCCTGAGATCGGTCGGCGTGCTCCCCGAGCCCGGCTCCCACGTCACGGTCCCCTCGGAGGGCAGGGAGCGTCACGGCACAGTACTCCGATGGCAGGGCCTGTAGGGCGACGGCCCGAAGTGATCGTTGCCGTACAGACGGCGGGGGACCCTGATCAGCCTGACGGCTCGGTCATGAACCTGGCGTTCGGGGCGGACGTGATCCACACCCTGGGTGACGCACTCGCCTCCTGAGTACCTAGACGGCCGGGTCGCTGGCCCAGTGCGCGCGAGCCATAGGCACGCAAAACTAACAGCGACCAGCGGCGGTGCGTTGCTGCAGCTCACGGCACTGGACGCCCACCGGTACCCCTTTCTAGCTTGCACGGACGGATGCCACGGACAGGCGATCCGGCCGGGCTCGGCGGGGCACGCAGGTAGCGGGTTCCTGCGGACGCTGTCCGTGCCAGGGCACGATTTCACGCGCCTGGTTGTCCCGGCGCACGGACATATGGCGGACAAGCAAGATCGAAAAGCTGGTGATCGCCGGTAGATTCGCAGGTCAGGCTATATATATATACGAACCAGAGCAAGTTCGAACCTTGCACCTGCCACCAGGTAAAATCCCCAGGTCAGGCCCGTTGCGCGTTGTCGCGGCGGGCCGTCTTGCGTCCTATGGGACGGTTCGGCAGCGTCGGCGGCGCAGCCTGACGTTTTCCCCGGTCAGGGACTTGGTAGCCAGGTGCGCGAGTCCGGGACTTGCCCGGCTGTGGTTGAGGGGTGGTTGGAGGTCGCGGGGCACGGCTGCGGAAACTGGGGGAGATTCGCGGCCGCACCTGGGTGACGCGGGGACTGTCCAGGCGAGCGGGTTGCTCGGGGTGCGGGGCGACATCTGGCTGGCGTGCCGCCGTGGTGTGCTGGCGGAGGTTCGCGAACCGCCGTCTCTGCCCATTCGACCGTTCGAAAGCGTGCGCATCGCCGATAATTTGCCAGCCTCCATCCGAATACATCAGCGGCGATGCGCAGGGGGAGGTGGTTATTCCCGGGCTGAGAGCTGGTCCGGGGATAGTCCCAGCACCCCTCTGACCTTCTTCCGGCACCTGGGTCGACAGCTCCGGGTAGGTTCACGGCAGACTGGTGACGCGGTAGGTGGACCAAGTGGTCGACTGGGGTTATCACCAGGTGGTGTATGGGTCACCGATTACCGGCGGTGGGACCGGATGCGCGCTACTGAGGCGGCGGCACTATTGCTGGCCCACCCGGCGGGGTGGCTCATCGTGGCGTACGTCGGGTTCGCCCTGCTGTTGTGGCCGCACGCCGCCCGCGGGGTGGCGTCCGCCTTCACCGACGCCGGGTCCTCGCTGTTCACCCTGGGCTTCGCCGTACCTACCGGCGGGATATACGCGGGATAGACCCTGGCCTACTCTTGGGCGGATCTGGCCTGGTCGGGCGCCGTCCGGTGAGTCCTCCGGGGCGCTGCGAGATGGGTGTCAGCTGTCCCGCAGGGCGCCGTCTATGCGCGTGTTAGCGGTGTCGTCGCCGTCGAGAGAGGCGCCGCTGCGCGGCGCCCCGGGCCGACACCGGGCCTTGGGGAGGCCCCGGCCGACGCGCCCCGGCCCACGTGCTCAGCACCGTCGCAGATCAGGCTGGCGCACCCGGTCATGAGTGCGTGCCGCGGCGCGGTCTTCCTCGGTAACCTCGTGTCACGCTCCCGGCCGCCGTGCCAAGGTCGCTCCCTTCGGTCGCGTCGCACGCGATCGGCTTCGCCGAACCCTGCGGCTGCTCGTGATCCTCGCGGGAGTCCCGATTACGGGTTCGGAACCCCGGTCTCGGTGGCGGGTATCACCGGAACGGTCGCTGGGCTCCGCAGACCGTGCCTGGCGGCGGGGTGACGAGATTGACGAGGTAACGGACTCTCCATCTGTCGGCACACGGGCTGGGCAGCTCAGTCGGGTGGCCGTAGCTGGCTACGGTGAGCAGCACGGTGTTGCCCAGCCGGCGTTCAACGCGCTGGGCGCCGGAGTAGCCGGTGGCCGGGTCATACACGTTGTTGATGAGCAGGATCGGGGTCTTGGTCTTGGCGTTCCACGGGCCGGCGTAGCGCTCGGTGGCGTGCCCCGGCCAGTTCGCAGCGCAGGGAGCCCATTGCGACCAGACTTGGTACGGTCCCCAAAGCTTGCCCGTGCGGCTGACGTTCTTGATGACCCTGGGCCAGGCGCTGACAGGCTGGCCGGCCGGAGCGTCCAGGCACTGGATCGCGGTCGACGTCGTCGCCTTCGCGAATGCATTGGGCGTTAGCATCTGGCGCGCTAGTGTCTCCAGGGCAGAGCCGTCGCCGCTGGCAGCCGCGTCGAGTTCCCGTGCGTATCGGGGCCAGCCGTCCGGAGACCGCAGCGCCGAGAATGTCGTCAGCAGCAGGTCGCTATAACTCAGCACGCCAGGCGGGGATGCGTGCGGCGCCGGGATCGGCGCGCGGCGCGCCCGCCGGAACAGGCCAGCGACGCGCTGGGCTGCAGTCTCGGGGTGGCGGGTGAGCGCGCAGCGGGCCGGGCCGGCGCCCTGGCAGAGCGCCACGAACTGGGTGAAGACAGCGTCGGCTGAGCCGGCTTGGTAGGCGGTCCTCGCCTCCGCGTTCTTCACCCAGGGGACCGCGTTGACAACGGCGTTGAGTAGCATCGCTCGTACCCGGGTCGGGAACAGGTTGGCGTAGGTCTGACCGAGAAGGGTGCCGTAGGAAAGGCCGAAGTAGGTGAGGGTCCGGTCCCCGACGAGCTGGCGCAGGCGGTTGAGGTCACGGGCGGTGTCCTCGGTGGAGATGTTGTTCAGCAGTTGCCCGCTCACCTGGCCGCACCGGCGGGCCAGCTCGGTGGCCCTGCGTGCGTAGGCACGCGACTGGGCCACGGTCGTCGGAATGTGCACGCCCCGCCAGAACCGCGCCTCGCTCGCCTGGCTGGTGAAGCAGCGCACCGGGTCGCTCCGGTTCGTTCCCCGCGGGTCCCAGCTCACGATATTGAACCGGCCGCCGCCAGAAGCGTTGAAGTCAGAACCCGAATCCCGCACCAGGTCGACGCCGCTTTCGCCCGGGCCGCCCGGGTTGACGAACATCGAGCCGATCAGATGTTTCTGATCGCTGGCCAGGCGGCGGATGACCGCGAGCTGGATCTGCTTGCCGGCCGGCCGGTGCCAGTTCAACGGCACCGAAACCCTGGCGCATTGCAACCGCTCGCCGAACTTCTTATCGCAGCTCTTCCAGGCGATCCCGCCCTGCCCGGCCGCTGCAGCGGCCGCCGCTCCGGGCCCGGCGGCCCCAGCGGCTAAATTCGTAACCCGCCGGACGTTGCTGCCGTCAATGGGAGTCATGCCATTAGCGGGCGACGCCAACGGCAGCGCTGCAGCCACCAACCCGCAGATCGAAATCAGCATGAGCAGAACTTTGCGAATCATAGCCCCCCGCTTGAATGCTCGGAGCCTCAAATATTGACCTGTTCTTGACCAGCTGTCAACTAATCGATGATGTCAACAAACCCTGATAATTAGGCACCGACGGTGCAGGCGTACCTCCGATGCCCGATTGGGGTGCCCCGAAGTTTCCGGACTGCGGATCCTTTAGGATATTTACCGGAAAGGACAGGATCACTTGCCAGGGAAATACAACACATATTCTGCCGAGTTTCGCGAGGAAGTGCCCGGATGGTGGTCAAGACGTCTCGCGCCAGGCGCGCCCTGCGGTCCCTCGGGCAACTACAGGTTGTTGGCCGACCGATGGGCGACGGGTCCAGTGACGTCCGACGCGAACCTGCGCGTTGCGGCTATTCGCGGTTGAAGAGTGGTTGAGCGTCAGTCGTCTAGTCGCAGAACGGTATGAAACTGCACGTCAAGGACCAATGATCCTGGAGCGCGCGCGTCCCCTGTAAAACCGTCGGCTCAGCCTACGCAAGTTCGAACCTTGCACCTGCCACATAGGTAAAACACCAGGTCAGGCCCGTTGCGCTTCGTCGCGGCGGGCCGTCTTGCGTCATATGGGACGGCCTGGCAGGGTCGGTCCCGCGGTCTGGCATTTTCCCTGGTCAGGGGCTTGCTGGCCAGGTGCGCGGTTCCGGGAAGTGGCTCGCTGTGGTTGAGGAGTGGTTGAAGACCGCGCCCTCAGGGGCGCGGGACCTGGGGGAGATTCGCGGCCCTCCTACGGCGGCGCGGAGATTACCCAGACAGGGGGCTGCTCGGATGCGGACGGCATCTGGCGGGTGTGCCACCGCGGTGTGCTGGCGGAGGTTTCCGAACCGCCGCCTCTGCCCATCCGACCGTTCGAAAACGTGCAGATCGCCGATTGGCGATCCGTCACCCAAGCCAGCGCAACATCAGTCGCCATGCCACGGACCAAATTACCTGTACGACCTGACTAACGAGCGCCGAGACCGCCTGACGGGAGCCAGCGCTAGAGGGTGCCGCGGAGTGGCCGGTCACGGGGCGCCGCTGTCCGCCGGCGTGGCGGGAGGGCCCGCGGGCGCGCCGAGCCGCTGTTGAGCCGTTTCTTGCGCAGTGCGCAGAAGTCCGGGAAGCCTGTCAGGTCGCTAGGCAGGAGGTCCAGGTCTAACATCGAGAAGCAGGACAAGCCGCCCCGGAAATGACTCCAAACCGGGCAGTTCGGGCAGTAGCTGCAGCTTGGGCGATATCGCCAGGTACGTCGGCGAATGTCTCGCCCTGGCGCAGATGCGCCAGAACCAGCAGCGCCTGCTGTCCCGCGCGCCAGCTTCCGCCAACATGACCCGATCCGGGCGCGGTGCCGGAGAATCACGCCCGTTGAGCGGGACAACGGCAACGGAGCACGATAGGAAAGCATGGAGGCCCCTGAGGGCGACGCGTGTCTTGGTCGACCGCTTCATCTACCAGGGGCAGGCACATCCCAAGATCAGGATGAAAAAGGCTCATTAAATCCAATGTTATTGAGGCGCTGGCGGGCGTATTTCTCAAAAATCTTTTTGTCGCATATGCTAACGACAGGAGAAATAGCACCGCGCCACCTCAGGGAGCACCGCCATGAGCGCCACCGAAACCCCGGCCTCCTGCAAGGTCACCGCGGCCGCGAAGCCGGCGAGCGCCACCCCGATTGGCCGGACGACGACTGGCGACAACGGCGGGGGCCGCCAGCCGGCTGCCGTGAAGGCCGCGCGCGTGAAGGCGGCGGCCAGCAAGGCCGCCCCGGCCAAGATCGTGACGGCGACGGCGATGGGACCGAGTGGGTACCGGGAAGAGTTCGGCGTGCTGACCGACGCGCAGATCGTCGATGCCGTCCGCGCCAGCTTCGAGTCCAGCGAGTTCACGCTGACCGATGAGCAGATTGTCGGCGCCATCGGCTGGGCGCTCACGGTCAGGACGGCGATCACGAAGGTGACGGCGCTCTTGACGGCCTAGCCGCTGCGGAAGGCCATGACCGGGGGCAGAGGTTGGGGAGCCAGGACCGGTAGGCTCGCAGTCGGTGCGGCGACGTCGCGTCGTGGCATGGCGGACAAGGGACTTGAACTGATGGCAACAGGAACAGTGAAGTGGTTCAACGCCGATAAGGGCTTTGGTTTCATCGCCCCCGATGACGGGACGGCGGACGTGTTCGTCCACTTCTCCGCGATCGCGAGCTCCGGCTACAGGTCGCTGGATGAGAACCAGAAGGTCGAATTCGAGACGACCCAGGGGCCGAAGGGACCGCAGGCGGAGAACGTCCGTCCTGCCTGACGCATAACGCCCCGCGTCCTCCGATGACGCGCTGGGCAAAGCAGCCGGCTGATCTTGTGCCGCTCGAAAATAGGATTCTGTGTGGCGAGCTACGTCTTCTCGGAGATCAGTCGGCTCAGGCGCCTTCAACACCAGCATGGCGGCAGTGCCGCGATGGCGGACGGGCCAACACCTGGCTCCAGGTCGCATGCGGGCGATAACCGATCGCGGGTTGGCTGAATGTTCTCCGCCATCACGGCTGACCAGCATCACGCTGGCCAGGCTGAACGCGAATTCGCTCACCTGCTCGCTGGCACGTTGCCTGCCGGCGGGCCGCCAGCGCGCGCTGAGGCTGCCCGGCGTCACCGTCGCCGGCCCGCCATAGTGACCGCACGACCCTGGGGATCTTGACGGCCTGAGCTCTGCGGCTGCCGGGTAACGGCAGTCGGCGGGCTTGCTTTTCAGCCTGTGACGGTGCCGTGGCGGAGGTGTGCCGGCTTCGGTGCTGCTGTCCGCGCAAGGCATGGGCGCGGCGGCGATGGCAAAGGTTGTGGCTGCTGCTCAGAACGGGACGATGGTGGTGAGCAGGCCGGCTGGGTGCCCGCGGCCGGCGAGGGCCCGGCAGAAGTCGACGGCATCGAGTGACAGGTGCTCGGCCTGCGGGTGATTCGGGTCGCGGGCGTAGCTCTGGCCGGCGGGGCCGGAGAGCGCGAGGGTGAACGGCTGGCCGTGGCGGCGGGCCCACTCGGCGACGACGTCGGCGACGATGCGGCCGTCGTGACTGGCGCTGAGCTCCAGCGGCTGGCCAAGGGCGCGGGCTGCGTCGGCGCGGTGCATCCACAGGTCACGCAGGTAGATGGTGTCGATGAGATAGCCGAGCTTCCAGGTCTCGTGTACCGGCCCGTCGACTGCCAGCCTGGCGTGATGGCGCACGAGCGCGGGCGTGCGCGCCCGGCCGCGCACGGTCTTCGGCGCGGCCGCCGTGAGCCGCTGGACGATCTGGGCCGGGCTGAGGCCGGCGCGGTCGCGGACCTGGACGGCCGAGAGGGCAGCTTCGAGCGGCCCGCCGTGCTGCCGGCGGTGGGCGCGGGCTCGCCGCAGCTGGCGGGCGTTCTCGCGGATCGACGCGCCGGATTCGCACGCGCCCAGCACGTGCTGGTACATCGCGCGGATGTTCCAGGCCGGGCAGGCGGTCGGGGCGGTCCAGGCCGCGGCATCCAGCGACCGGAGCAGCGTGAGCGTGCGGTCGAGCTCATGCGCCTGAAGGCGCATCGCCTCGTCGTGTGTCAGCGGCTCGATGGCCGTGACGTCGATCGGCGTGCTGTTCATGCTGCTCATTTCGGGGTCTCCGTTGACTGGGGCGGCGCGGGACCGGGCCGGGCCGGGGCACGGACTGGCAGGCAGTGGGCGAGGAACATGTCGACCGACTCGTCGATCAGGCGGATCCAGCGGTCTCCTCCGGGGTCGTTGGAGACCTGCTGGTCGACCAGGCCGGTTACCAGCGCGGTCGCCAGGTCCAGGTGCCGCGGTTCGGTGATCGCGTTGCGGACCAGCACCTCGCGCAGCACGCCCAGGGCACCGACCGCCGGGGCGTAGGACTCCGCCGAAGGCACGACTGCGTACCCTAGGAGGTACAGCTAGCAGAGGGGAGGCCTGACATGTACCTGGTGGATATCACCGCTGACCTCAACGACGAGGATGAGACCGGCTACGTCTGGACCTTCCTTGACGAGGCTCGTGACCCGGCCCGGATCAGTCCGGGAGCTCTTGTCGTGGCCGGCGACGAAGACGCCGCCGCGGTATGCCAGGTCGTAGACCTCAGGCCCGCGGGAGACGGCACGATCGTCCATCTTCGTCTCCTGCCGGGGCTGGTCGATGACTACCGGGCGCTGGTCGACCGGGCACTCGCTGGCTGATCCAGAGAGTCCGATGCTGTCCGGCCAGCGCCGGATGGTTGCGAGTGGTCGTGGCTGAGGAGCGGCTGAGCGGCATTCAGCGATGGGCGCAATCCTCCAAATACGCAGGTAGGAAGCCGTTTCGCCGGTCAGGCGGGTGTCCCCTGTAAAACCGTCGGCTCAGCCTACGCAAGTTCGAACCTTGCACCTGCCACCATGTATAACCTCAGGTCAGATCCGCTGTCCGTAGTTACGGTCGGCCGTTACGCGTTATATGGCACTGTCTGGCCGCGCATCGGCGCGGCCAGACGTTTTGCCTGGTCAGGAACGTGCCGGTCAGGTGTCCGGTGCAGGAGCCCGGTCGGCCGTGGTTGAGGGGTGGTTGAGAGATCGCCCCGCCGGTGCGGGCCGGAAGACGGCTCGTGGGCCGTGCGGAGACGGCGTGAGGGTTGGTGCAGGTCCGCGAGCCACTACCGGGGCTGCTCACTATGCGAGTGGCATCTGAATGGCCTGCCCGCGCGGCGGGTGCCCACAGGCGACAGTCCGGATACCTCCGCCAGCCCGGCCTGGGGAGCGGCGCGGCCAGCCCGGCATACAACGTGCCTCGGGGTGTTCGCTGGGTCTCAACCGTGAGCGCGAGCTTCTCCTTGTCCTAGTGCCATCGCTCGACTAACCCATTGGTTGGGGGCGTCGAGACCAGCTTCCGCGTGGGGCGATGAGCCGTATTTCCAGCCTCATACGGCCCAGAGGGCCTGGGTAGGTGAGAGGCGGGCGGCTCGTAGTGCGGGCATGAGCCCGGCGACGGCGCCGATGATGAGGGAGGCGGCGAAGCCGCCGGCCCAGGCTTCGGTGGGGATGACGGCGGCCCAGTGTTTGGTGTGGGCGTAGACGGCGGTGGACGCGACGCCGAGGGCGACGCCGACGGCGCCGCCGAGCAGTCCGAGCAGGATGGCTCCCCGATCCTGAGCAGGCGCACGCCGCATGACGCCTCACGGGACCGCAGGCCCGGCGCCGGCTGCGCTGACGGTGGCCTTCGTCCTGGTCTCCTACCGGCCGGACGAGCCCGCGGGCATGGAACGCGCCGTGGCGGCCATGACCGACGGCCTTCGCCAGCTAGGTCACCGCGTGCTCATCGTGACCGCCGCCCCGCAGCCGTCCCCCGGCTCCGGGATCGTCCGGCTGCGCCACCTGCCGGTGACCTTTCCCTGCGATGACAACGCACTGCGGAACGCAGCCCGGGCGGGCCAAACAGCCATAGCGCGCGAGCTGGAAGCGGCGCTCACAAGCCAGCAGGCCGACATGGTCGTCTACGTCGACGGCTTGTGGGGTCTCGGTCGCCTTGCCGGCATGGTTCAGCACCCGGCCCGGCCAGTCCTGGGTCCACGTTGTCGGCCATCAT
>Ga0193728_1001119_pt1 | contig 13531 bp, 15 predicted proteins | sample U1c1metaG_FD_143037 | JGI IMG/M metagenome (GOLD analysis project Ga0193728, IMG submission 143037) | Soil microbial communities from a riparian zone of the East river system, Colorado, United States - U1c1 | ecosystem: Environmental > Terrestrial > Soil > Riparian zone | place: USA: East River...
GGTCGCGGTGCCGTACCGGCTGGTCACGGTGCTGGTCTCCGCGTCCGGATCCGGGCGCGCGGCGTCCGCGGCGAGCCGGACCTCCGGCCCGTGCCTCACCGGGCGGCCCATCTGGCCGGGCCGGCGGGGCAGAGGCGGCAGCCGGAGCACCCGGCTGGTGCCGAGCCGGCCGGTGACCTGTACCGGGAGATCGCGCAGCAGCCAGGCGAGCCGGGCCGGCTCGTACCCGGCGTCGAAGATGACCATGATGCCCGGGTCGCCCTCGCGCCAGCGCCCGGCGGCGATGAGCCGGGTGACCACGTCGCGGACCTGCGCGGCGGTGACCTCGGCCAGGTCGTCGTCCGGGCCCAGCCGGACCGCGTCCAGCGGCAGCGTCCACGACGTGCGGCCGGGCTCCAGCGCGGCGACCAGCGAGTACGGCCAGCCCGGGATCATCTGCGCGCTGCTCTTCCCCCGCCCGTAGCAGTGGCAGAACGAACGGCCCGGGCTCGTGGCCGCGTCCGGCCGCAGCCAGTTGCTGACATCGACGGCAAGCCGGACCCGCCCGTCCGGCCAGGCCCGCAGCGGCAGCCCGGACAACGCCCGCCGCAGCCGCGCGAACCAGACATCCCCGCAGTTCAGCGCGTCGTAGACCGCGCCGTGCCCGCGGCGGCACTCCGGCTCCAGGCACAGCTCCGCGAGCATCAGCACCCGCCCCGGCTTGCACAGCGCCGCGTCACAGGCCTCGAACAGCACGTCCCGGCGCGTCCCCAGCGACAGGTACAGCTCACGGCGGAACCCCGCCAGCCGTCCTGTCCCATCAGGCCCGCCTCCGTTGTCATCCGAACGCCACGACATAATGAACGCCACGCGGCCACCGCCTTGCTCTCCAGGTCTTTTCGCAGGGACCCGAAGATCATTCAGCGGTGGCCGTCTCATGTCACCACGACACACCGGGCAACACAAGAGACTCCAGACAACTGGAGTAACAGGGGTTAAATAACAAGCTCAGCGGCTAGCTCCGTTAACACGAGACTCGCGTCGTCGGACAGTCGCGCTAGCCCCCACCCTGACCAGACCACCCTTACCTACGTGCGGGAGGTCGGGACGGTGGACTTGAGGGCACTCAGCTCCAGATAGGCGCCTTCGGGCATGGCACGAGCCATGGCGTACACGTCGTCTGCGGAGTGCGTGAGCATCCGGAAACCCTCTTGATCCTCGGTGCTGGTGTCGGTAGCGTTCGGCGGGGTTCGCCAGCGTTCGGTAGCGTCTATGTTGCTGTGCCGACCCAGGGAGCGCATCAGCAACACCGGGCACAATCGGCGGTGTAGAATCCAGGGATAGCGTGTAGAGGCGGACAACCTGATGGCACTAGACCCCAATTCAAGCGCTCTGGCCTTCTTCGGCTCTGAGCTAAAGCGACTGCGCGAGCTTGCCGGAATGACGCAAGGTGAGCTAGCCGAGAAAGTGCATTCAGCGCTATCGACCGTATCTGCCTACGAGACGGCTAAGCGCGTTCCGCCGAGCAAATTTGCCATGAGCGCGGATGAGGTATTGCACGCGGACCAGCACCTAATACGGCTACAGCGGCTAGTTGAGCGGACATCGGTTCTGCCCTGGTTCCGCGACAGAGTCGAAGTCGAGCAGAACGCAAGCGAGATACGCGAATACGAGAGCTACCAAATCCCCGGTTTGCTCCAGACGGAAGATTACGCGCGGGCGGCTATTGGCGCAGGCCGCCCCGTGCTCGCCAGCGATGCGCTAGAGCGCGGGGTAGCCGTGCGAATGACGCGACAGCAGATCCTAGAACCAGACGAGGATTTGCCTATCGACGTAAGTCCGACCCCGCGAGTCTGGGCGATATTGGACGAGTCGGCACTGCACCGCATCGTCGGCAGTGCGGAGGTAATGAGAAAACAGCGCGAGCAACTTATAAGGCTGACGCATAAGCCAAACATCACGATCCAGGTAATCCCGAATAGCGACGGCGTCACGTGCGGCTATGGCAAGGCTTTCACGATTCTAACGCCAGCCGGTAACGGCTCACCAATGGTCTACCTAGAAGATATCCGTAGTGCGCGCTACGCACGCGACCGTGACGAGGTAGCACAGTATGTCTTAACATTTGATCACCTGCGCGCATGTGCGCTCAATGACAAAAAGTCGCTAGCTCTAATCAGAGGGGACAACAAATGAAATGGCAAAAGTCGAGCTATTCGACTCAGCAGGGCAACTGCGTAGAGGTCGCGCCAGTGCGCGATGGGACGGCCGTACGTGACAGCAAGAATTCCGCCGGCCCCGTGCTGCGGTTCTCTGCCGACTCATGGCGCGCGTTCCTCAGCGCGGTTAAGTCCGGCAGCATCCGGGCATAGGAAAAACCCCCGGCACGCCTGAGCGTGCCGGGGGCTTCGTCTGTGCAGTTAGCTAGCCTGAGGTCCCTCTAGGAACCCTGCCAGCTCTGCGGTAATCGTCATGGCGGCAACGCCGGCCACATTGCCATTAGAATTGTTAGGTCCCTACGGCTGCATTCCGACCGGGCACACGGGATTTCTTTCGCGCACCGGCCTGGCCCTGCTGCCTATTACCGTCATCCTCATCGCGGGCGGCCTCGACTCCCGCCATCTCGTCCCTATCGTCGGCCCACGCCGCCTGCTCATCATCGGCGGGCTCGCCGCCGCCGCCGGCACCGCCTGGCTGGCCCTGGCGCCCGCCCACCCGGCCTACCTGACCCGCATCCTCGGCCCCAGCCTCGTCGCCGGGCCGGCATCAGCCTCATGCTCCTGGCGGTCACCCTCGCCGGCACTACCGGCGTCGACCCCAAGGACGCTGGCGCCGCCGCCGGGTTACTCAACACTTCCGGCCAGCTCGGCGGGGCCATCGGCCTCGACGTGCTCAGCACCGTCGCCGCCACCGCAACCACCCGCGCGGCCCACCACGCCACCTACGTTGCCGCCCTCGTCCACGGCTACCGCGTCGCATTCCTCGGCGGCACCGCCGTCATGCTCGTCGCCGCCCTGGCGGCCCTCGCCCGGCGCGATCTCCCGCCAAGTCCCGAAGCTTCCGGGGACGCGCTAGGTGCCGAGCCCCAGCCGGCGGCCGCCGGCGGCGATCTGGCGGTCGAGCTGGGGCGGCCCGGTGATGACGATGGCCCTGGCCGGCTCGCTGCTGGTGACGTCGAAGCCATGCAGGCAGTCCCGGGGCACGAACACGAAGCTGCCGCGCGTCGCCGTCCACCGGTCCTCCCCGCAGAATCCGGAGAGCTCTCCCTCGAGCAGGTAGAACATCTCGTCCTCGCCGGCGTGCACGTGCGGGTGAACCGACAACCCCGCCGGGTAAGCCGACTCCATCACGGCCAGCTGGCCGTGGGTGTCGTCGCCGGACGCCTTGATCACGACGCCGGCCCCGTGGAAGTCATACGACGGACCCTGCCCGGGTCCCAGCGCGAACCCCGCCACTACCGCTCACCGCCCTCTCGTGATTCACCTGCCCTCCGCATTCGCTGTCAGGCTGCCCCACCGCCGGGCCGCCCGCAAGGAGCCACGGGGTCACCGGGCCGGCGGCCGCGCCGGGAGGCTGGCCACGAAGTCCAGTCCGCGCTGCACCCACCGGGCGAGCGCCTCATCCGCCGCAACTCCGGCCGGATCGACGCATACGAAGCCGGACAGGACCCGCCCGCCCAGCCGCATCGGCCGGACGTGCGGCTCGGCCAGGGCCGCCTTGCGGCCGCCGGCCCCGACCCTGACCATCAGTGCCGTCCCAGTGACGCCGCAGCACATATGGCCGCCCGCCACGAAGGACAGGCCGCCCACCATCTTCTTCTCCACCACGTCGGCGCGGCCCGACAGCAGCCCCCGCACCCGCTCGGCCGTCCCGGCGTCGTAACTCACCGACCCGGCACCCCCTCCCGTTGCCAGCCCGTCAGCGTGCTCCCCCCAATCCGATCATGCGGCACGCCGGAGCTCTGCCTGCCGCCCCGGCCCAGGTCGCGGCATGGCCGGGGGAAGGCGGCCGGGGCTCGTTCCTGGACTGAGCGCGTCAGCCCTGCAGGATCGAGGTGCCCTGCACCTTGATGGTGACGGGGGCCAGCGGAGACGTCGCCGGGCCGGTGACGACCGAGCCGTTGGCGACGCTGAACTGGCTGCCGTGGCACGGGCAGTTGATGGTGCCGCCGCTCACGCTGTTGACCAGGCAGCCCTGATGGGTGCACACGGCGGTGAACGCGTCGAAGGAGCCGGCCTTCGGCTGGGTGATCACGATCTTCTGGGCGGCCAGGACCTTGCCGCCGCCGACCGGGATATCGGCCGTCCCGGCCAGCACTGCGGACCCGCCCGTGGCCGACCCGGTCGGGGCGGCGGGCGCCGAGCTGCCCGCGGCGGGCTGCTGGCTCCCGGCGATGCCCCCGCGGTTGGAGTTGTAGCCCGAGCACCCGGCCAGGGCGCCGCATGCGGCGCCGGCGCCGGCCAGGAGGGCCCGGCGGCTGGGGACGGGGACGCTGGTACCGGCCATGGCGTGACTCCTCAGCGCTTGATGCCGAAAGTGGAGAAGAACCAGAAGGCCGAGCTGAACCACACCCCGATGAGCGCGGTGAACACCAGCGCGCCCATCGTCGGCAGCAGCCAGCCTGGGAGCCCGCGCTTGGGCAGGATCAGCATCTTGACCGTGAAGGCGCCGAAGAACGCGCAGCCCAGCAGCGAGTGGATGAGCACCCGGGTGCTGTAGTGCTGGAACCCGAGCGCGTAGAGGCAGTGCACGATCCGGGACTGGAGAAGCCCGCGATGTTGACCGCGAAGCCGGTCGGATGATGCAGGCGCCCGTAGATGCCCAGGGTCAGCGCGACGATCGCGCCGATCAGGCCGGGCACCACCAGCTTGGCCGCGCCCGAGGCGGCCCGGTCCGGCGGCAGCGCGGAGGTGCCTGGCTGTGCGGTCATGATCGTCTCCCCCGGGCTGCCGGTCAGAATCCGGTGCCGGTGGCACCGCTGATGTGGGTGGCGGCCAGGACCGTGCCGCCGTCCTGGGCGGTCAGCGTGGCCAGGTCAAGCGCCGGTGCCCGGGTCGTCGGCGGTGCCGGGGAATCGGGGGTGGTCTAGATCGAGCCGATCGTCTTGCCGTTCTGCAGCACGATCCAGCCGGCCTTGACCTTTTTCCCGCCAACCATCCCCGTGGCCCGGAACAGTCCGGCGTCCTTCTACTTCTGCACCGTCAGGCGCTCGGTCTGCAGGGGCAGCTGAAGCTGGTGCCGTCCACGACCGCGGTGCCGGTCGGGCCCTTCGAGTCGAAGACCGCGTCGAGGCGCGCCCCGTTCTTGCCGTTCAGGGTCAGGTGGCCGTTGACCGCGGTGCCCGTCATCCAGGCGTCCATCGACGCGCCATTGCACAGATAGGCGATGGCCTTGGTCCCGTGGACCAAGATCGCGATCGCCGCGGTGCCGCCCTGGACCTCGCCCGCGTAGTCGGCCTTGGCCGGCACGTCCGCCCGCGTGGCCTGCTGGGGCGCTGATGGCTGGGCACGCGACGAGCAGGACCAGGCCGAGAACGGCGCCGGCCAGCAGTGTGATGAGGGGCGTGTTCCGCTTCATGGGTCCTACGCAGCCGATGGCCGGGCGAGTTCAAAATCTGGCCCGAAGTATGTAACCCTTCTTGCGGTGTGTGGAGGACCGCCTGACATGCAGTTATCGGATTGCCGGACCCGGTTAGGCCAAATCGGGATACACCCGGCACCGGACGGGCGGGCGGTCCGTGCAACGGCTTATTGCGGGCGCCCGGAACGACATAATCGGCAGCCGCGGCGTCCCGAATTGACGACCGATCGGCCCGCGGGCGTTTCGGCCCAGTTCTCCGCTGGTTCCCGAAATCACTGTCGAGGTTCCGTTGATATGATGAGCTATGGGGTTGCGGCGGGCTTATCGAGGGGTGGCATGACCAGCGACCGATCTGACGGGTCGGAAAACTTCTCGGCGGTCCGCTCCGACAGCCTGCGCGAGCAGGTGACCAGGGCGCTTGAGGCGGCCGTCGTCGCGGGCGAGCTGCAGCCGGGCGCCATCTACTCGGCGCCGACGCTCGCCGAGCGCTTCGGCGTCTCGGCGACGCCGGTCCGCGAGGCCATGCTCGACCTGGTCGGCGAGGGCATGATGGAGGCGGTCCGCAACCGCGGCTTCCGGGTCCTGGAGGTCTCCGAGTCCGACCTGGACCAGATCTCGCAGATCCGGCTCCTGATCGAGGTTCCGGTCATGGGCCAGGTCGCCAAGCTGCTCACCCCGCAGGCCATCGCCGCCCTCAACCTGGCCGGCGAGGCCATCGAGGCCGCGGCCGAGCGCGGCGACCTGATCGACTACCTGGACTGCGACCGGAAGTTCCACGCCCAGCTGATCTCGCTGCTCGGCAACCCGCGGCTGACCGACCTCGTGGACCGGCTCCGCCGCCAGGCGCGCCTGTTCGGATTGCAGCAGCTGGCCGACACGGGCCAGCTCGTCTCCTCGGCCCGCGAGCACCGCGCCATGCTGCGCGTGCTGCAGTCCGGCGACGTCGCGGCCAGCGAGGCGCTGATGGCCGCGCACGTCGGCCACACCCGCGGCCTGTGGGTCGGGCGCTCGGGCGACGAAGCCCGCCCCGGCTGAGCCGCCAGGCGCGCGCCGTCCCGCCGGAGCCGCCGGGCGCGGCCGGCCTGCGGGAGCCGCCGGCATTAGAGCTGGAAGCCCTCCGGGAACGGGTCGTCCGGCGCGATCACGTACTGGGCCGTGCCGGTGATCCAGGCCCGGCCGGTGATCTTCGGGATGACCGCGGGCGTGTCCCGCACCGCCGTCTCCTCGAGGATGGAACCGGTAAAGCGGGAGCCGATGAACGACTCGTTGATCAGCTCGGCCCCGACCTCGATCTGGCCGCGGGTGTGCAGCTGCGCCAGCCGCGCCGAGGTGCCGGTGCCGCACGGCGAGCGGTCGAACCAGCCGGGATAGATGGCCATGGCGTGCCGGGAGTGGCGGGCGTCGGCGCCCGGGGCGAGGAACTGCACGTGGTGGCAGCCCCGGATTTCCGGGTTGTCGGGGTGCACGGGCTCGTTGTGCTTGTTGATCGCCGCCATCACCTCCAGGCCCGCGCTCAGGATCTGGTTCTTGTAGGCCCGGTCGAACGGCAGGCCGACCTGCTCGAGGTCGAGGATGGCGTAGAAGTTGCCGCCGAAGGCCATGTCGTAGGTAACCGGGCCGGTGCCCTCGACCGGCACCTCCTGGTCGAGCCCGAGGGTGAAGGCGGGCACGTTGATGAGGCTGACGCTCCGGGCGACGCCATCGCGGACGGCCACGTCGGCGATGACCAGGCCGGCGGGCGTGTCCAGCCGGACCCTGGTGACCGGCTCGGTCACCTCGACCATGCCGGTCTCGACCAGGACGGTGGCGACCCCGATGGTGCCGTGGCCGCACATCGGCAGGCACCCCGACACCTCGATGAACAGCACGCCCCAGTCGGCGTCCGGCCGGGCGGGCGGCTGCAGGATGGCGCCGCTCATGGCCGCGTGGCCGCGCGGCTCGTACATGAGCGCGCGGCGGATGCCGTCGAGGTGAGCCATGAAGTACCGCCGCCGGTCGAACATGGTGGCGCCCGGAATGGCCCCCACGCCGCCGACCACGACCCGGGTCGGCATGCCCTCGGTATGGGAGTCGACCGCGTGAAAGACCCGCCGGGCGCGCATCAGGTGCAGCCCCGGTCCAGCGCCTGCTGGGTCGCGTGGCGGACGACGGCCTCCTGCTCGGGGGTCAGGGTCAGGCGCGGCGGCCGGCAGGGCCCGCCGTAGCGACCGGCCATGTCCATGGACAGCTTGATGGCCTGGACGAACTCGGACTTGGCGTCCCAGCGCAGCAGGGGATGCAGGAGCCGGTACAGCTCCCGGGCCTCCTCAAGCTCCAGCGCCATGCAAGCACGGTACAGCTCGGCGCACGTGCGCGGGAAAACGTTGGTGAAGCCGGACACCCACCCCCTGGCCCCGGCCACGGCGAACTCGAGGACGGAGTCATCGGATCCGATCAGCACGTCCAGCCCCGGCGCCAGCTCGCCGATCTCGTAGGCCCGCCGGGGGTCGCCGGTGAACTCCTTGACCGCGACGATGAGGTCCTCGTCGAACAGCCGGGCCAGCAGCGCGGGCACCAGGTCGACCTTGGTGTCGATGGGGTTGTTGTAGGCGACGATGGGCAGGCCGACGGCCGCGACCGCGCGGTAGTGGTCGATGACGGTGCGCTCGTCGGCCCGGTAGGAGTTGGGCGGCAGGAGCATCACCGCGCCCGCGCCTGCCTTGGCCGCGGCCTCGGCCCAGCCGGCCGCCTCCCGGGCGCCGTAGGCGGCCACTCCGGGGATGACCGAGAATCCCGCCGGGGCGGCCGCGACCGCGGTCTCGACGACGCGGGTGCGCTCTTGCGGGGTCAGGACCTGGTACTCCCCCAGCGAGCCGTTCGGCGTGATCCCGTCGCAGCCCGACGCGGCCAGCCACGCGACATGCTCCGCGTAGCGGTCGAAATCGACGGACAGGTCGGCATGGTAGGGCAGGGCATTGGCGACCAGCACGCCGTGCCACGATTTGGTTCGCACCACATCACCTCCAGTGACATGTGACATATTACCTTTACTCGGGCACGTCGGCACTGTCCAGATGGGCACTGTCCTGGACGGTACTGTCCTCGATGGCCCCGTCCTTCGCCAGCGCGGCCAGGACCCGGAGCGGCACGGGCTGGGCGAGCGGCCGGGAGGCAAACGTCTCCGGGCCAACCAGCCCGGGATCCCCCGGCCCGGGGCCGGCCGGCCCGCCCTGGCCCGGGCCGCCCCGGCCGCCTTCCGCGGCGATGATCGCTGACACGGCGTGACCGCACATCCGGCCCTGGCACCAGCCCATCCCGGGCCGCGCCAGCAGCCTGGCCGACCGGGCGTCGTCGGCGCCGAGGCCGATCGCGGCGCGCAGCTCGCCCAGCGTGACCTCCTCGCACCGGCAGATGACGGTCTCCTCGGCCGGCCACCGGGTCCAGCCCGGCTGGACCGCGTGCACCGAGTCCATGACGCCGGCGAACCGGGTCAGCGCCGCGCGGGCACGCCGGGTCCCGCGGCCCGCGGGCGGAACATGGTGCCCGGCGTACCGGGCCGCGGCCCGGCCGGCGGCCGCCCCCTCGATGCGCGCCAGGTCGGCGCCGCCGACGCCGGTCGTCTCCCCGGCCGCGAACAGGCCGGGCACGGTGGTCTGCTGGTCGGCCCCGGCCAGGGCGACGAAGGCGCCGGGACCGGACCCGGCGGCGAGCCGCGCGCCGGCCTCGCCGAGCAGCTCGACCTGCGGGATGAACCCGTAGCCGGCCGCGAGCACGTCAGCGTCGAGGGTCCGCTCGCTGCCGGGCACGACCGCCCACGCCGCGTCGATCCGGGCCACCGTCACCGAGCGCAGCCGCTCGCCGCCGTGCGCGGCGATGACCGCGTGGCGGCGCAGCACCGGCACCCGGTGCCGGGCCAGCTCGGCGAGGTAGCCGCCCGCCTCGGGCAGCTTGCGCCAGGACGCGGCCAGGTCCGCCGGGCGGCGCAGGTAGTCGAGGGGCTGGCCGGCCTCGATCACGGCCACGACCCGCGCGCCCGCCCGGGCCAGGCCGGCGGCGACGGGCAGCAGGAAGGGGCCGGCGCCCGCGACGACCACCCGGCGGCCGGCCACCACGGCGCTGCCCTTGAGCAGCGACTGGGCTGCGCCGGCGGCCATCACCCCGGGCAGGGTCCAGCCGGGGACGGGGAGCTGGCGGTCGTAAGCGCCCGTGGCCACGACCACGGCCGCGGCCTCGACGGCGGCGTAGTCGCGGCGCCGGTCGTCGGCCACGGCGTGCACCCGGAACCGCGCGCCGCCCGCGCCGCCACCGCCCGCCCCGCCGGCGTCGGCGCCGCCCGCGCCGCTGCCCGCGCCGCCGTCACCCAGCGGCTCGAGGTGGAAGACGGCGTGCCCGGGGCGGTACCCGATCCGGCCGGCGGCCTGGTGCGCCGCGAAGCGCCCGAGCAGCGCGGCGAACGCTGGCCAGCCGTGGTGATAGCGCCCGTCACCGGTGGCCGGGCCCCACCGCCAGTACTGGCCGCCGGGCCGCTCGCCGAGGTCGAGGACGACCGCGCGGCAGCCCGCGTCCGCCGCCGCGACGGCGGCCGTCATCCCGGCCGGGCCGGCCCCGATCACCGCCAGATCCCACGAGGCCGGGCCGGCGGCGGGACGGGCGGCTGGCTCAAGCGCCGCGTTCGGCAAATCCGGATCCTTTCTCGGTGGTGATGACATCGCCGTCCCGCGCCTGCGCCAGGCACGCCCGGACGCCGGGCACGCCGTTGACGGTGACCAGGCAGTCGAAGCACACGCCGATCCCGCAGCTCAGGCCGCGGGGCTCGGCGCGGCGCCGGGTGCGCCGCCAGCCGGGCGTGCCGTGCTCGGTGAACGCGGCGGCGATGCTGGCCCCGGCCGGGACCGACCAGGGCGCGCCGTCGACGGTGACGGTGACGCGCGGGCGGGCCTCGGCGGGCTCAGGCACCGGCGGGCTCCGCGAAGCGGGCCGGGGCGAACGGCGCGAGGGAGAGCGACGGCGGCTGCCCGGCGGCGAGCTGGGCGATCAGGTGACCGGTGGCCGGGGCCAGCCCGACCCCGGCGCCCTCGTGGCCGCAGGCGTGCAGCAGCCCGGCCAGGCGCTCGTCGGCGCCGATCACGGGCAGGTGGTCGGGGCAGTAGGGCCGGAAGCCGCGGTAGAAGCGGATGGCGCGCGCCTCGCTGAGCACCGGGAACAGCGCGATGGCCCGGGCGGCCAGCATCCCGACGACGCGCAGGGAGGGGCTGCGGTCGAAGCCGACCCGCTCGCGGCTGGCCCCGATGAGGACGGTGCCGCTGGCCGTGGCCTCGACCACGGTGGAGACCTCCAGCCCGGCCGAGCCGCTGGCCACGTTGGCCACGTAGTCGGCGGTGTACACCTTGTGCCGGATCAGGGCGGGCAGCGCTTCGGTCACGACGATGAACCCGCGGCGCGGCAGCACTGGGAGGGGGGCGCCGGCCGGGGCGGCCAGTTCCCCGGCCCAGGGGCCGGCGGCGTTGACCACGAGCCCGGCGCTGAGCACGCCGCGGGCCGTCCGCACGCCCGTCACCCGGCCGCCCGCGGCCTCCAGCCCGGTGACCTCCTGGCGGAACAGCAGCTCAGCGCCCAGCTCGCGCGCCCGGCGCAGCAGCCGGGCGGCCGCGATCATGGGCTGGACCTGCATGTCCTGGGGGTAGCGGACGCCGCCCGCCAGCCCGTCGGCCAGGTGCGGCTCGAGGGTGCGCAGGTCGGCCGGGCCGACCGGCTCGATCTCGACGCCGGCGCGGGCCTGGGCGGCCGCGAAGCGGTCCAGCTGCGCGCGCTGCGCCGGGCCGGCCGCGACGACCAGGCCGCCCTTGGGCTCCAGCTCGGCGCCGGGGCCGAGCTCGCCGGCCAGCTCCTGCCACAGGCGCTGCGACAGCTGGGCCAGCTCCAGCTCGGGGCCGGGCTCCTTGTCGGAGACCAGGATGTTGCCCTCCCCCGCCCCGGTCGTGCCGGACGCGACCGTGCCCCGCTCGACGACCGCGACCCGCAGGCCGCCGCGGGCCAGGAAGTAGCTGCAGGCCGCGCCGACGATCCCGGCGCCGACCACCACGACGTCGTAACCGCGGCCGGCGCTCATCCGGCGGGCGGCCCGGACGCGGCGATGCGCTCCGACTCCCCGAACGGGCGCGACCAGGGCAGGACGCGCAGCCACCACGTGGCGCCGGCGTCGCGCCAGTCCCGCCAGTCGCCGGTGCCGCCCGCCACCACGTCATAGCCGTCGAGGCCGCCGGGACGGAGCCGGGCCACGTTCGCCAGCAGGTCCGGGAGCTGGGACGGCCCGAGCCCGACGGGGAACACGCCGTCGAGCGCGGCCGCCCGCCGCACCGGCCGGCCGCCGGTCCGCTCGGTGGCCCCCCAGATCGGCACGGCGGCCTGCACCGGCGGCGGCTGGAAGGCGAGGGCGTCCAGCCGGTAATGGGCGCCAGCGTGGGTGACCGGGGTGCCCCGCCCGGCGGCGCGGATGATGGCGAGGCCCTCGTCGAGCATGTCGCCCCGCACTCTCGGGTCCGCCTCCTCGCCGAAGTCCCGGAACTCCGGGCCCCGGCTGACGCCCAGCCCGACGCCGAGCGTGACCCGGCCGCCGCTCAGGTGATCGAGACTAGCGACCTGGCGGGCGACGTTCCACGGCCGGCGCCGGGCCAGGGGCGTCACGAGCGGGCCGATCCGGACCCGCTCGGTGCGGGCGGCCACCGCGGCCAGGCCGATCCACGGCTCGAGCATCGGGAAGACGCCCTCGGGCCGGGCCACGTGATCCCACAGGAAGAAGCCGTCCCAGCCCGCGGCCTCGGCCGTCGCGGCCAGGCCGGCGACCGCGACCGGGTCCGACAGCGCGCCGAAGTTGGGAACGTGCAGGCCGAACTTCACGGCACCTCCAGGTGCGACGCGAGAAAGCGCAGGACCCGCTCCCGCTGGTCTGCGACATGAGCGGGCTCGCGGGCCTGGTGGCCCTCGCGCGGGTAGCTGACGAACTCGGCGGGCACGCCGAACTCGCGCAGCCCAGCGTAGAGCTCCTGCGCCTGCCCGAGCGGCACGCAGCGGTCCTGCTGGCCGTGCAGGATCAGGGCCGGCCGCGACGCGGCGCTGAGCCGGGTCACCGGCGAGCGCTCCAGGTAGCGCGCCGGGTGCTCGGCCGGCCGGCCGGCGAGCAGGTAGTCGTAGAACGGCGCGTTGTTCGCGGTGCCACGGCAGCTGACCAGGTCACTGATCCCGGCGATGACGACGCCGCAGCGGAACGCCCCGCCCCCGGCGATGGCCCAGGCGGTGAGGTAGCCGCCGTAGCTGGCCCCGATGGCCGCGACCCGGCCGGGGTCGGCCCGGCCGTCGGCGACGCAGCGCGTCACTCCGGCCAGGATGTCATCGAACTCGGCACCGGCCGGGTCGGCAAGGTTGGCCCTGGCGAAACGCTGGCCGCGCCCGGCACTGCCGCGCGGATTGGGCATCAGGACCGCGTACCCGGCGGCGGTCAGGACCTCGGCCCACCGCAGGTCCCAGCTGTGATGCCAGGCCAGGCTGGGCCCGCCGTGGATGTCCACGACGAGCGGGCGGGGGGTGGCGGGGGCGGCCGTGAGCGCGGCGGGCTCGGCGGGCTCGGCCAGGAGGCCCTCGATCTCGGTGCCGTCCGGCGCCGTCCAGCGCAGCTCGGTCACGCGCATGGGCCGGCCGCCTTGGCCGGCGTTGAGCGCGGTCCATGTCGCCGGGTCGGCCCCAGGCCGCAGCCGGACGACCTCCGGGGGGAGCAGCGGGGTGGAGCGCGCGGTCAGCGCCGAGCCGTCGGGGAGGGGGACGACCTCCGGGTGCCACGCGGAGTTGAGGCAGCTGGCCGGCTCTTCGTGGACCTGGGCCTGGGCCTGGGCCTGGGCCTGGGCCTGGGCCTGGGCCGCGGGCCGGCCTTCGGGCCGGCCTGCGTCCGGGGCGCCGCCGGCCAGCCCGTCGGCCCAGCCCCAGGCGGTCCCGAGGTGCT
>Ga0193728_1001120_pt1:12500-13527 | contig 13527 bp, 8 predicted proteins | sample U1c1metaG_FD_143037 | JGI IMG/M metagenome (GOLD analysis project Ga0193728, IMG submission 143037) | Soil microbial communities from a riparian zone of the East river system, Colorado, United States - U1c1 | ecosystem: Environmental > Terrestrial > Soil > Riparian zone | place: USA...
GCCTCAATTTCATGCGCGATATTGTGGACACACTTTGTCACGCCTCGTGGAGATCAGACACAACAAGACCAAACAAACCGGTTTTCCTACTATAAGAAGGGAAATACTATGAGTCGAGTGACTTGGACAATGTTTCAAGTTGTTCTAACCCTTGTAATACTTCTTGTTTTGAGTGGGCTTGGGTTGTGCAAGCGTCTTTGGCAATAATACTACTACTGTCATAGATTGGTTTAATGCCATTCAGAATGTGGGTTTTGAAATCTGAACAGCTGCGTCTTTGACAAACTCGAAAGTGGGCTTCACCAGAAGCATGGCGGCCGGTAGAGAGTGTCCTTGACCAGTCCGAAAAGTGGGCTCTAGCAGGATTTCTTTGTGGGGTGTCGATATCTGAACAATGCATGGCGGCGGATTGGGTGTGTGTGTCTTTGACAAGCTCGAAAGTGGGCCTCACGACGTGTGTCTTTGATCGACTTCAGATGCGGGCTCAAGTAGGATTTCGACCACCCTTGGGTCTCTGTTCAGGGCAGGCCATGTCTACTCGGTTTGCGGTGGCTGGTTGGAATTGTTCAGGGCAGGCCAAGGCTGCCTTGTCTCAATGTGTGCTCAAACACCAGTTGGCATGGGTTTGCATAGTCCTAAGCATTGTAAGCAAAGTCCTAAGCATGGTCCTAAGCACTCTACTAACCTATTTTTCCAACATTTGTTTAGATTTTTCCAGATTTATCTGGACCTGTTTGCATAAGAAAAGTTGGTGGCATAGTCCTAAGCAAAGTCCTAAGCACGGTCCTAAGCACTCTACTAACCTATTTTTCCAACATTTGTTTAGATTTTTCCAGATTTATCTGGACCTGTTTGCATAGGAAAAGTTGGTTGCATAGTCCTAAGCAAAGTCCTAAGCACGGTCCTAAGCACTCTACTAACCTATTTTTCCAACATTTGTTTAGATTTTTCCAGATTTATCTGGACCTGTTTGCATAAGAAAAGTTGGTGGCATAGTCCTAAGCAAAGTCCTAAGCACGGTCCTAAG
>Ga0193728_1001121_pt1 | contig 13524 bp, 11 predicted proteins | sample U1c1metaG_FD_143037 | JGI IMG/M metagenome (GOLD analysis project Ga0193728, IMG submission 143037) | Soil microbial communities from a riparian zone of the East river system, Colorado, United States - U1c1 | ecosystem: Environmental > Terrestrial > Soil > Riparian zone | place: USA: East River...
ACATCGAGGTCCCCGAAGGAGAGCTCGGCCAGCCTGGTCCGCTCACTCTGCAGCCGGTCGGCCATGCGGCCGACCCGCCAGTGCGGCCTGGCGGCCAGCTTCGCCCCGGCGATCCTGACTGCGAGGGGAAGGTGCCCGCTCAGCCGGACGATCTGCCGGGCCGCCTCCAGTTCGGCGTCCACGCGCTGCACCCCGGCGATCTTCGCGAGCAGCGCCACGCCGTAGTCGAGGCTCAGCGTCTCCATGCCGATCGGGAGCGCGCCTTCCAGCACGGTCAGCCGTCGGCGGCTGGTGACGATCACCGCGCAGCCGGAGCCGCCCGGGATCAGCGGGCGTACCTGGCGCTCATGCGAGGCGTTGTCGAGCAGGACGAGGTTGCGGCCCTGGCTCATGACCGCCCGGTACATGAGCTCACGGTCGGCGGTGCCCGCGGGAATGCGCGCGCCGGCCACGCCCTTGGCCCGGAGGAAGCCGTCCAGCACGTCCTCGGGATCCAGCCCCGGGCCGCTCTGGCCGCGCAGGTCCACGTACAGCTGCGCATCGGGAAAATGCTGCGCGAGCAGGGTCGAGACCCGGATGGCCAGCGCGCTCTTGCCGACGCCGCCGGACCCGGAGATCGCCACGACCGGCGTCCCGGATCCGGGCGTGTCCGGCCGCAGGAACTGGCACGCCTCCTCAACCTGCTGCACCCGGTCGGTGAAGTCGCGTGTCGCATTCGGCAGTTGCGCGGGCGCCTGGTGATCGGCCGGCAGGCTGATGTTCACGACGTCCGCGTGCGCGATGTTCGCCAGCTTTCCGACGTAACCGCCGGTCACCATCGTCGCGACGGTAGGCGCCCCGGCGCGGGTCAGCCATTGCGCAAGGTCGGCGGCCGACTGATCAGGCGCCTGCGCGATCCGCTCGGAGATCTCGCGGCCGCTCTCGTCCGACTGCAGCCGCCTGGCCAGTAACGGCAGCACGGCCGAAACTGCCGCAGCCCCAGCCGTCTCGCCATTATCCGCATTTCCGGCCGCAGCGGACACTAGAAGGTGACGTTGCCGGTCACGGTGCCGATATTGGTGATCTTGCCGACCCTCGCCTCGCCGGACACGGTAGTGACGAAACGCCCAATGTCGGGGTCCGACCGCAGCGCGTTCACCAACTCTTCGAGCTGGCTGCGGAACTCACTGTCGCTCCTCACGGCCGCATCCAGGGACCCGGCCAGCACATCCGTGCTCGCGGGACCCTGCGCAGACTCCGCAGCGGCAGCCAGGGCGGCCTGGGCCGAGTCGTTTCCGCTGAGCTTGCGGCGCACCAGGCCGACCAGGTCTTTCAGGCCCGAGGCGGCCGCCTGGCCGAGCCCGCCGCCGAATGCCTGCGCCGCATAAGTGGCGATCAGAGTCGCGACCGTGACCGACAGCGGTTCCATCTGCCCCCCCCTGAGCCATTCCCGCGACCGCGGGCGCCAATGAAACTGCACGGGCGATGCGGCAATTGTTGAGAACTTCGACTTTGGCGTAAATCTTGCGGACTGTCAACGGACCGGCCCGCCGCCCGACTGGCGGCTACCGGGGACGGGGACAGCTGTCAATTTAAATTGACAGCCCCGTGACGCGGTCAGCGGCGGGGCGGGGCGGTGCTGTCCCGGATGACGAGCGTGGTGGCGAGCTCCACATGGTGCGGCTCGCCGCCGGCAGCGGCCGGCTGGGTGCGCAGCATGCGGAATCCGGTCGCGGCCATCGCCGCCAGCGGCTGGCGGACGGTGGTCAGGGCGGGGGTGGCCCACGACGCGACGGCGACATCGTCGAAGCCCACCACGCTCACGTCATCCGGGCACCGCAGCCCGCGCGCGCCGAGGGCCTGAAGCACGCCGAAGGCCTGGCTGTCGTTCCCGGCCAGGATCGCGGTGGGCCGCCGGGGCAGGCCGAGCAGCTGCTCGGCCTGCGCGCGGCCGCCGGGCGCCGAGAACGCGTCGCGCCGCAGGAGATCCTCAGCCACCGGCAGCCCGGCCGCGTGCAGGGCCGAGCGGTAGCCGGCCAGCCGCGCCCGGCTCGACCAGAAGGCCTCCGGGCCGCCGATGGCGGCGATGCGCTGGTGACCGAGCTCAATGAGGTGGCGGGTCGCGGTCATGCCGCCCTGCCAGTTCGTGGTCCCGACCGACAGGACATCCGCGGCCGGCTCCTCGGGCGGATCGATCAGGACCAGCGGGATCTGGGCGGCTGCCATCCGCTGCAGCTCCCGGCTGCCGGGCAGGTGCAGGACGCACAGCGCGCCGTCGGTGCCGCGCTCCGTGGCCTGGTCGAACCAGCGGGTGAACTCGGCCGAGGAGTCGACGGGAGTCACCACCACGCTGACGCCGACCTCGGCCGCCGCCTCGACGGTCCCCCGGAGAAGTTCCTCCGCCCACGGGCCGTGCAGGCTCGCGATCAGCAGGTCGACCACCCCGAAGCCGAGCCGGGAGGCGACCCGGTACCCGTGATGGCGGAGCAGGCCCGCGATCCGGGCGCGGGTGCCGGCCGCGACGTCCGTCCGGCCGTTGAGGACCTTGGACACGGCCGAGACCGAGACCCCGGCCTCGGCGGCGATGCCGACCAGGGTGCTGCCGTGCGGCCGCGGGGCAGCGGCGGCGGCGCGGCGGGGCAGCGGCGGGGTATCGCGACGCACGGGTAGCTCCTTTTCGAAAAAGTAAATCACACATAACGCTGCCCATCCTGGGAGTGACCTCTCGATGAGCCAGGCCATGCCCATTGACCAGGCTACTACGGCGATTTAGCCTGTTCTGTAGAGCGAAGGCTTTTCGAAAACTCAAAAGCCGCCTCCGGGGCGGCCGGGCAAGGAGCTCGAAGACGTGACTGCCACCAACCCTCCGGCCCTGCAGTTGTACACAGTCCGGGAGCAACTGGCCGGGGGCCGGACGGAGGTCCTGGCCGCCGTCGCCTCGTTTGGCTACGGCGCGGTCGAGCCGTTCGACGTGCTCAGCGACACCGCCGCGCTCCACGCCGACCTGGCCGCCGCGGGCCTGAGCGTGTGCAGCGTCCACGCCACGCCGGCCGGCCCGCAGGCCGAGGCGGTGGCGGACGCCGTGCGGCTGCTCGGCGGCGACACGATCATCGTGCCCCATATGCCGCCGGCCCGGTTCGCCGATGCCGACGCCGTGCGGGCGCTGGCCCGGGAGCTGAACGAGATGGCCCGCCGGGCCGCGGACCACGGCCTGCGCCTGGGGTACCACAACCACGATTTTGAGCTCTCCTCGCACATCGGCGGGCGGCCCGCCCTGGAGGTGCTCGCGGACGCCCTCGACGACGGCGTGATCCTCGAGGTCGATACGTACTGGGCGGCCGTCGGCGGCCAGGACGTGCCGGCCCTGCTGGGCCGGCTGGGAGAGCGGGTCCGCTACCTGCACGTGAAGGACGGTCCGGTGGTCAACCGGGACGACTCGATGGTCGCCGTCGGCTCGGGGCGCATGCCGGTGGCCGCGATCCTGGCCGCGAGCCCGTCGGCGGAGTGGCATGTGGTGGAACTCGATCGCTGCGCGACGGACATGATGACGGCCGTCGGGGACAGCCTGGCGTGGCTGGCCGCCGAGGGACTGGCCCGGCCCGCCACGCCTGCACGCGAGGCGTGATGGCGGCGCGCGATGAGCCGGTCGGCGTGGCCGTCGTCGGCTGCGGCACCATCAGCCACGAGTACCTGCGCAACCTGACGTCGTTCCCGGACCTGCGCGTGCTGTACTGCGCGGACCTCGATCTCGAGCGGGCCAAGGCGCAGGCCGAGCGGTACGGCGTGCCCGCGTCGGGCGGCACGGCCCAGGCGATGGAGAGCCCGGACGTGGAGATCGTCGTCAACCTCACCGTCCCGGCCGCGCACGCCGCCGTGGCCGCCGCGGCGCTCACCGCGGGCAAGAACGTCTGGCTGGAGAAACCGCTGGCCCTCGATACCGGCGCCGGGCGGTCCATCATCGAGCAGGCGGACCGGGCCGGGCTGCGGGTCGGGTGCGCGCCGGACACCGTGCTCGGCGCCGGCCTGCAGACGGCCCGGCGGGTCATCGAGTCGGGCGCCGTCGGCGTGCCGCAGACGGCCCTGGCGCTCATGCAGTACATCGGCCCCGACAGCTGGCATCCCGATCCCGCGTTCCTGTTCCGGCGCGGCGCGGGCCCGCTGTTCGACATGGGGCCGTACTACCTGTCGGCGCTGGCCAGCCTGTTCGGGCCGGCGCAGCAGGTGGCGGCCCTGGGCCGCCGGGCCCGCGACACGAGGGTCATCGGGAGCGGCCCGAACGCCGGGAGCAGTTTCGCCGTCGACGTGCCCACCCACATCGCCGCCCTGATCGACTACGCCGGGGGCCAGGCCGCCACGCTGGTGCTCAGCTTCGACTCGCCGCTGCGCCGGACCGGGTTCGTCGAGATCACGGGCACGGAGGCGACCCTGGCCCTGCCCGACCCCAACCGGTTCGACGGCGAGATCCGCCTGCGCCCGGCCGGCTCCGCCGACTGGACGTCCATCCCGGCGCAGGGGGCCGCCGCCGGCCGCGGCCTGGGCGTGCTGGACCTGGCCCGTGCCCTGCGCGGGGGCCTCCCCCATCGGGCGTCCGGCGAGCTGGCGCTGCATGTCCTGGAGACCATGGAGGCCGTCGCGGCCTCCGCCGAGGCGGGCGCGTTCTGCCCGGTGCGGACCAGCTTCAGCGTGCCGGAGGCGGTGCCGGCAGACTGGGATCCGCAGGCCCGTACTCTCCGTAACCTGGGCTGAGCGGCCGGAACGATCGACTGGAGGTCGTCGCGGTGGACGACGTAGCGGCACGGCCGGCGCTCGGCGTGGGCATGGTCGGGTACGGGTTCATGGGCGCCGCTCACTCGCAGGCCTGGCGCACCGCGGCGCACGTGCTCGACCTGCCGCTGACCCCCCGCATGGTGGCGCTGGCCGGGCGCGACGCCGCCGCGGCGGGCGCCGCGGCGCGGCGCTACGGCTGGGCGGCGGCGGAGACCGACTGGCGGGCCCTGATCGGCCGCCCGGACGTGCAGCTCATCGACATCTGCGCGCCGGGCGACGCGCACGCGGAGATCGCCATCGCGGCTCTCGACGCCGGCCAGCACGTGCTGTGCGAGAAGCCGCTGGCCACCACGGTGCCGCAGGCGCGGGCCATGGCCGCCGCGGCCGCGCGGGCCAGCGCCCGGGGCGTCCGCTCGATGATCGGCTTCAATTACCGCCGGGTGCCGGCGGTCGCACTCGCCCGCGAGCTGGTCCGCGCCGGGCGGCTCGGCGAGGTCCGTCATGTCCGGGCCAGCTACCTGCAGGACTGGCTGGCGGATCCGTCGTTCCCGCTGACCTGGCGGCTCCAGCGGGAGCACGCGGGCTCGGGCGCGCTCGGCGATCTGGGGTCGCACATCGTGGACCTGGCCCAGTACCTGAGCGGCGAGCTGATCACGGGCGTCTCGGGGATCAGCGCCACCTTCGTCGGTGAGCGCCCGCTGGCCGGGGCGGCCGGCGCCGGGCCGGTGGCCGGGGCGGTGACCGTGGACGACGCCGCGCTGTTCACCGCGCGCCTGGGCCCGGGGCTGGGGTCATTCGAGGCGACGCGCTTCGCGTCCGGCCGCAAGAACGAGCTGCGGATTGAGCTCAACGGCGAGCGCGGGAGCCTGGCGTTCAACCTGGAGCAGGTGAACGAGCTGCAGTTCTACGACCACGCGCAGGACGCCGCGACGGCCGGATTCCGGCGCATCCTGGTGACCGAGCCCGGCCATCCGTACCTGTCGGCCTGGTGGCCGCCCGGCCACGTGCTCGGCTGGGACGTCACGTTCACCCACGAGATCGCGGACCTGGTCACGGCCATCGCGGCGGGCACCGACCCCGCGCCGTCGTTCGCCGACGGCCTGCAGGTGCAGCGGGTGCTGGCCGCCGTCGAGGACAGCGCCGCTCATCAGTCCCAGTGGACGCCGGTCCCGCCGCCGGGAGGCTGACGGGCACCCACGGCCCCGTTTCGCACCAAAGGAGCTCTTCATGTCTCGGTCTTTCACGTTGTTCACCGGCCAGTGGGCGGACCTGCCGCTGGAGGAGGTCTGCGCGCACGCGCGCGACTGGGGCTACGACGGCCTCGAGCTCGCCTGCTGGGGAGACCACTTCGAGGTCAGCCGCGCGCTGGGCGAGGACGGCTACCTGGCCGGGCGGCACGCGCTGCTGGACAAGTACGGCCTGCGCTGCTGGGCCATCTCCAACCACCTCGTCGGCCAGGCCGTGTGCGACCACCCGATCGACGCGCGGCACCGCGACATCCTGCCCGCCCGGATCTGGGGCGACGGCGAGCCCGAGAGCGTCCGGCGGCGGGCGGCGGCGGAGATGGCGGACACGGCGCGCGCCGCCGCGGCGTTCGGGGTGGACACGGTGGTGGGATTCACCGGTTCCTCGATCTGGCACACCGTGGCCATGTTCCCGCCCACCCCGCCGGCCATGATCGATGCGGGCTACGCGGACTTCGCCGACCGCTGGAATCCGATCCTCGACGTCTTCGACGCCGAGGGGGTGCGCTTCGCGCACGAGGTTCACCCCAGCGAGATCGCCTACGACTTCTGGACCACCGGGCGCGCGCTGGAGGCGGTGGCGCACCGTCCCGCGTTCGGGCTCAACTTCGACCCGAGCCACTTCGTCTGGCAGGACCTCGACCCGGTCGCGTTCCTGGCCGAGTACTCCGACCGGATTTACCACGTGGACTGCAAGGAGGCGCGCAAGCGGCTCGACGGGCGCAACGGGCGCCTCGGCTCGCACCTGCCGTGGGGGGACCCGCGGCGCGGCTGGGACTTCGTGTCCGCGGGCCGGGGCGACATCCGCTGGGAGGACATCTTCCGCATGCTGAACTCGATCGGCTACGCCGGCCCGATCTCGGTGGAGTGGGAGGACGCGGGCATGGACCGGCTGACCGGGGCCGCCCAGGCGCTGACTTTCCTGCGGCAGTTCGACTTCGAGCCGCCGCAGTCGTCGTTCGACGCGGCATTCAGCTCGACCTGAGCGTCGGGCGCCCGCCAAGCCGGGGCCGGGGCTTGGCGGACGAGATCCGGCCGGTCAGCCGCAGCACGGCCCGGGACTCCTCCAGCAGCACGGCGCCCGCTTCCGTCGGCCGCACCCCCTCACGGCCGCGCTGCAGTAGTCAGGCCGGGATGAGGAGCGCGGCCGGCAGGCGCCCGGTGAACCGGGCGAGGGGAGGCGCGCGCCCGGGTGCACGGTTGCGGTGCGGACGTCCCGCCAGGCGGGCTCGTCCGGCGCGCCGAGGGACCCGCCGGGCCCGGCTGGGCCGGCCCGCCTGGGCCGGCCCGCCTACCGGCCCGGCCTCCTCGACGGCTGTGACCAGCCCGGGCGGCAGCGGGGGGTCACGGCGCTTCTCGCCAGGCCGGCCTACGGGAGAGCATCGCTTCCTGCGTTCTGGCTTGCGGGCGGGAGCGCGCTGGCCCGGGCGATCACGTCGCGCAGCTGGTGCCGGCCGGCGACGCCGAGCTTGGGATAGGACCGGTGCAGGTGGGAGCTGACCGTGCGCGGTGACAGGAAGAGCCGGTCGCCGATCTGGGCGTTGGTCAGGCCCTCGCTGGCCAGGCGGACGATCTGGCGCTGCTGGGGAGTTAGCTTCGCTAGCGCGTCGCGTTCGCCGGACGCATCGGCGACAGCTACCCCGCAGGCGCGCAGCTCTGCTTCCGCCCGCTGCGCCGATGACCGGGCGCCCAGCCGTCGGAAGGTGCCCAGCGCCTCCGCCAGTACGGGCTTGGCGTCGTTGATCCGGCGGTGGCGCCGCAGCCATTCGCCGTAATCGAGGCGTAGCTGTGCCCGCTCGAATGGCCACTGGTTCCCGGCGGGATCGGACAGCGCCGTATCAAAAAGGGCTTCGGCCGCGCCCGGACCGGCGAGGATGGCGCGCGCCCGGGCGATGAGCTGCTCGAGCCGGGGAGACGTCATTCCGTCCAGATGGCTGAGCACCCGCTCGAGGACGTCCTGGCCCGTGGCCCGGCGATCGGCGCGGACCGCGGCCGTCGCGATATCGGCCACGCTCAGGTAGGAGAAGATGTTGTGCACGGGAGTGCCATCCTCGCCGAACTGTCCGCGGAGCTCGGTGAACGCCTGCAGGTAGCTGCCGTCGGCGAGAGCCGCAAGGCCGAGGGCGCGCCCGGCCGTGGCGGCTACGAGCCCGCTTTCTGCCGCATCGACGGAGGCGAGCGCCCTTTCGGCAGCCTTGCGTGCCGCGCCGGAGTCGGCGCGCAGGGCGAGGACAGTGGCGGCGATCAGGTCGGCGGCCGCGCCGACGAGTTCCATCTGGTTTGCCTCCGCCGCGTCGGCGGCCTCGGCGGCGGCTGCCCAGGCCTCGTCCCAGCGCCCGGTGTCGATGTATGCCCACCCGAGCGCGGTGAAGCCCGGGCCGCTGGTACCCCGCATGCCGGGGGCCCGGATCAGGCGCATGGCATCCTGCAGCAAGCCGATCGCCAGGTCAGACTCGTCCAGGAGCCAAGCGGCGGAACCTATTCGCCACAGCGCGGCCTCTTCCAGGGGAGAGCGGCTAAGCTGGCGCAGGTCCCGGACGAGCTCGGTTCTGGCGCCGAACGGGTCGGTGCAGGCCCGTATCCAGAGCCGGTGCGAGCCGGCCTCAGCGCGCGGGCCATGCCCGGCCGAGAGGGGTCCCTGGTCGTCCAGGAGGCCCAGAACGCGGCTTACGGCCTGGCAGCTGGCGGCCGCGCCCGAGTGGAGAACGACGATGGCCGCATCTGCGAGGGCGTCCCAGGCCAGGGCCGGGTGGTCGCGCGCTGCCTCTTCGGCGACGGACAGCAGCGCCGGGAGCGCGGCTGATCGCCGGCCCGAGTAGGCCAGCGCCCATCCGGCGTCGCGGCGGGCTACCAGCCGCAGTCGCGGGTCTGCGGTGACCGCCAGGGCGCGGGTGGCAAGATCGTGGACCCAGTCGGCCTGGCCCGTGGGAACGGCCGCCGAAGCGGCGGCGACCAGCCTCCGGGCCTGGTCTGCGGGGTCGGGGCTGAGTTCCGCCGCTCGTTCCATCGCCAGTGCGGCGGCGGCCGCGCCGCCGCGGTATTGCGCCTGGGTGGCGGTGGCCTCCAGCAGCGATGCCACCTGCTCGTCCGGTTGCAGGGCCGCGGCGGCCAGGTGCCAGGCGCGCCGGTCTGGCTGGTCGGGCAGGGCCGCGGCGAGCTGGCGGTGCGCCACGGCGCGCTGCGCGAAGGGCGCGGAGTGGTAGATAGCGGAACGGACGAGGGGATGGGAGAACTGCAGGCCGACCCGGTCCACCTTGACCAGGCCCAGCTGCTCGGCCGCCGCGAGCGTCCGGGCATCCGGCCCGGCACCGCGCCCGACGGCTGCGCTCAGGTCCGGGCCGTCGGCCACCGCAGCCAGCAGCAGCACCGCCTGCGTGGCCTCCGGCAGGGCGGCGAACCGGGAGGCGATGACGGCGCTCAGCCGGTCGCTCGGCGGCAGCGGCTCGGCGGCCCACCGCCGGCTGGCGGCGGGATCGGCCGCGATCACCTTGGCCAGCTCGACCAGCGCCATGGGGTTGCCGACTGCCTGAGTGAGCACCTGCGCCCGGGCCCGCCCGCGAGGCGGTCGAGGCTGCCGGTCGAGGAGGCGGCCGGCGTCTCCCGCCGATAGCGGCTCAAGATGCAGCTCCGGGAATCCCCGGTCAAAGCCGGCAGGCGGGGCATGCCCTCGGGCGCCCAGAAACAGCACGACCCGCTCGGCGTCGAGGCGGCTACTGACGAACGCCAGGGCGTCAAGCGAGCTGCGGTCCAGCCAGTGGGCGTCGTCGGCGACCACCAGGACCGGGGAACGCTCCGAGAGGTCGGAGAGCAGGGTGAGCACGGCGATCCCGGTGAGGAGCGGGTCAGGAGCAACGGGAGAGGCAGCCAGGCCGAGCGCCCCCTGCAGCGCCTGGGCCTGACGGCCGGGAAGGCCGTCGGCCCTGGACAGCGCCGGTCGCAGCAGCTGATGCAGTCCGGCGAAGGCGAGCCTCGACTCCGATTCCCGGCCGGTGACGGACAGCACCATCATGCCTGCCGACCGTGCCCGGTCAGCTGCGTCCGCCAGCAGCATGGTCTTGCCCATGCCGGCCTCGCCGATGACGAGCAGGACCTCGCCGACCTGCGGGACCGGATCCAGCAGCCTGCGCAGCGTGGCGAGCTCGGCGTCCCGGCCGACGATGGGTGCGGGCCGCGGTGACGGGAGTTCGCTGGGCCCTGGCATGTGCCTGTCCTCTCGGGCAGTCCGTTTCTTCAGCGCCCTGTCCAGGCTAATCAGCTACGCGCGAGCCCGCGCGCCAGGTGCGGTCATGCGGTGGATACCGGAGGCGCGGCCGCGCTGCGCACGATGGCACGAGAACGATTCCGTCAACCTGAAGGACGAGACATGAACGACCAGCGAGACCTGGAAGGCCTGAGCGCCCTGGTCACCGGGGCGACCTCAGGCATCGGCCGCGCGGCGGCCGAGCACCTAGCCCGGAACGGGGCCGAGGTCGTCGTGCACGGACGGGACGCCGCCCGCGGCTCCGCGGTGGTCGACACGATCACCGCGGACGGCGGAAAGGCCCGCTTCGTCGCCGCCGACCTCAGCGACCCCGGCCGTCTGGACGGCCTGGCCGAGGAAGCCGGCCCGGTCGACATCCTGGTCAACAACGCCGGGTTCTCCTGGTTCGGGCCGACGGCTGACCTCGACATGGCCACCTTCGACCGGCTCTTCGCCGCCAACGTCAAGGCGGCGTACTTCCTGGTCGCCGCGCTGGCCCCGAAGATGGCCGCCCGCGGGAGCGGCAGCATCATCAGCCTCGGCAGCATGGCCGGCCAGATCGGCCTGGCCGGCGGCGCCGCCTACGGCGCCACCAAGGCCACCCTGGTGGCGATGACCCGGTCCTGGGCGGCCGAGTTCAGTCCCGCAGGAGTCCGGGTCAATGCCATCGCTGCCGGGCCAGTCCTCACCGCCGGCGCCGCGCCCGACCGCATCGAGGCCCTCGGCGCCACCACCCTGCTGTCCCGGGCCGCCCAGCCCGCCGAGATCGCCGAGGTAATCGCCTTCCTCGCCTCCCCGAGGGCCAGCTACGTCACCGGCGCAGTCTTCGCCGCCGACGGCGGCCGCACTGCCATCTAGCCGCAGCGGCCCTTCTTCTGCATGCGATTGAGGAGCAGCCAAAATGAGCGAGCGCGTGGTAATGATCACTGAAGCCCTGGTCGGCATCGGGCGGGCGACGGCCATGGCCTTCGCCCGCCAGGGCGCGGCGGTCGTAGTCTCCGGACGCCGCGACGAGGAAGGCAAGGCGCTCGCGGCCGGGCTCCGGGAGCTGGGCGCGGAGGCCGAGTACATCCGGGCTGACGTCAGCATCGAGGACGACATCCGGCTCCTGGTCGACGGCACCGTCAAGACCTTCGGCCAGCTGGACGTCGCCGTCAACAACGCCGGCTTCACCGGCAGCCGCGGCCAGCTGGCCAGCCAGACCCTCGAGGCATACAACGCGGTCTTCGACACCAACGTCCGAGGCGCGTTCTTTTCCCTCAAGCACGAGCTGCGCGTCGTGACCGGGCAGGGCTTCGGCAGCTTCATCAACCTCTCCTCGACCTTCGGGGAGCGGGGCGGCGCCGGCGCCGCGCTCTACAGTGCCAGCAAGCATGCGGTGAATGGCTTCACCCGGTCCGCGGCGCTTGAGGTGGCCGCCCAGGGCATCCGTGTCAACGCCGTTGCCCCCGGCCCGGTGGCCACCGGCGGCCTCGACCGCTTCACCGGCGGCGGCGAGGCGGGCACCGCCGCCATGGCATCGACAGTCCCGGCGGGCCGCCTCGGCCACGTCGACGACATCGCGGACGTCATCAAGTTCCTCGCCTCCGACGACGCCCGCTTAGTGGGTGCTCCCGTAAGTCCCTCGGGGGTCAGGATCCGGTTTCGTGGTCGGCGTCGGCGAGGTAGAGAGTGCAGGCGGTGTCGAGTGCTTCCTGCGGGGTTCCGGTGGGACGGCCGGTGAGGAGGACAGCGTCTTCGTAGCGTTCGCTGGCGTGGGAGTAGAGGGCGAAGCCGAAGGAGTGGGCGGATCCGCCGTAGCGGAGCCGGAAGAGCGGCTGCTGCTGCTCGCCGCCGGGCAGTGCTGCGGTGATGTAGGCGAAGCCGCCGCGGCAGGTGACCTCGACTTTGCCCAGCTGGGGCCAGTGTTCCCTCGCGTGGAGGAACAGCCGCAGGGTGACGGAGCGGCGGGTGGAGGCCGGGATGGCGGGCATGCGCCTCATCTTGCCGTCTCCCGCGGCGTGCCCTGGTTATGATCATGTACCCGGAAATGAATTACATGACTGTAATTTGCCTGCCGGGAGATGGGATGCTGCCTGCCGCGGTGCCGGTCACGCTGACCGCATCAGAGCGCAAGACGCTGAAGAAACGGGTCCGGGGAGCGAAGACGTGCTGGCGGGACCGGCTGCGGGCGCAGATCGTGCTGGAGGCCGCCCGGGGCCGTTCGAACGCCCGGATTGCCGCTGGCCCGGGCGTTGCCGTCGATACTGCGCGGAAGTGGCGGGGCCGGTTCGCGGAGCTGGGCCTGCCGGGGCTGGAGGACCGGCACCGGTCCGGGCGGCCGCGGGTGATCAGCGAGGCGGACCGGGCGGCGGTGGTCGCGCTGGCGTGCCAGCTGCCGGCCGATACGGGGGTGCCGCTGTCCCGGTGGAGCGGCCCGGAGCTGAAGCGCGAACTGGAGGCGCAGGCCCTGGTCAGCGCGCCCATGTCGGTGTCGTCGCTGCTGCGGATCCTGGCGGGGAACCCGGTGAAGCCGTGGCAGTGCCAGTCCTGGATCTTTCCCCGCGACCCGGACTTCGAGGCGAAAGCGAAAGTGATCCTGGACCTGTACCAGGGGTTCTGCCAGGGCGAGCCGCTCGGGCCCGGGGACAGGATCCTGTCGTTCGACGCCAAGCCGTCCATCCAGGCCCGCAGCCGTATCCACGAAACGCTGCCCGCCGCGCCCGGCAGGCCCGCCCGCGTGGAGCACGAGTACGTGCGGCACGGCGCGCTCGCGCTGCTCGCCGGCTTCGATGTCCGTACCGGCAAGGTGTTCGCCTCCACCCCGAAGACCACGGGCATCGTCCCGTTCATGAACCTCGTCGCCCGGGTCATGGCACGGCCAGAGTACCGGGACGCCCCGCGCGTGTTCGTCATCGTGGACAACGGCTCGGACCACCGCGGCAGGGCCGCCATCGCCCGGCTCCGCAGGGCGCACCCGAATGCCATCATGATCCACACCCCGGTCCACGCCTCCTGGCTGAACCAGGTCGAGATCTTCTTCTCCGTCATCCAGAAGAAAGTCGTCTCCCCGAACGACTTCCCCAGCCTGGAGAAACTATCCGAAACCCTGCTCGCCTTCGTGGACCGCTACAACCAGACCGCGAAGCCATTCAACTGGAAATACACCGCCACTGACCTCAAGGACCTGCTCCACCGCATCAGCGAACACGAAAAACAAGACACCAGACGGCAAACCGACCTCACGGAGGCCGCCTGAACACCCCTCACGAACTTATGGGATCACCCACTAAGGCCGGCCCGTTCGGTGCCGTG
>Ga0193728_1001122_pt1 | contig 13514 bp, 11 predicted proteins | sample U1c1metaG_FD_143037 | JGI IMG/M metagenome (GOLD analysis project Ga0193728, IMG submission 143037) | Soil microbial communities from a riparian zone of the East river system, Colorado, United States - U1c1 | ecosystem: Environmental > Terrestrial > Soil > Riparian zone | place: USA: East River...
CGCCGCGGCCGCGACCGAGGCCGACCCGGACGTGGCCCGCCTGAAGTCGTCCGCGAGCCTGGTGCGGGCGATCGAGACGGCCGTCCGGTTCTACGAGAAGCCGCCCGCCACCGGGATGACGGTCACGACCCACTGGTCCGACATCTGGCTGAGCGCCGCCGACTGGGCCGAGGCGTTCGCGGCACCGGATCCCGGTAGGCCGCACAACGAGGCACGCGACCAGATCTGGGCGGAGCTGCTCACGATCCTGACGGACGCCTACGACGGCGACGCCTCGCCTGACCTGCTCCGCACGTCGCTCCTGCAGAACCGGGAGCTGCGCACCGCCCTCAACCGCGCGTGGCCGCTGATCGAGGCGGCGGACCTGGTCGGGGACCTGTGGTCGGTCCCCGCCTACCTGCGGCTGTGCGCTCCCTGGCTCAGCCCCGACGACATGGCGCGGCTGCAGCGCGCGGACCCGCAGGCCTGGACGGTGTCCGACCTGCCGCTCCTGGACGCCGCCCGGCAACGGCTCGGCGACCCGCAGGCAGCGCGGCGTCAGCGCCGGCACGACGCCGCGGTCGCGGCCGAGCGCGAGCAGATGGACCGGGTCGTCGACAACCTGATCGAAGCCGCGGACGACGAGTACGGCGTCGGCCTGGTGACGATGCTGCGCGGCGAGGACTTCCACGACGTCCTGGTCAACGAGGCCGCGCTGCCCGGCACCGACCCGGACCGGCTGGCCGGCCCGTTCGCGCACATCGTCGTCGACGAGGCTCAGGAGCTGACCGACGCGGAATGGCAGATGCTGCTGCTCCGCTGCCCGTCCCGGAGCTTCACCATCGTCGGGGACCGCGCCCAGGCCCGGCACGGGTTCATCGAGCCGTGGCCGGAACGGCTCGAGCGGATCGGGCTCGACCAGATCAGCCTGGCCTCCCTGAGCATCAACTACCGGACGCCGCAGGAGGTCATGGCCGAAGCCGAGCCGGTCATCCGGGCCGTCCTCCCGGACGCCAACGTGCCGACCTCCATCCGCAGCGCCGGCGTTCCCGTCAGGCACGGGGCGGCCGCGGAGCTGGGCGCGATCGTCGACGCCTGGCTCGCCGCGCATGCCGACGGGATCGCCTGCGTCATCGGCGATCCCGCGTTCGCCGCGACGCCCCGGGTCCGGTCCCTGGCCCCGGAGCTGTCCAAGGGGCTCGAGTTCGACCTGGTCGTCCTCGTCGGCCCGGAGGCGTTCGGCACGGGCATCGAAGGCGCGGTCGACCGCTACGTCGCGATGACCCGGGCCACCCAGCAGCTCGTCATCCTCACGAGCTGAGCTCCGGGCGTCACAGGTCGACGGCCAGGTCGCCGTCGGGCTCGGAGCAGCAGATGAGGACGCTGCCGGCGGCGGGCTCATCGACCGGATCCGGGGAGTAGCTGACAGTGCCCGACAGCAGGCCGGACTCGCAGGTGTGGCAGACGCCGGTGCGGCAGGACCAGCGCACCGGCACGTCGCAGGCCTCGGCCAGCTCGAGGAGGCTGGCGAAGCGCCGATCCCAGGGAACCGTCAGGCCGCTGCGCGCGAACGCGACCCGCGGGCCGGCGCCCGGCTCGCCCGCCGGCGGGTGCGGCGGCCGGGCGGCGGCCGGCGCGATCCCGGGGGTCTGGGACGGCGCGGCGCCGAAGATCTCGGTTCGCACCCGGCCGCCGTCGACGCCCATGCCGACCAGGGCCGCGCAGACGTCGGCCATGAACGCGACCGGGCCGCAGACGTAGGCATCGGCATCGCGGGGCAGCCCCAGCGCGGTCAGGACCGGCGCCGACAGCCGGCCCCGCGTCTGGTAGTCGCGTCCGCGGACATCCGCCGGGCCGGGCTGGCTGTAGCAGACGTGCCGGTGCCCATGGGGCAGCGCCGCCAGCAGGGACCGTGACTCGGCGGCGAACGGCTCCTCGGCCCGGCTGCGGGCGCCGTGCAGCCACCAGACCTCACGGTCAGGCTCGGCGGCGGCCAGGGCGTGGAGCATGGCCAGGACCGGGGTCGCCCCCACGCCTGCGCTGATGAGCAGGACCGGCGCCGCCCCCGGCGCCAGGATGAAGGTGCCCCGCGGTGCGGCTGCGTCCAGCCGGTCACCGGCGTGCACCCGGGTGGACACGAACTGGCTGCCCGCGCCGTGCGGCTCGCGCTTGACGCTGATCCGGTAGGAGCCGGCGTCCGGCGCGCCCGACAGTGAGTAGCTGCGCAGCAGCGGCGCGCCGGGGGCGGCGGGCAGCCGCAGGGTGAGGAACTGCCCGGGCTGGGCGGCGGGCAGGGCGCCGCCGTCGGGGTCGGCCAGGCGCACCGACACTACCGAGGTGCTTTCCGGCTCGACCGCGCCGACGGCCAGCGGGCGGAACCCCGGCCAGGCCGGCGCCGGGCTCACCGCCGTCAGCCCGGCGTTGCCCGCGGTACCGCCGCTCGCGCCGGGCTGGCCGAGAATGGCCCGGAACGAGGCCTTCCAGCCCTCGGGCAGCGCCGGGATGGCCAGCGCCCGCTCGACGCCCTGGCGGGGATGCCCGGGCAGGTAGAGCAGCGCGTCGACCTCGGCCACCGTCATGGCCTCCGGCCCGGCCGCGACCTGCACGATCTCGTCCCCGGCCGTCACGGCGCCCTCGCTCAGCACGCGGAAGTAGAAGCCGGGCCGGCGGTGGGAGATCAGCAGGGCGGGAATCTGCGGGTCGCTCATCCGGATACCCACGCGGTAGCAGGTGACCCTCGGCTGGGTCACCTCGAACAGCGCCTCCCCGATCCGGTACCGGTCGCCGATGCACACCCGGTCATCGGCCAGGCCCGCGACCGTGAAGTTCTCCCCGAACTGGCCGTACTCGAAGTCGTCGCGGCCCAGTTGCTGCCGCCAGTACTGGTAGGACTCGATCTGGTACACGAACACCGCGCGGTGCTCCCCGCCGTGCCCGGCCAGGTCGCCCTGCCCGTCGCCGTCGATGTTCAGCCGCCGCACCTGCGCCGGGCCCCGCACCGGCCGCTTCCACACCCCCGTGTGCACCGTCCGGCCCTGCCACGCCACGTCCTGCGGCAGGCCCACGTTCACCGACAGCAGGCTCCCGGCCCGCCGGTCCGCGTCCACCAGCTTGCGCTCCTCCCCCGGGTCCGTGCCCGGCTACATTGACGACTACATTGACCGAGAACGGCCGCCCGCCGCGGCGACCTGATCCCGCGCGCGGAGGTCAGCCGCTGGTCAGCGCCGGGTCGCTGGGGTGCGGGGTGAGCGGCGTGATCTCCACCGTCAGGAAGTCATACGGCGGCAGGGCCGTGATGATCGCCTCCAGCGCGGCGGCGTCCTGCGCCCGCCACAGGCCCAGCGCCCGCCCGAACCCCGGCAGCGCCCACAGCCGGACCAGGTGCCCCTGCTCGCCCAGTTCCCGCGCGGCCCGGGCCTCGCGCGCCTCGGCGTCCTCGACGGCCGCGCCGGGCGTTCCGGCCGGGACGGCGCGGATGAACGTGACCAGGAACTCCGCCGCCGCGGCGGGCGCGGCGGGCCGCCCGGGCCCGGGCGCCGGGTCATTCGGGTGCGGCACCAGCGGCGTGACCTCGTCGGTGCGCCACACCCGCAGCGGCATCGACGCGAGGACGGCCTCGAGCTGGTCCGCGTCGCCCGCGGCGAACAGGCCGAGCGAGCGCCATTCCCCCGGCTGCAGCGGCGGCCGCCACAGGCGCAGCAGGTGCCCCTGCGCCGCGAGCTCGCGCGAGTGGGCCGCCTCGCGGGCGCGGATGTCCTGGACGGCCGCCTCGGGCGTCCCGTCCGGGACGTGAGTGGTCATGGTGACGAGATATTCCATGCGCGCCTCCTGAGCAGGCATCGTGAGGTGGCCTACCCCGCCGGGATCCGGGCCACCCGCCGGCCAATATAGGGCGGCGGCCGGCCCGCCCGGTCCCGCGCTACTCGCCGGGGTGGTCGGCCACCGCGCCCGCGGCGGTCTCGAACCGGCGCGGGATGATCGCGATCACCACCCCGAGGGTGACCACGGCCACGCCGGCCAGCCCGAGGTAGACGTCGTGCGTGCCCGCCGATATCGCCTGCCGGAGGTAACCGTCGACGGCCGTCCCGGACAGCCCGCCGGGCCGGCCCAGCACGGCGCCCACGGCATTCACCTGATGCGGGAGCCTGCCCTTGAGCCCCGGCGGCGCTGACCGGAGCCGGCGCAGGATGGCCGTGTTGAACACCGCCCCGAAGATGGCCGCGCCGAGGCTCTGCCCCAGGTACCGGCTGAACATGATGGACCCGGTCACCACGCCGCGCTGGTCCCAGGCGACCGTGGACTGCGGGCCCACCACCGTGCACACCGACAGCAGGCCCAGCCCGAAGCCGAGGACGAACGTGCTGGCCACCGCGATTCCCACCCCGGCCGGCTGCGGTGCCACCGCAAAGACCAGGACGCCCAGCAGGCAGATCACCGATCCGATCACGGCCGTGTCCCGGAATCCGATCCGCAAGAACAACCGCCCGGACTGCGACGACGCCAGCGGCCAGCCGAGGCTCATGGTGGCCAGGACAGCGCCGGCCACGATCGCGCCCAGTCCGAGCACCTCCTGCCCGTAGGTGGGCAGGAACGTGCTCGGCCCGATCACCAGCACGCCCAGCCCGGCCGCGCCGAGGCCAGAGCCGGCCAGGACCCGCCGGCTCCAGACCCAGGGCGGCATGATCGGCTCCGGCGCGCGCCGCTCCACCACGACGGCCAGCGCGGTCGCCGCCGCCGTCACGGCGAACACGGCCACGCCGGGCGGCGACAGCCAGCCCCACGCGACGCCGCCCTGCAGCAGGCCGAACACCAGCGATCCGGCCGCGACCAGGATGAGCAGCCCGCCGAGCACGTCCACCCGGTGGCGGGCGCGGGCGACGCGCTCGTGCAGGTAACGGCCGATGAGCGTGAGCGAGACCGCTCCCACCGGGAGGTTGATGACGAATATCCAGCGCCAGGACGCGTACTGGGCCAGGGACCCGCCGAGCGCCGGTCCCAGCACCGCTGATGCGCCCCACACGCTGGACAGCCAGCCCTGCACGCGGCCGCGCTCGGCCAGGGCGTACAGGTCCCCGGCCAGGGTGTTGACGGTCGCCATGATCGCTCCCGCGCCGATGCCCTGCAGGCCGCGGAACGCGATCAGGCTGACCATGTTCCACGACAGGGCGCAGAGCCCGGAAAAGACCAGGAAGACGATAGTCCCGCCGATCAGGATCGGCTTGCGGCCCCACTGGTCGGCCAGCTTCCCGTACACCGGGATCGTCACGGTCAAGGCCAGCAGGTAGGCCGAGAACACCCAGCTGAACAGCGAGAACCCGCCGAGGTCGCGGACCACCTGCGGGATCGCGGTCGCCACGACCGTGTTGTCCATGGCGGACAGCGCCATCGTGGCCATCAGCGCGGCCAGGATCGGGCCGCGGTGCCGGGCGCCCGCCGGCGCCGCCGCTGTAGTTCGGGAGATCATCTAGGCCGCAGCCTAAATCATCAGCGGCCCGGGGGACTATTCCGGGCAAGGTCCGGCAGATCGGCCCGGCTCGTCCTGAAGCTCCGCCCCGCCTCCGCATTTACCTGACGAAACGAGCTCTGACCTGGTTTAATGTCTTTCCGTAGAGGCTGGTCGGACGTCTTAGACGCGACGAGGGGGCTCGATCATCCTCGGCCGGATGGCGTCCGGAGGCGCGGGCGCTGCCCGGTCACTAGCAGACTGCGTGGCTGAGCCCCTGCTGGACAAGAACCGGCCCGTGCCGATGCGGTCCCCCACGGCGAAGCACTACGCCGAGGGCAGGCGCGCCCACTGTCCCCGCCAGTCCCATCAGCCTCGCAGGCGTGGCAGCCGCTCGGCCCGGCAGCCGCCGCCGGAGCCGATGGCGGGGCACTCACATGAGCACGCAGGCTTATGGCTGCGGGGACAACCACGACCCTGCGGGATCATGAAACGCCCGCCTCTGCGCCCCGGGCTCGCCCCCTCCTGCCCAGCACCTCTGACACCTTTAAGGCTGGTCAGGCGACTGTGGCGAGCGTGACCGCTGTGGACCGTCCCGGCCCGCGCTGGTGGCCCGGGATGCATTTCACCCCATCCGGGCGAGGCGCGCGAGGGCGGCGAGAAGCACATTGGCTCGTATAACCGGTGGCCGGGCTCGGCGCATGGCCGGCAGTGACGGAAAGCGCGAGATGGGCGGCGGCCGCTTCCCGGCCCGGAAGGAGTCGAGTCGATGTCAACGACGGCATGGCGGTTCACCGGCACCGAAGGGGCTGACGAGGCCGTCCTCCGGCTCCAGCAGCTAGACGCTCAGGAGCTGATCGACGTGCAGGATGTCGCCGTGCTCCGCTGGCCGCACTACGCCTCGCAGCCCACTGCGCAGGAGCACGTCACCGATACGGTCAAGCAGCAGCAGGACCGGCTGCGGGCGGCCTTCGGCGATCCGCCGCCCCCCGCACGCGGTACTGAGCCGGGCCAGCCGTGACAAGGGAAGGAGTTGCAATGACCGACCGGACACCCATGACCAGTGGTAGCTCACCCGCCGGATTCCAGTTCTCTACGGGACCCCTGGTAGTCAGCGCGGCGCTGGTGGGGGCGGGCGCCATCCTCGGGATAGCGGGTTTCGCCATAGGCGGGATGACGCTGATAGCGGCGACCCGGCGGCGGGTTCAGGAGATGGAACAGCCGCCGGCCGAGGTTCTCCGGCAGTCCTGGGAGAAGACCAAGGCCGCGACGGCCGCGGGGGTGTCAGCCTGGCATGACGGCGCTCCGGCGCAGCACTGACATTGCCCTCCTCGCCCGCGCGGTCAATCACCCGGACCGGATGAAGTCGCGACCCCGCCTTCCGGGGATGTCAGGAGCACGCGCAATGCCAGAGAGGATGCAATGGAAAATCAGCAGAATTCGCCAGTGGCCAAGTTTCAGCTCAACAGTGCGCCGATGGTCGTCGGCGCTGTCCTGATCGGCGTCGGAGGCCTGATCGGGATGAGCGGCCTCATCGTCGGCAGCACCGCCCTGATGTCCGCCACTCGCCGGTGGTTCCGTGAGCTTGAGGTACCGCCCAGCGAGGCCGTCAAGCACAAGCTCGGCCAGACCAGGGCGGCGACCGTCGCCGGCGCCACCGCCTGGCACCACCACAACGGCCTCCAGCCGGCTCACGCCTGACCCGGCCCGCCGCGAGATTCCCGGGTGGTCCGCTATCCACGGGACCACCCGGGAGCGAGGACGAGGTCCCGTCCCCCGACTCGTTGCTACTGATAGTGTTTACCTCATTACTGTCAGCTTTGTTCCAGCTCGTGGCGCCGTCCGCCAGCGGCGCTCCTGGGCCAGGTAGAACGCCAGGGCCAGCACGTAACCGGGGGGTGTCGTGCCGGACGTTGAGGGGCGGCCAGGTTCGCCTGGTGCGCAGGCCCGCAGGCCGGCCGGGCCGTTGCGAGTGCCAGGCCCGGCGCTCCCGGCTGCTGCGGCGGGCCGGATGGCGCCCTCGACAGCCCAGCTCGGCAAGCTGGTGCAGGCCCTGTCCCGGACAGAGAGCGCGGACGAGGTGGCCAGGGTTGTCGCGGAGAAGGGAGCCGTTGCGGCGGGCGCCGATTTTGCCTACATCGCCGTCCTGCACCCGGTTGCGGATACGCCGGCCCGGATTTACCATGCCTCCCGCATGCGGAAGGACATCGCGGAAGGATATCCGACCGTCCCAGCGGACGAATCGACCCCGGTGGGCTCAGTCATGCTATCCGGGGGGGAGATCTGGCTGCCATCGCTATCCGAGATCGCAGCAAGGTACCCGGCTCTGCTCGATGACGCCATCGGGGTCGGGGCAGCGGCCACCGCCGCCCTGGCGCTGACCGACCGGCATCAGCGCGTCATCGGCGCGATGGGCGTGGGCTGGGCGCAGGCCGGGGAATTCACCGACGCTCAGAAAGACGAGATCCGGGTCGTGGCCCGGCTGGCTGCGGATGCCATGGGCCGAGCCCAGCAGCTCGAGGCCGAGCGCGCGGCCCGGCAGCGCACCGAAGGGCTGCAGCGGATGATGACCGCGCTGGTGGCCTCGGCGTCACTGGCGGAGGTGACCGCATCGGTCTTCCAGCACGGGCTGCTGCCTTTCGGAGCGTCGGCGGCGCGGCTGGTGCTGGTCGATCAGCAGCAGCCCGACCGTCTGGAGACGGTGAGCGCAGTCGGGCTGGGCGAGCCGGCCCTGACGGCGTGGCGGGAATTGCCGCTCTCCGCGTACTCCCCGTCCCGGAAGGCACTTGCCACGTCGGCGATCGTCTACGTGCCGACCACTGAGGATATGGCGGCGGAGTTCCCCGACGCCCTCCTGATCCACAGCACCCCGGGTCAGAAAGCCTGGGCGGCGGTACCGCTGCGCAGCGGCGGGCGCACCCTGGGCGTGCTGACGCTCATCTTCGCCCGGCCGCACGCGCTCGACGAGGGCCGCGACCAGCTCGCTCTCACCGCGCTGGGCTCGGCTATCGCCGACGCCCTGAGCCGCGCAGTCCAGCACGACAGCGACCGCGACCTGGTCGTGTCCGTGCAGGACAGCCTGCTGGCCGGCACTTTGCCTGAGCTCCCCGGAGTGCGTCTGGGCGCCAGCTACCTGCCGGCCGAGTCGCGCTACGGCATCGGCGGCGACTGGTACGACGCCATACCGCTGGCCGATGGCCAGATGATGATGATCGTCGGTGATATCGCCGGGCATGGGCTGGAGGCCGCGATCACCATGGGACAGGTGCGCAGCGCCGCCCGGGCCCTGGCCCCGGCCAACCAGCCCGCGGCCCTGCTCGCAGCACTGGACCAGTTCATCTGCACAACGATCAAGGAACCGCTCGCCACGGCCGCGGCGGCCGTCATCGACCCGGCCGACCGGTCACTGCGCTACTGCCTGGCCGGGCACCCGCCCCCGCTGCTGCGCGAGCCGGACGGCTCGGTCCGGACGCTGGACGAGGCCGGCGGGGTACTGCTGGGGCTGCACACCCGGGACCGCCCCGAACAGGTGATCAGCTTCGCCCCGGGCAGCTGCCTCGCGCTGTTCACCGACGGGCTCGTCGAGCGCCGCGGCGAGGGCATTGATGACGGCATCGCCTGGCTCGCAGACGTGCTCGGGGCCGCCCTCCCGCCGGACCCGGCGCAGCTGTGCGACACCCTCGTCCGGCAGTCAGTGTCACGCAACGGTCGCGACGACGACGCTGCCGTGCTGTGCGCCTTCCTCGCCTGATGCGGGGTGCGGGGTGCGCCCGGCTTACGGGGCATTCCGCTGCGGCCGGCCGGCCGGGCCGCCGGGCAGCCAGTGCAGCAGGACGACGGCCGCATCGTCGGACAGCCGGCCGTTCTGGAAATCGACGATGACCCGGTCGAGGCGGCGCAGGGCCTCCGGGGCGGGCAGCCCGGTGGCGGTGCCGCGGGTGATGAAGTCGCTGAGGCGATCGAGGCCGAACAGGCTTCGGTCCGCGCCGCGGCCCTCGGTGACGCCGTCGGTGTAGAGCAGGATCCTGTCGCCAGCCTGGAGCTGCTCGCGGTACGGCAGCGGCGGGCCGTCCAGGCGCCCGGTGCCGGGCGGCGCGCTCCGGTACGGGCTGAGGCCGAGCGGCAGCCACGGCTCGGACGCGAGCTCCTTGATCACCTTGCCGTCGCGGATGAGCAGGGGTGGCGGGTGACCGCACGGAATCCACGTGAACTCGCCCGTCGAGGTGTTCAGGTCGCACAGCAGGGCGGTGGCGAACCGCAGGTCATCGAACTGGCCGGCGATAACGCGGTCGGCGTGCCGGGCCATATCGGCGAGGCTGCCGCCGGAGCGGCGGGTGCTGCGGCAGGCGGCTATCGCGACGCTGGCGACCAGGCCGGCAATCAGGTCATGTCCGACCGCGTCCAGCACGGAGACCTGCATCCGGTCACCGAGCAAGCTGTAGTCGAACGCGTCGCCGCCCACCTCGTAGGCGGGCTCCAGGATCGCCGAGACACTCACCCTCGCCGTGGCGAACGACGACGGCCCCGTGAACGCGTGCACCAGTTCTGCCTGCAAGGCCACCGGCTGGGTGCGCCGGGCCTGGGCGTAGGCGTCGCTCCAGCCGCTCTTACTGGCCACGAGCAGGCCGGCCAGCGACCCGAGCGCCTGGCACCGGGCCACCATCGCCTGTCCGGCGTCCTCGGCGGTGAACTCCACTACCCCCAGGCGCTCCGCGCCGTTCACTAGCGGCACCCACAGCTGGCACGGCCCGGTGGCGTCGTCCGCGCGCCCGGCACCAGGGCCGGCCCCGTCCGGGCAGGCCCGGCCATGCTGGATGGCAGCGGTCTGGTAAGCGCGGCCGGCCATTGTGGAATCGATGGCCAGTGCCCGGGCCGGCGGCGCCGTCACGCCGGCCAGCGGATACAGGTTCAGCTGCTCGATATCCGCGAGGTAGATCCGGACGGCGCTGATGCCGACCGGGCGGCTCGCCGCGGCCAGCAGGTCGCCCAGCGCTTCCGGCTCCACCAGGCCACCCTGGGCCAGCACGCTGGCAAGCGCCGCGTCGAGCCCAGGGGACTTCGGTAGTGCCACGCCACTCCCCCTTAGCATGCCGGGAACGCGTGCCGCCGCCGCAGGGTCCCCCCACCTTCCCGGCTAGATACCCGCAGCAGCGGGCCGGAATCCGCCGGACGTGAGGCCCATTCGGCGGCGAAGGTGACCCTCCGGCTAGGGCTTCCGGGCTGCGCCGGCCCACATGGGCACCGGGACGATGCCGCCGGGGCTGATCGGCCGCCACTGGGTGGTCTGCACCACGCCGGGCTCCAGCAGGGCCAGCCCGCCGAAGAACCGCGTGACCTCCGCCTGCGAGCGGCGCTGCTGGCCAGCGGGCACCTGCGCGTTGTACCGGCGCGCCACCTCCGCGACCGCCTCGGCGTCGATGTCCGACGCCGGGTGGCTCAGGACCAGGTAGCTGCCGGGCGCGACGGCGTCGACCAGCCGGGCCACGATCGCGTACGGGTCGTCGGCATCGGGGATATGGTGCAGGATCGCGATCAGCATGACAGCGACCGGCTGGTCCAGGTCGAGCGTCTTGCGGGCCTCCTCGAGCACCCGCTCGGGGTCGCGCAGGTCCGCGTCGGCGTAGGCGGTGACGCCTTCGGGCGCGCTGGTCAGCAGTGCCCGCGCGTGCGCGAGGACGATCGGGTCGTTGTCGGCATAGACCACGCGGGATTCCGGCGCGACGGACTGGGCGACCTCGTGGGTGTTGTCGGCGGACGGCAGGCCGGTGCCGATGTCCAGGAACTGCCGGATTCCGGCCTCGGCCGCCAGGTACCGGACCGCGCGCCCGAGGAACGCGCGGTTGGCCCGGACGTCGGCCCGGATGGTCGGCCGGACGGCGATGACCTGCTCAGCGGCCTCCCGGTCGGCCGCGAAGTTGTCCTTGCCGCCGAGCCAGTAGTCATACACCCGCGCCGAATGCGCGACTCCCGTGTTGAACCGGGCCGAGACATCGTCATCGGGAGCTCGATCCCCCGGCTTCTGACCGGTCATCGCCAGTCCCTCCCGTCACATGCGCGGCTCTCTCCGGGAGCCGCGGACAACCCACCAGATCACCTGCCGCAGCACCGGAATTCCGGCCCTGGGCGCCGCTGCGCAACCTACCGCATGGCGGGACGGCCTGGTCACTTCGGACCACGTACGGGAAGTCCGAAGGTGACCTACCCGGGAGCCGGGTCTACTGTGAGTCGGCGGACATGATCAGCCCGCCGGCCAGCTCGGCGGGACCCACGGGGAAGGAGCAGCTGAGATGCCTGACGAGAGGCGCCACGAGTCCGCTGATCTCGAGGACTACGACGTGCAGGACGGGTCCGACTCGCTCGACGGAGATCCCGGGGACGACCCGCTCGACCGGGGAGTCGTTCCGCCGGAGCGCTGGTCGGCCGCCATGCGGTCCGGCACGACGGCGGCGGAGCAGGAGGACGGCGAGTCCCTCGATCAGCGGCTCGCCGAGGAGGAACCGGACAGCCTGGAGCTCGATGACGATCCGGATCCCCGGGCGGGCCGGCTGGTGGCCGAGGACGAGACGGACGACGCGGCCGAGGCGGACGATCTCGAGGCGCACGACGCCGGGATCGACGGCGGTGCGGCGACCGCGGAGGAGGCGGCGGTCCACGTGGTGGACGACGACCTCAGCTCCGGGGACTGACCGCCGGGATCGCTAGCGCTCACCGCGGGTTGACGAGGACCGCGGCGCCGTCGAAGCGGCCGGCCTTGAGGTCCTGCAAGGCCTGCTGGGCCTGGGCCATGGGGTACTCGTGGGTCGTCGCGCGGACGCGGTAGCGGAGGGCGAGCGCGAGGAACTCCCGGCCGTCGCGGCGGGTGTTGGAGGTAACGCTGCGTAGTTCCTTCTCGTAGAACAGCTCAGTCTCGTAGGTCAGCCGCGGGATGTCGGTGAGGTGGATGCCGGCCACGGCGAGGACTCCGCCGCGGTCCAGGGCCCGCATGGCGACCGGCACGAGGTCCCCGACGGGCGCGAACAGGATGGCGCTGTCCAGCGGCTCCGGCGGGGCGTCGTACGCGCCCCTGGCCGACGCGGCGCCGAGTTCGAGCGCCAGCCGCTGGGCTGCGTCGCCGCGGGTCAGGGCGTGTACCGTCGCGCCCTGGGCCAGCGCCACCTGGGCGCACAGGTGGGCGCTGTCACCGAACCCGTACAGACCGAGCCGGCCGTGCTCGGGCAGCGATGCGCGCAGCAGCGCCCGGTAGCCGATGATCCCGGCACACATCAGCGGCGCCAGCTCCACCGCGGGGACGTCATCGGGCAGCCGGTAGGCGAACGGCGCAGGCACGGTGGTGTACTCCGCGTATCCGCCGTCGGCGTCCCAGCCGGTGTAGCGGGAGTTGGGGCACAGGTTCTCGTTGCCCCGGCGGCAGTAGGCACAGGTGCCGTCGGTGTGCCGCAGCCACGCGACGCCGACCCGGTCCCCGGCCGCGTAGTCCGTGACGCCCTCGCCCAGGGCCGCCACGGTGCCCACGACCATGTGACCGGGCGTGACATGCTCGCGGTGCACCGGCAGGTCGCCCTCGCTGACATGCAGGTCCGTACGGCAGACGGCGCAGGCCAGGACCTGGACCAGCAGCTCGCCCGGAGCCGGCGCCGGCACGGGCTTCTCCTGGTAGGCCAGCGGGCCGGTCTCGATCGGCCCGGGCTGGCGGACAACCCACGCCTGCATGGTCTCCGGGATCCCCGCGGTCATCGGCTTACCTCCATGGTCGGCTCAGTGCGGCACACCTCGCGGGACGGGCCGTTGCGGGCGAGGCGATGACCCAGTCTGCGCCGGCGTCACGCAGCCGGCCGGCATTGAGGGCCGGTGTCGGTGAACTTGGCGCCGGACCGGCGGCCGGTGCGCGACCCGGGCGGCCAGCGCCCCGTTTCGTACTGGTCGGGCCATCCCCCGTGATCCGGCCTTCGCGGCCGGGCGCATGCGTTCACCGGGTGGCGTGCCGGGCCGCGCGGATGATGAACGCGACCGATGCGCACCGGGGCATGATGGCGGCGGCGGTCGCGGCGCCGGGGAGACGTCGCCCGGCTCCTGCGCGCGGTGCTCAGGCACC
>Ga0193728_1001123_pt1 | contig 13513 bp, 12 predicted proteins | sample U1c1metaG_FD_143037 | JGI IMG/M metagenome (GOLD analysis project Ga0193728, IMG submission 143037) | Soil microbial communities from a riparian zone of the East river system, Colorado, United States - U1c1 | ecosystem: Environmental > Terrestrial > Soil > Riparian zone | place: USA: East River...
CAGTCGGACGAGAGTCATCTCTGGATCTTCGTCGGTGAAGCGGATAAGGTGTACCAACCAGGTTTCCGGAAGCGCTGAAACCATGCGAATGTCGCACTCCTTCAAAGTTTCGTAAATCAGTTTGGAGTTGGCTAGGGATACCGGCATGCGTCGCTTTCGGTTTTTTAATGTCGTCACGCGGAGCACTTCGCGGCCGCTTGTGACAATGGGCCCGTTTTTCCCTCGGGAACGAGAGGATATTCTAGCCCACGAAGGCCGACGATGCACAGGCCACGATGCACACTTGACGAAGGATGCAGCGCAGTATAGGTTGGGCGACGCAGCTTACACCGTAAGCTCTGCTGCGCTACTTTTCAGCCTTTAGGAGCCAAGGTTTGGAGGCCAAGTCCCAAGGCGTTCTCAGTGCCGAAGCCCCCTCTGGATCTAGCTTTCCCATTGACGCCGTTCGCGCCAGCTTTCCTGCGCTGAATCGGACTCCGAGATTCACCTTTTTCGACAACGCAGCCGGTGCGCAGATTCCACAGACCGTACTGGACGCGGTGAATCATCACCTGCTCGAGTGCAATGTGCAGCGAGGTGGCCGATACGCGAAAAGCCGTCAAGTGGACGAGACGATTTCGCGTGCTCGACAGAGTGTTGCTGATTTAGTGAATGCACGCGACGTGAGCGAAATCGCCTTTGGCATGAACGCCACATCATTCATCCGCTTGGTGAGTTTGGCGGTCGGACAATCGCTGGGTAAACGGAACGAGATTGTCGTCACCGATATGGACCACGAAGCCAACGTCGCCACCTGGATGGCTTTGGAGCGGAACGGGGTGAAGATTGTTTGCTGGAAAATGAGAGACGACGGGAATCTGCACGTTGACGACCTCAACCCCCTATTGTCCGCCGCGACGCGGCTAGTAGCCTGCACCGTTACTTCGAATGCCATTGGGTCGATCGTAGACGTTGCGGCCGCTGCGAAAGCGACGCACGCGTGCGGAGCTGAGATCTTTCTGGATTCTGTGCACTTCGGCCCTCACGGACTGATCGACGTGCGGGCATTGGATTGCGATTACCTGGTGTGTTCGGGGTACAAGATCTTCGCGCCCCATATGGGTTTTCTTTGGGGACGTCGCGAACTATTAGACGAACTCCCGACTTTCCGCGAGGATTTCATTCCTGACGAGCCCCCGGGAAAATTTGAGGTGGGTACTTTCATTTATGAAAATGTCGCTGGGATGGATGCCGCGGTGCGATATCTGGAAAGCATGGGCAGGAGAGCGGGCGGGAGTGCTGAGACCGAATCGGAATCGAGGCGAGCCTCTCTGCAACGTGCGCTCGGCTCCATTCGAGCTTACGAAGAATCGCTATCGCTCGAAATGCTTGGGGTTCTGAACGATTGCGGCGCGGTCGTCTATGGCGTGGCGGACAAAAAGCGGATCGGTGAACGCGTGCCAACCCTATGCTTCAATTTGCCGAATATGTCCCCGGCGACAGTCACCGAAGAACTCGCGAAACGAAATATAGGCGTGCGCGATGGTCACATGTATTCCCCGCGGCTTATGAAGCGATTAGGGCTTAGCCCAGAGAGCGGCGCTGTCCGAGCGTCACTCGTGCACTACAACACGCTGGCGGAAATACACAGGTTCGGAATCGCTCTGGCCGAGATCAAGAGCTCATGCTGACCGACCAACAAGTCCTGGCAATTCGTTCTCGCTTCAAAATCTTTCAGCGCAAGATTTACCTCAACACCTGCTCGCAGGGTGCACTATCCGATGCTGTGGAAAGCGGGCTGCAGGACTACATTGCGAGTTGGCACGAGCAAGGCTCGCCGTGGGAGTTGTGGGTGGAGCAATATGAGGCGGCACGAAACGCGTTTGCGACCTTCATCGCTGCCAGTCCAGATGAGGTGTCGATTGTGACCAGCGTGTCGGCGGCGATCAACAGCGTCGCAAGTGCGCTGAGTTTTCGCGAACGCAAAAAAGTAGTAATGGGCGAATTCGAATTCCCCACCATGGGCCATGTCTGGCTCGGACAGCGCGGCCGAGGAGCCGACGTGCAATTCGTGAAGGCTGAAGGCTACTGCATTCCGGCTGCGAATTACGAAAAGATGATTGACGGCGACACTTGTGTCGTGCCGCTCACGCACGTCTGTTTTAAGAACGGATTTCGTTCCGACGTGAAGGCCGTTACCCAAATCGCACACCGCTCCGGCGCTCTGGTGTTGCTCGACGATTACCAGGATTGCGGATCCCGCCCAGTTGACGTGAAAGCCACGGACCTGGATTTTTATGTGAGCGGAACGCTCAAATATCTACTTGGCCCGCCCGGCCTCGCTTTCATGTACGTTCGCAAGGAACTCATTCCAACCTTGGTTCCCACCCTGACCGGATGGTTTGCGCAGGCAAATCCATTCGCCTACAATGCCCAGCATTTCGAACTTTCTCCAACCGCGCGAAGATTTGAGTCAGGTACTCCTTCCATCCCCAATGTGTACGGAGCGGTGCCCGGATTCCAACTGCTCCGGGACCTTGGTATGGACAACGTGGCCAGTCACATAGAGAGGCTTACACAATCTCTCCTCAAGTACACCGCCGAGCTGGGCATTGTCGCTAAAACGCCCGCTGACAGCGTTGGGCCATTGGTGGTGCTGCGGTCGAAGGATTCGACTTTATTGGTTCAGAAGCTCGCCGAAAGCAACATCGTCGCCTCGAACCGTCACGACGGCTTGCGCATTTCGTTCCAGGTGTACAACACCATGGACGATGTGAAGGCCGTGACGGAAGTTCTGAAGAAGAATCTGAACCTTATGACGCTTGACCCTGCCAGTGTTGGCAGTTATGACTGATCACCCACGTTCAGGGGCTGGGACCGGACTAGCCCGCGGAACGCCGCCGACGCCGGAGGCGGAAGGTCTCCATCGCCGTTTGGGCCAACGGCAGCTCACCATGATGGCCATCGGCGGCGCCATCGGTGTCGGCTTGTTCCTGGGAAGTAGTGTGACCATCCGCCTCGCTGGACCCGCTGTCATCCTTTCCTATCTTCTCGGAGCAGGCATCGCTCTGATCATGTCTTATGCTCTGGCGGAGATGGCGGTAGTCCACCCAGTTGCCGGTGCGTTCGGCGTTTACGCTGAGAAGTATCTCAATCCCTGGGCAGGTTTTAGCGTGCGAGCCACCTACGGAATCGCACAGATCATTGCTATCGGCGCTGAAGTCACCGCTGCCGCCATCTACATTTCTTTTTGGCTCCCCAACGTTCCGCAATGGATTTGGGTGGTGCTGGTTTCTACCGCTCTGGTGGCACTCAATTCCATGCAGGTCAACCGCCTGGGCGAGTTTGAATATTGGTTTGCCATGATCAAAGTGGCTGCCATCGTTGCCTTCATCATGGCGGGGCTCTCTTTGATTGTTGGCATTGGTTCCCGGAGCGCGCTTGGCTTGGCGAATCTAACTCAGCACGGAGGATTTTTTCCGGCGGGATGGAAAGGAGTTTGGCTTTCTCTCACCATAACCGTGACCAGCTACATGGAAGTAGAAATTATTGCCGTCACTGCGGGAGAAGCCGAGCATCCGGAAGTTACCATTCCACGCGCCATGCGGAATATTGTTTGGCGGCTCATTTTGTTCTACGTGTTGGCAATTGCGATCATGGTGACAATGGTTCCCTGGAACCAGGCTGGCGGTTCGTCCGCGCTTTCGGGCAGTCCTTTTGTCAAGGCATTCGCGGCGGCGCACATACCCTTCGCGGCCGCGCTCATGAATTTCGTCGTCCTGACGGCGGCACTCTCGAGCGTGAACACTAATCTTTATCTTGCGACTCGAATGCTTTTCTCTCTTGGACGGGGAGGCTATGCCCCGGAATGGATGGGCAAGGTGAGTCGAAATGGAGTGCCGCATCGCGCACTGCTGGCTTCAACCGCGGGGATTATCGCTGCCGTTCTGCTGGCCATTTTTGCCCCGAAGAATGCTTTCCTCATGCTTTATGGAACTGCAGTAGCCGGAATGCTTTTCGTGTGGCTGGTGATTCTTAACACGCACCTTCGTTTTCGCACATCCATCACGAACGAGCGGTTATTGACTTTACCCATGCGCCTCTGGGCTCATCCGTTTTTCACCGTCGTCGGAATTCTGTTGCTTCTCGCAATTTCAGTTACAACCTTCTTCGTGGACGGATTGCAATGGTCGATTCCGGCATTTTCTGTTTTCTTAGCTTTTATCTCGCTTTTGTACGTTCGACGCCGTCGGCACAATGATTCCTACTGAGCGACTGATCGTTGTTGAACAAAAGCATTCTGCGAAGAGCGCCCGAGATGGTCGAAGCCAGCAAAGAGGTTTACTGTTCGCTCCACCGGCGATTCAATGGTGACCTGCTCCGCCCCGGCGAAAGTGGATATGAAGACGCACGTTCGATATGGAATGGCATGGTTGCTCGGACACCAGGCCTTATCGCGCGTTGCGCAGATGTAACCGATGTGCAAAGCTCAGTCCGGGCTGCCTCGGAGATCGGAATTCTTACTGCGGTCCGTTGCGGAGGACATAGCCTTGCCGGTTTTAGCACGTGTGATGGCGGCATGGTGATCGATCTGTCGAGAATGCGCCAGGTCGCCGTCGATCCCGACACGCGCCGGGCTACGATCGCCGGAGGTTGTCTGTTGGGATCGATTGATGTCGCAACCCAAAAAGCGGGCTTGGTTTTTCCTTCTGGCGTGGTCTCGCACACTGGGGCGGCCGGGCTGATCCTGGGCGGAGGAACCGGATGGTTAACCCGTCGATTCGGATTGTCATGCGATAACGTCGAAGGGTTCACTCTCGTAACCGCGGACGGTTCCGTGGTACGCGCCGCTTCAAAGGAGAACCCGGATTTGTTTTGGGCCTTGCGCGGAGGCGGCGGTAATTTCGGAGTAGTGACAGAATTCGAAGTGAAACTCCACTCACTTACTGCCGTGGTGCTTGCTGAAGGACTGACTCCCCAGGGTAACGTTCGTCCCCTCCTTGAATGCTGGAGAGACTTTATGGCTGAAGCACCATTTGACTTGAAGTGGAATATCGATCTCCGTCTTGCTCGGCATACAAAAAGAGTCCCTGCTGATCTCCGTGGACAGCCCGTGGCCAGTAGTTCTTTGATCTGGACTGGCGACCCCGAAGCTGGGCGCCCATATCTCCAGCGCGCGCTTTCGATGTGTGCTCCGGATTCCGTCGTTCATCGATTTACAAACAATGGCGGATTCTGATTTTCCACCCGGCCGGCGTTATTACACCAAATCGGGCTATTTCACTTATCTCGATGACAGCACGATCGATCGCCTGCTGGAGGCAGTTACCACTATCCCGTCATCGGAAACTCAGATTGAACTTGCCTATCTGGGTGGCGCTGCGGCGCGGATTGCCGCTCGCGAGACCGCCTTCGGGGATCGGAGCGCTCCGTTCATCCTTAATTTGTTGGCAAACTGGTCGGACCCATTGGATGATACTGGCAATATCTCCTGGATTCGCGGAGTCTTCAACAAACTTCGGCCAGCGATGAAACCAGGTGTTTATATAAATTTCATGAGCGGCGATGAGCAGGATCGCGCGCCTGAGGCTTATCACGAACGGTGGGATCGCATGGTCGCGGTGAAGTCGCAATATGATCCAAATAATTACTTCCGGCTGAATCAAAATGTTCCACCACGGAAACTTGCGGCCAAGGACTTGTAGCTGACCCGTAGCGAAAGCGGGGATTGTTGGGCCGCCGGCCCCAAGGCGGTCCCGCAGCAAACCTCGGGATTGCAACATCTTCCGTCAGCCGCCGCTCCCGTCCGCCACCCACATCCAAGCAGCAGGTTCAAAACCTGTCGCTTGAGGCAGACGGAGTCACTTCCGTGACGCGGACCGGTCGGCCGTCTGCCGGGTCGTTCCATTTCCCAGAAGCCCGTTCTGGATAGTTTCCGGGTTGCCGACAAACCGGGAGTTGCCGGTTCGCAAAGAACAATGGGCTAGGTCGCCGGCAATCGGCAGGCAGATTCGCCTCTTGGACAGGCGGCTTACGTCAGCTTAAATGCCGAAGGGGGAAGGGAAAAAGGCCACACTCTGTTCAAGCTACTGGTTAGCGGCCTCCAGGTTCCCGTTGGTTAGTCTCTCGATTCTGTTTGGTATCGTTCTGCTTCTTGAAAAGAGTACGAAAGTACTCTTTGCGGGCAAAAAAATTACTCTTCAGCGAAGCACTTTATAAAAAAGTTCCTCGCCTCCATCAACATCTGCTCGTGCCTTTGGGGGGACAGGGTCATCCGGACCGCAGTCAGCACCCCAGCCATACTGGGGAACAACAGCTGAAATTTCGCCACTTTTTCTTCTCGCGTCTGACCTGGAAGAAATGGCAGTAGCCGCTCACGATACGCTTCTCGCGACGCCTCAATCCGTCTTCGCACGGAAAAGGGCTTTCGTGCGAGCTCTGGCCCGAGGGCGGAGATCACACAACCCATTCCTGGCGAATTCGCGTGGCGTGGACTCAGATAGTGTTCGATGATGGCTCGCAGAGCCTGACCTTCGGGCGCGGACCTTGCAACTTCCAACATGCCTTTTCCCATCTCGTCGAATGCCCGTGCCACGGCTTCGACGAACAAGTCGTCCTTGCTCTTAAAATGCCGGTAGAAGCCCCCTTTCGTCAGGCCTACCTTCTTCATCACCGTCCCGATGCCGCTGCTGTCACCGCCGTGCTCGCGGAAAGAGCGAGCCGCCACGGAAAGGATGTTCTCGTGGTTCTGTGCTTTGTGTTCCAATGAGTACCGCATGACTGTAAGAGTACGTACGTACTCTAATGCCTGTCAAGGCCAAAATTAATTCTGTTTCAGCACGACCTCCTGATACGACGAGCAAGAACCGCTGCCGAACCGGGCGTATAACGAGCAAACCGGAAGTTACGTTTTCACGTTTTTCAGGCGGACTCCGACGACGTTGTCCCGAAGTCGGCTTCGAGGAGATCGCCAATGATCTCCTCCAAGCCCGTTTCTGGATAGTTTCCGGGTTGCCGACAATCCGGGAAATAACGCGTGGCACGGATAATCACTTCAGGGGTAGAACCGCGATGCGCAAGGGCGCGAGCTTCGTGGGATCGATGATCTTTCCTTTATTGAGGTTTTCGATCCCAGTGTTCGCCATGAAATAAAATTTGGCGTCGAAGATGGTTCCGGTCGTCGGATTGTCAACCATTTCTGTACCGCGCTCCAAGGTTTCGAAGCCTATTACCGTGCGCCCATCGGGAGATAGCTTCCAACGCGTCACACGATACGCGCCGGTGCCATACTCCACTCCGATCAAGCCGCCGTCGTACCAATACAAGCCGTCGACGCCCGCCATTGTGTCGTGCGCGCCCGGATTTACGTCCTGTGCGTGGTTAGTTCGCAGGTTCATCCCGATCACTCCCAAATTGTCGCCGACGTAAAGCACTTTGCGATCATCGGAGAGTGTAATGCCGTTGGGTCCGAACAGCGGACGTCCCAGATTCAATTCCGTGAAGCGGTGTGACTCTCGATCGAAGCGATAGACACGGTTTGCCTCGGTGTCTGTGATGAAGATTTCGCTCCTGCCTCGCAGGACAAAGTCATTCAGAACGTGCGGCCCCGCGCTAGGGGGTGTGTAGCGCTCTACGAGCTTTCCTTTCTCGTCGAAGTGCACGATCTCGGAACGATTCTTTTCCCCAGGATCGGTTGCACACCAGACGCTGTGGTCCGTCGGATCGACATGGACGCCTCCAACCGGCATCAAATCGATGATCCCATCCTTCACTAAATCCGTAACTTCGCCGGACTCCGAAATCCTCACGATCTTGTTGTGGTACTCGCTTCCCATGTAGAAGACTCGCTTCGAAGCGTCGACGGCGAGTCCTTCGGGGAAGAGATCTTTTTGCGGCAGCGTGAAAGCTAGGCGTGCCCGGCGTACAGGCGGATTTTGCTGTCGCGCGCGCTGGACAAGATTGCGAAATTCGGGATCGCTCTTAAGCGACCGAAATACCGTATCGCCTGCTGGATCGAATCCCTCATTGAAGGCTACGCATTGCTTGAGCAGGTCCAACGCTTTCGCCTGCTCACCGAGGCGGGCGTAATCGTGGGCCAAAAGAAATAGCGCTGCTCCCCGATCCACCAGACGCGGCCGGATGTCTTCTACCATCTTGATTTCATCGCTCAATCGCTGGGAGTCAGGCGTCTGTGCTGGAACTGGAGTCTGCTGCGCGGCGAACGCCCCCGGTCGAATCGCAGCGGATAACCTGTGCAATGCAAAGGCTAGTGCAACCCCTGCGACCAATCCCAGGATGATTCCCGGTTTCGTCATATTCGCCTTCCACTCTTCCCATCCATAGACGTCGGAAACGGCGCGTTTCAAGATGTGATGTTCATTTGGAACGATGTCGTTTCTTTGCTTTCCGCTCTGTCCCTGCATTCTTCTCAACACGCAGCTTCCACGCCGTTTGGAGTGCCCCCGTCAGTACATCCTTGCTGGCCGCCGCCAGGCGGATATGCGTGTGTCCCATCCGTCCCCAGCCGCCGGGAATCGGCAAGAAAATCTTGGGTGCTTCCTCGACAAACGCGGCCTGCTGCTCCAGTGTCAGCATCAGATTTCCGTAGCCTTCCGCTTGGGAGGCGAGCGAACCAAATTTCCTGCCTCCCACACGAAAAGCCGGCAAGCCTGCGTGAGAGTACTCCTCCACGCCCTCGAGGCTCAGTGCAATTCTGCGAAAGTCTGCTGCTGTCATGGGGTGATTTCCCAGTGTTAGGGAGTTATCTGACCACCATCCGCGGCGGGTGTCTACTACCCCGGGTGAATCACGGGCAATTCGGAACTTATCTGGCCGATTTCGATAGTCGAAGAACTGGCCCCAACCTCAGCGGTTCACCACCCACTCAGAACGGAGGCCCTGATAGACTTGCCGCCGATAAGGAAGAGTCCTCCCATGCGCAGAATTCTTGTTTTGCTTGCCTCATTTCTCTTATTTTCTATCCTAGCGGCCGGGCAGGCGCCGACGCTGATTGCGATCCGTGCTGCAAAACTGATAGATGGCAAGAGCGAGAAGCCGCTGCAAAACCCGCTCATCCTGATCGAAAAAGACAAGATTGTATCCGTTACAGCCGGCGGGAACGCGCCTCCGGGCGTTGTAGTGGTCGACTTGGCGAATGCCACGGTGCTGCCAGGATTCATCGACGTGCACACGCACGTGCTGGTGCAAGGCGACGCTTCGTCCGAGGAATACGACGCCCAACTGCTGAAGCAGTCAATCCCGTACCGCGCGATTCTCGCGGCGCGCAACGCACAGATCGCGCTCTCGCATGGGTTCACTGCGATGCGCGACCTGGAGACCGAAGGAGCGATGTACGCCGATGTAGACGTCAAGAAGGCAATTGCCAATGCAGAAGTGCCCGGGCCGCGCATGCAGGTGGCCACGCGGGCCATGTCGCCGACCGGGATGTATCCGCTGCTCGGCTACTCATGGGAACTGAAGTTGCCTACGGGTGTGGAGTACGTCGACGGCGTCGACGGCGCGCGCAAAGCGGTACGCGAACAGGTAATGTACGGAGCGGACTGGATCAAGTACTACTCCGACCGGCGTGAGCATTTTGAAGCGGATGGTCGGTTGCGCTCAAGCGTGAATTTCACCGATGAAGAAGCCAAGGCCATCGTTGAGGAAGCGCACCGCCTGGGAAAGAAAGTTGCCGCCCATGCCATCGGCAGCGACGGCATTGCGGCCGCCCTTCGCGCTGGCGTGGACACCATCGAGCACGGGGACGGCCTGACGGACCAGCTCATGGATGAAATGGTGCGCAGGAATGTGTTTTGGGTGCCGACGCTTACCGTCGATCACAGCTTCCCGGCCGACAACGCGGACTTCACCGAGTTCTGGAAGAAGACCTTCGCGCTGCAGAAGGCCAATTTCGCTAAGGCGATGCAGAAGGGAGTGAAGATTGCTCTGGGCTCCGACGCAGGCGGCTTCGACTGGAAAAAATTCAATCAGGCTAAGGAGTTTGAGTATTACGTCCAGAATGGCATGACCCCGATGCAAGCGATTCGAGCAGGAACCTCGGTTGCCGCGGAGCTGCTCGGCTGGAGCCAAACAGCGGGCTCGGTCGAACCTGGCAAATGGGCAGACATCGTGGCCGTGAGCGGTGATCCGCTTCAAGACATTACTGAACTGCAGAAAGTGAAATTTGTGATGAAAGGGGGAGTGATTTTCAAAGATGAACTGAGAAAATGAGTTAGTGCCGAGCAGCATCGTTTGAACTGACGCGAGCTGGCTTGGCAAGTTTGCGAAAAATCAGACATTCTTGTCCCAGCAGACCAAATGCAATGTGGTGCTTGACTGCCATTGCGGAATCAACTGATCGGCCGTGGGTCCGTCCGACCGGTAATGGCGAGTACTTCGCTTGCAAGTCTCGACCACTGTTCGCGCACAGCAACAGGCGAGCAAAAGAAATGTAATTTCCGGATTGCCGACCATTCGCCAAGTGACCGCCTAATTTTTGGATTGTGTGAGTCACAGTGATGTTTTGGCAACAATCGTACGCTGGGTCCAGCTCTGTTGGTGCTCAGGTTAGAATTGTTTCTGCACGCCGCTCACGCAGGCGGAAAGCGGTTTCGTAGATGGGAACTGGACGCGCGGTTTCGATATAGTTGGCCAGGAGAAACAGTGTGGCTGACACGGCCGAGTATCTTGCTCGCATACGCCATTATGCTCAAGCCAAGGACCCCTAGCGCTGCAAAAACAAACCCCAGGGGTTCTCGCCGAACTCATTGCCAAAGCGTCCGATGAGCAGCTCACGACACGGCCCAGCAAGGACAAGTGGTCGATCAGTAAGATCCTTGCGCACCTTGCGGAAGACGAGATTGCTACCGCGTGGCGATATCGTCAGATCATGGAGCACAGTGGGATCGAATTGGCGGGGTTTGATCTGGACCTGTGGGCTCGCATGGGGGACTATGCCTCCCGTGTGCCCCACGAGTCGCTCGCGCTGTTCCGATTACTTCGTAATGCAAACCTACAATTTTCTGCGGCAAATCGCGCCGGAACAGTGGGAACGCTTTGACATCCATGCCGAGCGTGGTCGCATCACCATCAGGGACTTGGCCGTCCATATCGCGGGCCACGATGCTAATCACGTCGAGCAAATCCGCAGGATCCTAGGCTAACGCGTCCATCTACAGGCGCGGAGAGATTGTTTCCACTGCCTCTGCGGAAGTGATGACCGGATGCACTTCGAAGTCGACGATATCGTGCCAAGGTTCTATCCACTCGTCCAAGTTTGAAGTCGCTGCGTCAGCGAAAGGGAGACTAATCGGGCCATCGCTACTCAATCGCGTCCGGATGCGCCTTTTCCCACGCGCGGATATTCCTTCGCGACTCGTTGAAAATTCGGATGTAGTTATCGCGGGCCACTTGGCGCGTCAACGCGGGACCGAGTTCCGTCCAGAGCGGGACCCAAACCTCGTAGCTCTTGCTGACCAGTTGCCAGTCGGCTGTGGCCCCCTTATCGCTGCCGTAAAGAAACCGGTCGGGATACTTCCGAATAAGATCGGCTGTCATCTTCAGGTGCTCAGGAGTGTCGAGGAGATAGGGTGCAATCACCGGGCCCCATGAAATGTCGATGTTCACGTGCTTAAACACAGGATCTGCCAGCATCGCATCAAGATATTTCCAGTGCTCCGGATATGGCTGCACGCCGCGACCGTTGCCCATGAAGTGGGCCCAGATCAGGGTCACGTTCGGGTGTCTCTTCAGAAATGCCTTGAACGGATCCAGGTACTGGGGCCTACGCGTTTCGTCATTGAAGAACACACGCGCGCCCGGATCATTGCGAAGCGCTAGGTTGCCGGGCGTATCGTGGTCGCAGTGAACGACGGCGACTGCTCCCATCTCGCCAATCACGTCAAAGATGGCGTCTATGGATGTGCTATAGAGACTCGGTGGTCCTCCGGCAATTTTCTCCGAGAACTCCTGTTTCTTGAAATGGATTTCACCAAAACCGCTCCACACGTTTGGATACAAATAAACCATCTTCTTGATGTAGTCTCCGGCCCGCGCATCCTTGAGATTGAAAGCGCTCATCAGTGGATCGGTTCGCGCGCGGTCTCGCTCAGGCAACGCCAGGAACTTGTGTGCCACCAGCACGTCCTGGATCGCGTTGTAATAGAGAGCCTGTCCGTCGGTCTGCGTGTAGTAACTTGGCGCAAAATCACTGTCGATTAGCGGATCGTGGGCTACCGTGACCGCCAGGCCCATCAGGGTAGAGCGACACACATGATTGTCCATCATCGTGAGTATGTCGGCGATGTGCGGGCCATCAGCTTTGAAGTCCTGGATGTGGAAATGGGCGTCGTTGTATAGACACTCGCCAGCATCTTGCGCCACAGCGTTCTTCGGCGCGAATGACATAGCAAGTAACAACCCGGCGACGGCAAGGGCATGTGTGATGCGCATCTTATAGATCTTCTCCGTGAAGCTAAGTCCGCCCCTCAGGCACAGAGACGAATGTTGCTGCGTTAGGTGTACGACCGTTGTTGCTGACTTGAACTTGCGAGGATTGAATCACCGCTATGGAGTTGTGGACTAGCTAATCGCCATGGCGATCGCCCGATAGAGGCTCTTCATCATTGTGCGGCACTGCTTAACTATATCGGCTTGCTGCGTCCGGCAGTGTCAAATAGTTGTCACGGGAGTGTCATTAGTTATCGCAACGACCTCGCCAGACATGGCTTTACATGGCAAAATCTGCAACTTGTGGGCGCGGCTCTCATCCATAACAACCGTCCCGTTTAATGTGGTCAGCGCGCCGCCCCCTCGTACTTTCTGCGAACGAGCGCCTGAAACCAGGAGAACGTATCATGCGAGCATTGGTAACGGCATTCTTGTTGGCATGTGTAGTCACTGCTGCTCAGACACAGCATTTCACGATCGTCGCTACTAAATCGGCGCTGCCTGCGTCGGACCCGCCGCCGAGTCCAGCGGCACTAATCTCGCGCGCGAAGGCGCTTGAGCTGGATACACCGTATGTCGCTCCACCCGGCGACCCGCTGTCGCACCACGCGGCCGGCTTCGCCAAAATCATGTGTTCCGCAGTATTCATCACCGGGCTCGATCCCGACTTTGCCGCGGAGAACGTCGGTTACTTCACTGCTCCGTACGAGATCCGCGCAAAGCTGGGCAAGCCGGTCGTGGATCGCGAGCACAAGCAGGTGCACGTTGCAGTACCCGGTGGGGTGACCCGTACGGCTGTCTACCTCGGCGATCAGGGATGCGTGACAATTCCCGCCGGCAAGGAATGGGTCACCTTCAAGCCCGTGAAGCTCAAGAGCAGCTTGCCCGATGCCTCGAAGCAAGCATGGCCGATGGGCGACGTGCTGCCCGATGATCCGCCTCCGTCCGAACTCGACATGGCGAAGGTGAAAGAGGCAGTGGATGCGGCCTTCGATCCGCCGGAGGGGAAGACTGCCGCTTTCGTGGTGACCTGGAAGGGACGGCTCATCGCCGAGCGATACGCGCCGGGGATCACCGTGCAGACGCC
>Ga0193728_1001124_pt1 | contig 13507 bp, 6 predicted proteins | sample U1c1metaG_FD_143037 | JGI IMG/M metagenome (GOLD analysis project Ga0193728, IMG submission 143037) | Soil microbial communities from a riparian zone of the East river system, Colorado, United States - U1c1 | ecosystem: Environmental > Terrestrial > Soil > Riparian zone | place: USA: East River...
GTCATAGCGACCTTGAGCACGCAAGACGGTCGCAAGATTGTTCAAGAGACTGGCAACTTCGGGATGGCTGAGATTCTCCCGCTGCGCTTGTAGCGCCTCTCTCAGCAGCGATTCAGCATCGGCAAAGCGACCTTGATCGCGATAGAGTGTGCCGAGGTTGTTCAAACTACGAGCTACCTGTAAGCCTCTTCCATCCTCAAGCTGGCGCCTGACCTCCAGTGCCTGTTGGAGCAATGATTCGGCAGTGGGATAGTTGCGTAAAGCTTGGTAGATCAAGCCAAGATTATTGAGACAGACAGCGACCAGGGAATGAACTTCGCCATGCTCTAAGCGCCAGAGTCTGAGTGCCTCCTGATAGAGTGGTTCAGCAACAGAGTAGTTTCCCATGGAAAAGTACAAGAAGGCGAGATTATTGAGAGCCACTCCCAATTGGGTATGATTGACCTCCGACTGCATTCGCCAGATGGAGAGCGCTTCTTGATAAAGTGGTTCAGCCTGCTCATACATTCCCACTGCCTCGTAGACGCTTGCAAGATTGCTGAGTGTGAGTGCCAGTTCCGTATCATCCCAGGCAAAGTGCTGTCGTGCTAATGCGCTCGCCTGTTGCGCAATGACCAGAGCTTCTTTGTACTGTCCATCCTCATAGCACTCAACAACCTGTCTATTCAAATCAATAATCTGTTGATGCACCTCATCTATCATATGCCCGACCTCTTCATGTCATTGATGATTTATCACACGAACAAGACATAAGTATTCTGGATTACATCTTCACCTTAAACACATGAACGTGTGGGAAGGCAAGCACGTCTGGCCCGATTTCCCACTGATTACTCGCTGCTGTTCCTCATGCTCCATTGAGGTGGTGCTGCTAGTGACAAGGAGAGCAGGTACTTGCCAATCACAACCTGATGAATGCTTTGGTAAGCTATACCCCACCAAAGATGGAAACGAATGGGATAGCCAAAAGAGCACACTTCCAAGCGGGAAAGACGGAATGCCGGACAATGAGCGTATGGATCTTCTATCAAAACATCAGAAGCCTCAAATAGGGTGTGCGGAGGATTTTTGCACAGCCAACTGGGCTGACCTATGAAGCGGGACGCTGTCGAAGCATAGGATATCCTTGAGCCCGAAAGAGTGCAGGTGAAAAACTCTATCTCCTGCTTTGCTTGCCGAAATGGCATCCACGTCGCCAGCCTCACCATTCCTTCCTGCATCCTCGGCGTAAAGGTTTCCTTCGGTGGCAATTCCAATTCCTCGTCCAGGGGGGGAAAACCCTACTAAACAGGTAGAGCAGTAACCATAGCTTCGTTCCAAGTGAATCTGCTTATCATTCTGCGTCGTCAATTTCCTTCTATGCTTTCCTCGATCTTGTAATGCCACCCCACATATTATACATTGAATCTTCTCTTCCTCTTGCTTTGCTGCAAGATCTTTCTCTTTACTTTCAAGTGCAACGTCCTCCATCATCTTCACACACAGATCTGCTAACTTCTCATCAACTGTATCCTCTATCTCTGTAAACGTTGTTCTTGGATTCTGCGCTCGCTAATCTTGCATTCCACTAAATATTTCTCGTGCTAGTTTATCCCATCTCTCTCGATCCATGACATTTCTCTCCTTTCCTTGGATCCATCAGGTACAGACCAGCTCTGTACTCTCTTTGATTCTATCACACTTCCTTCCCCCTTGCAAAAATCCTCCGCACACCCCAAACACCTTATTTGCTTTACTGAGACTGCTCACTATGTTAGAATGCCAAATAAACAGTCACTCACAGGAAGTAAATTGCTCGCTGGGAGGAAAACAGGAATATTTGTAAACAGGAGATACTACTATGAGTAGGTTCATGTTCATACAAAATCAGCTTTTGGCCACCAAATTCTTTGTACCCGTGGCCTCGCATCCACTAATCTCTCGTCCTCGTCTGAACGCTTTGCTTCAGGAGAGCTTGAACCATCCTCTCACGCTTATATCCACTCCTGCAGGTTTTGGCAAGACCATGTTATTGTCTGCTTGGGGACAATCACTGCCACCAAGCAGAGCCCTGCTGGCTTGGCTGAGCCTCGATGAGGAGGACAATGAACCACAGCAATTCTGGCTCAATGTCCTGACAGCATTGAGTATGCACCAACCCGAACGCTTTACCCCACTGTTGAAATACTTGCAATCGCCGCAGACTCCACCTCTCAAGTACGTCTTGACCGCACTCGTTAATCTTCTGGTCGATAGGACGGAGCACATTGTACTGATCCTAGATGACTATCACCTCATCACAGAGCCGCAGGTACACACCACGCTCGCGTATTTGGTAGAGCATCTTCCCTCCCAATTGCATATTATTTTAGCAACACGCACTGATCCGCCTTTGCCGCTCTCGTTATTGCAGACACGTGAGCAGGTGTTACAAATCCGTACTAACCAATTATGCTGTACACCAGAGGAAACCAAAGCCTTCCTCCAAGAGGTGATGGGGGTCCAACTTCCTGATGAAACGATCCGGGAGGTAACGACTCGTACAGAGGGCTGGTTAGTAGGCTTGCAACTGCTTGGCCTCTCCCTGCCAGGACATCCTGATCCTGCAACACTCTTAGAAGAGTTGAGAGGAGATCAACGCTATATTTTGGACTTTTTGATCGAGGAGGTCCTCCAACGGCAACCGCAGGAAGTGCAAACCTTCCTGCTTTCAACTAGCATTCTCGAATGTTTCACTGCCTCGCTCTGTGATACTGTTCTGGAGCAAGCTGGCAGTCAGCAGATGCTGGAATGGCTCGAGCGGGCCAATTTATTTGTGGTGTCTCTCGATAGCAAGCGGCAGTGGTATCGCTATCATGTGATGTTTGCCGAAGCTTTGCGCTACCGACTAGAACACACGCATGCTGATCTTGTGCCCATCTTGCATCATCGTGCTAGCCTTTGGTATGCTAAGCATAACCAGACCACACAGGCCATTTTGCATGCCTTCAGTGCTCACCAATGGCAATGGGCTGCTGACCTTATCGAGCGTCTCCCATTGTTATCACTGACCTGGGGGGCCAGTCAGCATGAATTGGTCCTTTTCCGACAATGGTTAGAACAATTGCCAGCAGACATCGTACGTTCTCGGCCTCGCCTCTGTCTGGCCTGTGCCCAAATGTTGTGGATAACTATTTCCCCAGCCCAGCTACAAGTTTGGCTCGATATGGCTGAAACGACGTTGACTGCTTCACTTATGAAGCAGTCACATGAGGATGTCTCAGATTCAGTGCTCACCCTCCGAGAGCGACGGGAGCAGGAGAATCTGCTTGGAGAGGTGATCGACTTTCGTGCCTTTCTCCTAAACTTTCAAGATGATGGACCTACCATCCTCTCGCTCTGCCAGCGAGCCTTCTCCCTGCTCTCAGGAGAGAATGCTCTGGCTCGTGCACACCTGGCTTTTTCCCAAGCGGTAGCCTATTATACTTCTGCCAATGATACGGTCGCTGCTATCGAAAGTGGGCTATACGGAAGCAAGGTTGCCCAGGAGGCAGGGTACACTGCTCTAGCTATTAGTATTATGGGCACAACTGTCTATTTCATGATAGGAGCAGGGCAATTAAGTGAGGCATACCAACTAGCTCAGCGGGCAATTGACCTGGGGACGCAGCCGGGAGGATTCATATTACCTGATGTAGGCTGGCCCACTCTCTGGCAAGCTGAAATCCTGCGCGAGTGGAACCAGTTGGATACCGCACGTGCTCTGGTAGAAGAGGCCATCTTACTGTGCCAGCAGATTGGATCGATTCACTCGCATATGTATATTCTCTGTGGGTACGCAGTGCTGCTACGTGTCCACCTGTCACGCAGAGATTTGGAGGCGGCACGCTCTGCTCTTGAGGAGTTTGAACGCATTGGCAAGAACATGAACGAGCATGTCTGTGACCATGTGCGTTCCCTCTTCACGACAATTGATCAGGTCCGGCTCTGTCTGGCCTGTGGGGAACTGAACCATGCCATACATTGGGCAGAAGAGTTGGAGCTAAAGGAGCGACATATCACTCCCTTTGAGCTGGAACGGCAGAAGGTGGCACACACCCGTATCCTTTTAGCTGCAGGCCAACCTACTCTTGCTCTGCAGAGATTGGAACTCGTGCTGGCCCGAGCAACTGCTGGTCAGCGTTGGAACCACGTCATTGAGATCCAGCTTTTGCAAACTCTGGCTCACCAGATGTGCCACTACGGGGAAGAAGCTCTCTCTACTCTTTCAGAGGCGGTACACCTGACTGAGCCAGAGAACTATATTTGCCGCTTCGTAGATGAAAGTGCTTCTCTGGCCGCTCTGCTTTCCAAGCTCCAAGAGGAGCAACGTAAGCAAGGTCCAACTCCTTATCTCAGCAAGATCCTTGAAGCCTTTTCTCTACAGGACCGTATGAATGGGGGAATGGGAGTAGACTACTATTATTCAGGCAAGCTCCTTGCAGCCTTTGCTTTACAGAGCAAGGGATACAAACTTCAGCTGGAACAATCGCTACCATTTGATTCTGATGAAATCAGCGTCCCAGCGATTAGGCAGGAACGATCAGAGGCTCATGATACTGACAGAAGCGGTAGAGATTCTAGCTACTCGGCTGGAACGCTGACCCATTCCAATGTGGCTCTCACCAATGAAGCGCATGATGATCGAAGCCAAACAGCCTCTGAGAGGCTGTTTGAAGAGCGCTCACTCGGGAAAGCGTCATTGGCCTTCTCAGGTCAACTAGATAGGCCTTTTCAAACAAGCTCTCAGGTTCCCCAAGCCCCATTATCTCTCTTCGCAGTTGCTAGCATTGCTCTTGAAGAGGGAGACAGAGCACTTGTGGAAAAGCCCTATTCTATCCAAGCAGGGATATCTCAATTCAAACCAGAAGATTTTGCAGCAGAACCATTTGATCTTTCTCTCGACAACCTTAGTGAGCCAATTTGGTTCGATATTCTGCTTCATGCAAGCGACAACATCGAAATCATTGGAGATTGGCAACAACGACTATGCTATGATCTACACAATTCAGATTTGCAACTTGTTTCGTTTCCTTTTCGGCCTCTCACGCTAGGCAAGAGCCATCTTGTCGTGAATTTTTATCGTGAGCGACGCTGGCTTAAAACTATTCGACTTGAGTTCACGACCGTTGACCAGTTCCATTTCATCAGTGATGGTTCTAGGAGATAATATAGTGCTCTTACAAAAGGCCAGCCTCCCTTCAGGTGACGATTCTCCAGTACACATTCATATAAGCATTTTCTCTCAGAACAACGGATATATGGCTTACATAAATGCCGATATGAGTATGTACTACCGCTTTCCGATTTCTCTGCAACCGCATGACGTGAAAGACCTCAATACTCGTCTTCAGAAAGCGATTGAGCAGGTTGCTATCAGTTTTGGAAGCCAAGAGGCTTGTAGTGAAGCATTATCAAATCTAGCTTTTGTAGGAAATTTTGCCTTCAAGTCTATTTTTCCTGAAGGCCCAGCTAGAGAAAAAATACGTAGTGCGTTAAGATCAGGCGTAATCATGCAAGTTGCCTCTGACTCCTTCTTCATTCCCTGGGATTTGCTCTACGATGGGCCACTCTTTGAGAAGGTGGACATTTCTTCTTTTTGGGGTATGGATCATATTGTTTCGCGTGCTATCATTCAGGATATTCGCCCAGGAGACTTTGTCCCTTCCCTTATAGAGACATCGCGTCCAAAAGTTGGTTTATTAGCTTATGACAAGTTAGAACATGTCGCCAAGCAAGAGATCCCTGCTCTTCAAAGACTTCATCGAAGCAAACGTATCTTGCTCTCCCGTCTCCATGCATTAGACAATAACCAAAATGAGCGTGATAAAGCATTAATGGATTTTGCCCGTTTTCTAGAAGATAATCATCAAATTATTCACTTTGCATGTCATGCACATGAAAGAGATCCAGTAAGTCAATCATTCTTGCTACCACACGTCGTTCCTTTTGGGAAAGGTACAATAATCCCTTGGGACTTGCCTATGCGCTCTATTCATCCCCATCGATTAGACTGACAACTCAGTTTTACTCCTCTTCTGCTAGATCTAAGGAGCAGGTTTGAATAGCAAGCAGAATGGCCCCTTTTTGACACATGCCTAAATATGAGTGCCTTGTCAACGTGATCAACTCGGCCTAGTCAAGCGCCTCGGCAAGAGCCCTTAGCCCTACCTCTGTAGTGAAATATGTGAGATGATCACAAGCAACTTCCCGTATATATGGCTGAGGGGAGCGGTCAGTGGGAACAAATCCAATACTCTCCACAGAGACAGCAATATCATTCGGCTTATCAAAAAATGCCAACCCTGCAAGTCTGTGCCAAAGATTTTGCGAGAGGAGTCGCTGCATCAGCAGTGCAAAGCGACTCTTCTCCTTGCCAGGAATCAGCTCCGTTGCTGCCAGGGATAAGGATGTGTTACCAGCGATAATAGTATAGGAAACATGCGGATCACCACTCTGACTCAACTCTTCGAGGACAGATGAGCCCTCAATCATTTCTCTCATGGTCACATTGAGGTTCTCAGAAACACATACCAGTTGAGGCAAGAGGTTGGTGGACCACGAGAGAACTGACAAACTATTCAGTCCTATGGCCAGCAATACTGTTGCCAACTGTTCTAATTTGGGCCAGGGGGAACCATTGTTCGGAGTTCCTAGCATTATCAGGTGTCGGACGAATTTATTGCCGCCTTCATATTCAATGAACCAGCGAGATACGAGGCCACCCATCGAGTGAGCGACGATATCTAGCTTCTTTCCATGATCTGGTGGCAGGCCAGCCTCCAGAAGTTGCCTCTTCAATTCCTGGGCTGTCTGCGGTATCGACGTGTTGAGGTTCTCGTAGTCGAAAGTGAGAATAAGATCGTAGCGATCCGCGAGGGAAGGAGGAGCAGCTTCTCCTGTGAAATGAGGACAGCAAGCACTACTAGCCATACCAAGTGTGTCACCTATAATACCATGGATGTAGAGCAGAATCCGTTCAGCATTGGCAACTCGCGTTCTCACATCGGTGGGATCTTTTGTGTAGGTCACTGTCCCATCGTTAGTCACAGTAGCAATAGCTAACAATGGATACTCATATGGCAGCCCTACGGACTGGCTCAGCACTTTTTGAAAGAAGATGCGGATTGAGCCAGTTAGGTTGCGATCTCCAATCACTGGAATTGGGAATGGAGCGGGCAAGCGCTGCAACTCAATACGAATTTTGCCGTCTTTGCAGCTCGCTCTGCCCAGCGGCAGGAAAGATTCACTCTCGCTATCATAGCCAAATGGCAGGATATGCTCGTTCTCGGCGAGCAACACATCTCGCGATCCAGGCAGAGCTGTGTCTACCTGTAAGACGAGGGGCTGCTCTGGCGTAACAGTTGTGTAATCTACCACGCTAAACAGTTCTAGGCCACTGAGACCTGGATCGCTGCCGTGGCTCACCGTAAATTGAAAGGGTTGTGTGATCTCGGGGTGATCGCGCAAGAGAGGGGGCATGAGGAGATTGCCAAGATCACGTCCCGCCTGTGGCGCTGTAATGAGATGTACTTTTCCTTGCAAGGTGGGATGCGGCTCTAGATGTACGGCGCTACTGAGCGAAACAGGAGGATCTGCGGGACCTGGGACTGGTAGAGCATCAAGCGGGCGAACAACGGTGAGGTTGATCTCGCTCGTAGCCCAGTCGGCATAGGTATCCTCGTCATCAACAGTGATTGTACGCGTCTGGACACGACTCAACAAACGATTCAACGTATTTCTTGTAAGTCCTCGAACCGATCGAGGGAACAGGGGAATGTCGAGTTCCTCTTGGTCCAAAAGTGTCGCATCAAACTCCTCGGTACTGATAATCAGTTTGAACAGGTCTCTAGACTCTGTGACTCCTTGTTGCCATTGCTCATCTAACACTTGGGCCTTGAGCTTCCTGCCGCTAAGCGCCCAAGCCTCTTCTCCTGGGTTGAGCCATACACCACGACCCGGCAGCAAGTCGGTTTTCACGGCATACGTTTCTGGTAGCAACAAGAGTGCACAATAGAGCCGCTCGCTGCTTGTATTCTTTAATCGAATCTTGAACCTTGGTACCTCCCACTCACCAGCCTTATTTTTTTCGTATTCCAGGCGCAGGGCAGAACTACTTGGATAAGGCTCAGTTGGCTCACTACCGGGAGTGCGTGTTGCCGGTGGGCCGATGATGCGGTGAAATTCCATCTGCACTGCATCCGCAGCCAAGCGGCTAGTCTCGTTGGTTAGCTTGGCAATAGTTTTCCAACGTGCAATGTGTTCAAGGCGTTGTATGGCCTGCTTAGCGGTGATTTGGCTATAGCTAGAGATACTAGCCACGAAGAACCGATCGCTAGCTGGATTCAGGAAATGGTACATGCTACTGTGTGCAAGTAGAAGCAGATCCGCTTCTGCTGTGGTTCCTACTTCCCGGACGTAGAGTGAGGATTGCAGGTCCAGACTTGCTGTGGCTAATGCTCGACGAACTGGCTGCACACCAGCATCCTCACCTTCGATCAATACCCCTAGACGTGTCAAGGGTAGGCTCGTCACAACAGCTTTATAGGTTTGCTCGGGATTCAGTTGTTGTCCATCCCGCATCAGAGCGGACACTCTGCTCAACTGTGGCAAAACCTCTGTAACACGTGCTGTACCAAGGGATATTGTCGGTTCGTGAAGCTCTTCAGGCGTGCTGTCGAACGGGAAGAGTGCCAGCATGGTTGTTTCTCCATCTGTGGTGGGAGGAATTCCGTGTACCGCCCCTCCATCAATAGCCCAGCCATAGTCTTTGTCACGTTTCAGGGTGAAATAGGTACTCTGGGTGACGGCCCCACCGAGAAACGGTTGACTCAAATAGCTACTATCGCTCACTTCAATAAGTGGAGATTGATCTTGAACCTGATTCTGCACACGTGCCTCGACCCACTTGAATAGATCGCGGTAGGTCAGGGTACAGCCTGTTCTTTGCAGCGCATCCATTAAGAAATACGAAAAAACTCCTCGGTGTTGCCCATGAAACGGCAGTTCCTTGGCTGTTTGATAGTCATGACAGGCCGCCATAAGAATATGTTTGCCTTGGGGCAGGTCAATCCAGTCACTCTTTGCCTCTGAGATATTCCGTGTGGCAGATGAGGATGCGACCTCTGATGGTGTAACGATGAAGCTATTTAATGGCCTCAGGCGTTCATCCATGGAGATATGCCGAATCATCCCATTGGGAGCATTGCGTGTCCCTGAGCCTGAATGGCAACTGTCAAGGATAATGACAATGTGCGGATCATGCTGGGCAATTTCGGCAATCAGCTTGGCCAATTCTTTGTCAGTGAGATCGTAGTGATCTGGCGTACGGCTATCGTAACACACGATGGTCTCATCTAGCTTATCCGGCTCAAATTGCCAGAACTCAGGTGGAGTCCTTTCCTGTGAGCCATGGCCACTGTAGTAGAAGAGTGCGATGTCGTCACTGTCTGCTTGGAACAGATGTGTACGAAATTGGTTGATAATGGCCTCACGAGTAGCCTCGCTGTTCTTCAAAATTACTACCTGAAGAGTGTACTCATCGCCAGTGCGTTCCTGCAAAAAGGCTTTCATCGTCGTAATATCGTTGACACAGCCTTGCAGTTGTGGAATCCGAGGTGATGCATACTGATCAATGCCAACTAATAGTGCATAGATCGTGTGGGTCATCGCTCATTCTCCGATCTAGAGGGTAATTCCTGAATCTTTGCTATTGCATGCTTCAGGAGAAAAACATGTCTACAGAAATAATACCATCATATCATATCATCAAGGGTTGTAGAAGCTGCATGGTTGTTGCCGCACGCCTCGACTTCTAGCAATCCCATCACGTTTGCGGAAGCACTCGTTGCCAAAGACGCTGCAGAGCGATGAGACGTGACTTCCAATCATCTGTTGGTGGAGCTGCTAGTTTTTTTTGGATCTCATCAATAGTTTCTGGCAGCAATGTATCCTTCTTCTCTGCCAGATACACCTTGAGTCTTTCGGCTAGACGCTCCGTTTGGTCACGCAGGTCAGCCTGATAGCGCTGAGCGGCGTACTCGGCTGCATGTTCCTCGGCATCACGAATCTTTTCCGCAATCTGTTCCTCACTCAGATTCACCGTGTCTGTAATGGTCAGTTCTTTTTGAATAGTTGTCTGTCGGTCTCTAGCTAGAACATGCAGAATACCATCTGTATCGACTTCGAACTTGATCTCGATCTCGGGTACATTAGCGGGTGCAGGCGGTATTCCCATCAAGATGAATGAACCTAGTTTCGTATTGTCTGCGACCTGTGGTCGCTCGCCTTGGTAGACTGCTACTTCAACACTTTCCTGATTGTCACAAAAAGTGGAATAGATCTTGGTTTGCTCATATGGCACTGGTGTGTTGCGTGGTATGAGCACATTCATCTGGCCACGAGTGCTCACACCAAGCGAGAGAGGCACGACATCAGCTAGTTTCAGCCCAGTAGCCTCTCCGGCGAGTATAGCAGCTTGTACCGATGCTCCTAGGGCTACCACCTCCTCGGGGTTGATGCTACTGTTTGGCTCAATACCAAAGAAGGTACGCACAGCCTCTCGGATAGCAGGCATGCGTGTTTGGCCTCCGACTAGCAATACCTCCTGAATATCGGAAGGATGAAGATGTGCATCATGAAGCGCTCGGACACAGGACTCCAACGTTTGTTCGATAAAAGGCCTCGCTATCTTCTCTAGCTCTGTCCGCGTCAGCTTGAAATTCAGGTCACACACTTGGGAGTGAGGGCTGAGTGGCCCTGAAATGTGTATACACACCTCATCCTTTAGAGATAAATCGACCTTAGCCTGCTCAGCAGCAGCGCGTAATCGAGCTAGAGCCGGGATATCTTGTTGTAGGCGTCGTTGCTCGTTACCACCAATGTAGGTCAATATTGAGTCTACAATTAGCCAGTTCAAATCCTCACCACCTAGAAATGTATTCCCATTCGTTGTTCGTACTCGGAATGGTCCCCTTCCTACCTCAAGAATGGAGATATCAAATGTTCCACCCCCAAGGTCATAGACAGCAATCAGCTTTCTTTCCTCGGCCAGCTTTGCATAGCCAAATGCCAGACATGCTGCGGTTGGCTCATTCAATACCCGCCTTACTTCTAAACCAGCAAGGCGAGCTGCATTACATGTGGCCTGACGTTGTGAATGATGAAAGTAGGCAGGTACGCTGATTACAGCCTGCCTAACTTCGTGGCCCAGGAAGTGTTCAGCATCGGCCTTCAGTTTGAGTAGAATTTTTGCAGATACCTCCTGGGGTGTCAGATGCATGCCACCAACAGAAACTTCAATACCACCCCATTGGTCAAACATTCCTATCTTATAAAAGATATGAAGTTTTCGCAGGCTTTCCTGTACCACGTCTTCACTAAAGCGACGACCGATAAAACGCTTGATGGAGTAGATTGCTGCACTTGGCATATCTGCAGCAAGAGTCTGTGCGCTGTATCCTACCTGCCATTGCCCATCCTTCGTGTCTAGCGCTACCACGGAGGGTGTAATGGTGTGTCCCTCAGCATTCAGAATGATGTGAGGCGCATTATCACACCAGATAGCCATGACCGATTTTGTCGTGCCTAGATCGATTCCTAAGATATCTGTCATCATATCCTCCCTAAAGCAGTTCTCCTGCAAGCGCATCATATCTTTCTATGGACGGTTGTATTGGTAGCAGTAGCGGCTTACGCCTGCAGGCGATCCAATCCATAGCTCTCGTCCTTCACTGAAGTCTCGGATAGTCAGAGCGGTTATCGTGTTAGCAGCCAAACCGGAATTCGCGGTCGTGAAGTGCTGTATTGGTTTCCCAGTAAACACCTCTCCCTGACTTGGTGAGGGCCATTGCTCCAGCCCCTCGTTAGTACCAAGCCACAGTGTTCCTTCTGGTCTAGGGCTGAAGGCTAGTGTTCGTATATCAGTCTTGCGATAGCATTGCCAACTGTGATCACTAAATAAGCCATCTGGAGTACCCACCCAAAGGTGATTAGTCAGCGGGTCCAGAGCTAGTCCCTGGATAGAAAGTTCCTCCATTTTCCCCGGCGCCCAATCCCATAGTCCCAGCTCTGGTCGATAACGAAAGAGACCTGAAGATGTGCCAACCCAGAGCGTAGCAACCTTTTCCCCATTGAATCCTTCTGCCAACTGATAGCAGAGTGTTTGAATCACACCCTTACCAATATACTGTCTGGCTGGAGGAGTCACGGGCTGCCATTTCTCGCTGTCAGTAGGCAAGTAGTAGACAGCATCCGGTGTTGCCGCCCAGTATGCTCCATCCTTGCCAATGGCCAACGTGATAATTGGCCCACCCACTGCCTGAACTGGTATATAAACGTCCTGCTCTATATGACCAAGCCAGCCTCTCCAAGTCCCCACCCATGGCCAGGAATTTTTTTCGCCCTGCACTATTGATCTCATGCCATAGAGGTCTGAAATATCATTGTAGTTGTGCCAAATCTGATCGTTGAAGGAATATAAGCCTCTTTCTGTTCCCATCCATATCCCCTCTTCATTGCCCCAAAGGGAATGGACAGCGTTACTCAAGCAATCCTCAGCATCTGAGTTTAGAGCTATGATGTATCTGTCTAGCACGACTTCGTAAAGGCCAGCGGCCCCACCAACCCAGATCCGTGTCCCAACATCTGAGAGAGTAGCCAGCAACCTACTCAAAGGTCCTGGAGGATGGTTAGGCACTGGCCGCCATTTGTCCTCGACAATACATCCTATTTCTTGAGACGTTGCTGCCCATACAGTACCGGTATCAGGCTCAATTGCTAGGCTCAGCACATCTCCGAGTGGCCAACCCGCCTCTTGACTGTAGCAAAGCTTCGGGATAACCTCGAAGCGGATGAGGCCATGATTGGTTCCAACCCATAAGCAGCCATCGGTATCACCTTCTAAAGCGTGTACCTGTGCTCCTGCGAGATCGAACGACTCCACTGCCCTGTTGTCTCGGTAGCAATGCAAGCCCAAGGTATTCCCGATCCAAAGGGTATCGTTCTTATCTACTACCAATGCCTTGATGTTCCTACACGCTAGACCATCCCGGAGTAAAGGACGTAGGAGGCCCTCTGGTGAGTCGATCTCACCCAAAGTGTATCGCCCTTCCGCGTCACGCCAAGCGACGTAGACCCCTTCCTGTGGGCGAGCTATCAGGCAAAGCACTGTCCAATGCCGAAAGTCGTGGTGTGGCTGCCATGGTGGACGACCATCGGGTGATAGGCTGCATAGGCCTCCTTCCTGGCTAGTAGCCCATATAACGCCTCGCTGATCTACCACGACACAGCGTGTAGCATTGCCAATCAAGCCATGTGTGCTTGTGTGACGGGTACAAAGGCTTAACCTAGGATCCCAGCAGAGCACACCACCCCAGGTAGCTAGCCATAACCAGCCAGTGCGTGGGTCTGTATCTATAGAGCGTATGTGATGCTGAGCCGCATAGCTAGTCCACCCTGGGAAGTATGACTGGTCGGGTTTATAGGACTGATGAGTAGTATGAAACTGACT
>Ga0193728_1001125_pt1 | contig 13497 bp, 8 predicted proteins | sample U1c1metaG_FD_143037 | JGI IMG/M metagenome (GOLD analysis project Ga0193728, IMG submission 143037) | Soil microbial communities from a riparian zone of the East river system, Colorado, United States - U1c1 | ecosystem: Environmental > Terrestrial > Soil > Riparian zone | place: USA: East River...
CGGGCTTATGTTTGAGGGCCTCGCTCGCAGAAGTCGTCGCTGGCACCACTCTAACTTTGAATCCATGCTGTCGCAAACGGCGGAGAATGTTGTACTTCATGCCGTAGTCGTAAGCCACGATGGGGATGTCGGCCGGCGGCAAGGGGGAACGCACCTGGCGCGCATCGGGCGTGGCGGCTGCCTGGACAAGATTAAAGCTGGCGCTTTGCTCATCCTTTTCGTCCCAGAGAAATGATTCGCGATGAGTGACCTCCTTCACGTAATCCACCCCCGCCAGGCCGAGCCATTGCCGAGCGCGCTCGATGGCTTCGGCATCCGGCACATTTTCGGTGGAAATAAATCCGTTGAGAGCGCCGCGGACGCGCAGCTTTTTTGTGAGCGCGCGGGTGTCAATTCCCTGGATGCCCGGAATGCCATTCTCATCGAGATAAGCTTCGAGCGAGAGGTCCGCCCGCCAATTGCTGACCACGGGCGATAACTCCCGAATGACAAAGCCGGCCACATGAGGCCGCCAGGATTCGACATCCTGCCGGTTCACCCCATAATTGCCGATGAGCGGATACGTCATCGTGACAATTTGGCCTTTATAGGAGGGATCGGTTAGGATCTCCTGGTAACCCGTCATCGAGGTATTGAAGCAAACTTCGCCGCAGGCCGAGGCGCGCGCGCCAAAAGCCTCGCCATGAAACGTGGAACCGTCTTCCAGAGCCAGAATTGCCTTCATCTCAGAATCGAACCACGCACGATGCTAGGCAAGGGGCGGGCTTGGTCAAGCTCTTAAGATACGAGGGAAACCGCAGACCGGACGAATGAAAAACAGTAGCGCGGACAAAGGCTGTGCGCGCACGTACGAAAACAGTCTTTCAACCCAAAGTAGTTGACGAACCGCCGTCTGCGGCAGTAGTGCGGCTCAGATTTGCGATTTCTTCAGCTTTTCCAATTCGGCAATAAAGGCCTTGGGCCCGCCGGGCTGGTAGCCCAGTTCGCCCGCCTTGCTGCCGTCCGCGTTGAGCACAATAATCGTTGGATAACCCTCGATTTTGTATTTTTTCTGCAAGGCGTCGTTCGCTTCCTTCAACGCTTCAGGCTGCTGTTTCTTGCGCGGAAAATCCACTTCGACGAGCACCAGGTTCTTCTTGGCGTAATCGGCGAACTCCGGCTTGGAGAACACCTCGTTATGAAGCTTAATACACCATCCGCACCAGTCCGACCCGGTGAAGTCGAGCATCACCATTTTCTTTTCGGCTTTGGCCTGGGATTGCGCCTTGGGAAGGTCGGTAATCCAGTTCAGTTCTTCCGCGCTCGCTTGCAGCAGCGCCAGCCCGGCGAGTAATCCGATCGCGATAATTTTCATATTTATTTGCAGTTGGGAGTTAGACTCCAGCCAGTTCAGTTTGTTCAACCCACGCTCTTCTGCCCCCCACGATAGTGGCGACCGGTTTGCCTTTCAACGTCCAGCCATAAAAAGGGCTGTTGATAGATTTACTCGCGCTGGCCGATTTGTCAAATACCCATTCCCGGCCCGGATCGAAGACCGTGACATCGGCGTCCGCGCCGATGCTTAACGTGCCTTTGGCCAAGCCGAGCAGCCGCGCAGGAGCGATGGTGAATTTAGAAATTAACTCCGGCAACCCAAGGCGTTTAGTATGATAAAGTTGCATCAACGAGAGGGACAATTCGGTCTCCAGACCCGTGATGCCGAAAGGGGCCTGGTCAAATTCGACCTGCTTTTCGTAATCGCAGTGAGGCGCGTGGTCACTGCACAGAATCTCGATCGTTCCGTCTGCCAATCCTTCCAGGATCGCCTCGCGATCCCGGGCCGAGCGCAAGGGCGGGTTCATTTTGAAATTGGTATCATAGGAGGGCCACGCTGGGCATTCGTCGTCCGGATTGGAATCGAATCCGAAAATTGCCTTTCCATCTTCCTTCCAAAATTTTTCGCTCCCGGCGATAGCGGCATCCGTCAGTGTGAAGTGGTGCGGACAAGCTTCGCCGGAAACGGGCAAGCCGCGCTTCCTGGCTTCCCGCAGCAATTGCACGCTGCCCGCCGAGCTGAGATGCTGGCAATGCACGCGCGCGCCAGTAAGTTCCGCCAACAGGATGTTCCGCGCGACGATCAACTCCTCGCCGGCCGATGGCCAGCCCCTCAAGCCCAGCGCGATGCTCCAATAACCCTCGTGCATTACCCCGTCGGTCACCAACGAGTAATCCTGGCAATGATCCATCACCGGCAAGTCGAACATTTTGGCATATTCGAGCGCGCGGCGCATCAACTCGTGGTTTTGGATGCAATGCCCGTCGTCACTGATGGCCACCACGCCGGCGCTCTTGAGTGATCCAATAGGCGCCAGTTCTTCGCCGGCTATGTTTTTCGTAATCGCGCCGGCCACATAAACATTCACAGTGCCCTGGCGATCCGCGCGCTCGCGAATGAGCGCGACACTCCCGGAATTATCTATGGCCGGCGAGGTGTTGGGCATGCAGACGATGGAGGTAAATCCCCCGCGCGCCGCAGCGGCGGTGCCGGTCTGGATGGTTTCCTTGGCCCCTTGGCCGGGTTCACGCAAATGCACGTGCAGGTCAATCAAGCCTGGACAAACGATCAAGCCTGACACGTCCATGCGCTCGGCTTGTGGTGAGGCCTGCGCTGCCGCGGAAGTTCCCACGGCGGCAATTTTTCCTTCAGCGATCAGGATGTCCGCGAGCGCGTCGAAGCGATTGGCGGGGTCAACGACTCGTCCCCCGGTGAGGAGCAGTGAATTCATGCCGGGGCCACGATACAGTGTGGCCACGGGAGTTCAAGCGCCAGGTTCGCGGCGGTCGAATAATAGTGGCGAAAGACGCTCGAAGAAATGACCGGGCCGAATTTTATGCCGCTGCTTCCTCCTGAATGTACGTGGTGCCGCGATAAAACCGGGCTACGAAAACGAACAGAACGGCTGTGGCGATCAGGACTTTGGCGAAGAAAAAGAAATAACTCGCTCCGGCAAGCTTGACCGAGCCATCCGGATTTTGGATGAAGAAGTTCACACGGGCAGTGAAGACGTTTCCCAGCGCGACGGCCCCGAGGTACGTGCACATGACGAGCGACTTCAGCTTCGTGGGAGCCTGCGTGTAGGCAAACTCGAGGTGCGTAACGGATACCATCACCTCGCCCGCGGTGAGGACCAGAAACGCGAGGATTTGCCACAGGATGTGAGGCGTTTGCCCGGCGTCTATGCGCACCTGGATCCAGGCCACAATCAGAAAAGCCAGGGCGGTGACGAACAGGCCGGCCCCAAACTTGCGCAAGGGGGTCAACCGAACCACCTTCTCAATCGCCGGGTACACCAGGTAAGAAAAAAGCGGAAGCATCAGGAGGATGAAAATGGGATTCACCGTCTGGATTTGGGCGGGCAACCATTCCCGGCCAAGAAGATGGCGATCCATTTTCCCGGCCTGGAGAACCCAGGATGAAAAATTCTGCTGCCACAAAGCCCAAAACATCGCGGCAAACGGAACCAGAATAAGGAGGTTGCCCAACGCCTTCAGATTTTCTTTCGTGCCGATCTCTCGTATGTAATTTCTTAGCCCCACCGGGGGAACATGAACGAATTTCTTCCGGCCCAGCCAAAAGATGACTGTCGCGATGAACATTAGAATGCCTGGAGTCCCGAAGGCGATCTCAGGACTGACTTTATCCAGCAATTCCGGGATCAGGATCGTGGAAAATGCCGAGCCAAAGTTTATGGCGAAATAGAACCAACTGAACACTCGCGTCAAGAGGTGTTGGTTGGATTTGCCGAACTGATCGCCCACATTCGCCGAAACACATGGTTTTATCCCACCCGCTCCCAGCGCCACCAACCCGAGTCCGACGATCAATCCCCCGCGCGTATGATCCAGGGCCAGGGCCAGGTGCCCTAAACAATAAACGACCGAGAGGATCAAAATAGTCAGGTACTTCCCAAGCAACGCGTCGGCCAAAAACGCGCCCAGCAAGGGGAGGAAATAGACGCAGGAAACAAAATAATGATACCAGCCCTCGGCTTCGGTGTCCGCCATGGGGGCCGGATGCCCCTGCCTGTCCATGAGATACTTGGTCATGAAGACCACCAGGATGGAGTTCAAGCCGTAGTAACTGAAACGCTCCGCGGCCTCATTCCCCACGATATAAGGCACGCCGGGCGGCATTTTATCGGTCTTCAACGGCGCTGTCAGATATGCGGTCTTGGCCATAATCTGGCCGACTATTCCAGATTCACTCGCCTCAGGCCAGCGCCAAACAGGTTTGCTAAAATCAATCGACACCATGATCTGTTCTTTGCACCAATCCTCTTTTTATGCAAAATCTCCCGACGATGACTGGCAATTCACCCGCGCCCTCAGGCCTCAAGCGTTTCCTTCCTAAAATCAACTCGCCCGCCTACCACCTGATGCTTGCGTTTGTGGCGATCTTTTTCCTTGGGCCGTTGGGCGGAATCTCCGCTGCGTTCATGAATTTCTCGATTGGATTTTTCATCGGCGGCCAGGTGCTGGCGGGCATTCTCGGCAGCTCGGTGACTCTTCCCTACGGACCCGAAGGAAAACACGGCGCTAATTATATGCAAACGATGGCCGCCTCGGTCGCCGGTTTGTGCGCCATGGGCGTGCTGGCGCAAGCGATGGTTTGGCTTGGCCTGCCCGAGCCTGCGACCTGGAAGCTGGTGCTCTATCTTGTTTCCATCGGCATGTTCGGCGCGGGCGTTGGCATGCTCTATACCCCGCTCCTGGTGGACCGGATGCAATTGGCTTATCCCTCCGGTTATGCCGTCGCCAATATCCTTCGCGCGCTCACGGACAAGAATCTTCTTAAGCGCTCGATTGGCAAGCTGGGCGGCGGAGTGCTGACGGGGTATGTCGCCGGCTTTGCTTCGCTGAAAGTTGCGAGCCTCGGGGCCATCGGCCTTTCTGCCTCGACTGTTGGCGCGGGAATGATCGTCGGCGCCCGCATCGCCATCCCGGCGATGGTGGTGGCTCTGATCGGCAAATGGCAAACTCCGCATTTGCGGAGCATCAACTGGCTTGGTCCGGAGGAGTCCTTCCGCAAAATCGGCTTCATTATTTCGCTTGGCACAATTCTGGGCGCGGCGCTGCTCGATATCCTTTTGATCCTCGTTCAAGCTGTGCGGCGCTATCGGGAAAAGGCCGCCGAGCCGGTCAAGACCGCGGACGATTGGAAAAAAGTAAACATGCTCCAGTTGGTTTTATGGATCTTGTTCTGGGGAGCCTGCATCGTGGTCCTCGGTCATCAGCTTATGGGCCAGCCTGTTTTCTTCCTCACTGTGGCCGTGGCATTGACTTTCGTGTTCGTACTGGTGAACGGGATTTCCCAGGGGATTTCTGATTGGAACCCGCTCTCGAGCGCTTTCGTGATGACGGTTTTCATCCTGGTCGCGCTGGGGTTGCGCGACCCCAGCATCGGCTTGCTTTGCGCCGCGATTGTTTTCGTTTCGTGCAACGTGGGGTGCGACATGCAGCAGGATCGCTCGACGGGCTGGCGGCTCGGCACCAACCGCATTCTTCAATTCCGCTATCAGGTGATTGGAGTGCTGATGGGGGCAGTGCTGGCGGTCGCGCTGGCGAAGCTTTTCATGCACGCCTATCCGGTGCTGAAAGTGGATCAATTCACCAACCCCCACGTCCCGGGCACGGAAAAATGGCAGTCCGCCATGACCTTTAAGCTGGTCGGCGTGCTCAAAGGCATCACCAATCCCAAACCCCACGTCATGACCGCTTTGAAACTGGGCGTCACGCTTGGCTTGCTCATTGATATCGCCCGCAAATTAATTAAACGTGCGCCGGGCTATAAAGCGTTCGCTGAAAAATCGGCGGCTGGCAAAACCACCGACTTCCTGATTGATGCCGTCCTTTTGCCCAGCCCGTACGCTTCTTCCTTCGGCGGCTTCGTCGAAATCCAGGCCGTGTATTGGTGGACCGCCGGCGGAATAGGCGCCTCGCTTTTCGAGGCTGGGCAGAAGAAACTTTCCGCTGGCAAACCGGTTGCGGAGGGGGAACTGCCGGCGGACATGAGCACAATGTCATTAGTCGGCGGCGGTTTGATTGCGGGCGATTCCCTCGCGGCGCTTTACATTGGAATCTCAGGTCTTGTCCAAACGGTGCTGAAGTAGCGCGCCCGCTCCGCGAATCCTTTTCCAATTCCGCTATCTCACCAAAGCACAAGCTGCCGGCCGGCGGGCAGATCGAGATGGCTCACGCTCAGGCCGAGCAAGCGCAACGGCCTCGAGACCAGCCGCTCCCGCGCCAAAAGAAAACAGGCCAGCCGATATATCTCCTCGTCCTTGGTGATCGGTTCCTCAACCGTAATTTGCCGCGTCAGCGTTGTGAAATCGCCGTAGCGAAGTTTGACCTGCACGGTCTGCGCCGCGAGTTGTTTGCGTTGGAGCTTGGCCGAAACGTCGGCGGCCTGCTCGCGCAATGATTTCCTTAGAATCTTTCGGTCATCCGTATCCCGCAAAAAGGTTTCCTCGCTGCTGATGCTCTTGATGGTTTCGTCCAGTTCGAGCGGCCGATCATCGTCCCCGAAAGCAAAAGCCTTGAGCCGCGCCGCAAATGAGCCGACGAGCGCGCGCAGATCGCCGGGATAAGCTTGGAGGTCGCCCACTGTTTCCACGCCTGCCCCATGGAGAATCTGCTCGGTGACTCGGCCCACGCCGTGCAGGGCGCGCACCGGCAGGGGACGCAGGAACTCCACTTTGTCCCGCTCCGGAATGAGCGTCAGCCCATCCGGTTTTTTGAAATCGCTGGCCAGTTTCGCCAGCAGCTTGTTCGCAGCTATCCCGATGGTGGCGGTAAGCTGTCGTTCGGCAAAAATCCGCCGCTTCAACTCTCGGGCTATCGGCATCGCCGCGTACAGCGCCCGATCGCCCGGGTGCGACAGCGCGCCGTTCATCTCGCCCGGCTGCGGCTCGGCGGATTCTGCCAGCCCGTTTTGCACGACTTCCGAAAGATCCAGGTAAGCCTCGTCAATGGACATGGGTTCGAGCGCTGCGCCGGTTTGCGTCAGGAGTTCCATTATTTTGGCCGACTCCGCTTTGTATTTATCCATTCGGGTCGGGACAAAAATCCCGTTTGGACACAGCCGTCCCGCGGTTGCGCTTGGCATGGCGGAGCGAACCCCAAATTTGCGCGCCTCATAGCTGGCGGCGCATACCACTCCCCGCTGGGTTGGCGGGCTGCCCACAATCACCGGCTTCCCCCGCAGCGCCGGGTTATCCCGCTGCTCCACCGCCGCGTAGAAGGCATCCATGTCGAGGTGAAAAATAACGCGGAACATATCTTCGGGTGCCTCATTTTGGGACGAATTGCACTGCTGGCTCAAGCAAAGGATGCGCGAATCCGCCCCAAGCGGCCAGGAACCTTTGGGCCCGGGTGGATTCCTGATTCGTCGGCTTCATTTTACGCAGTCTCGGTCCGTTCGGGCATAGTGGTTGCTCCCTTAGGAGTGACATGACTCGGCCGGACAACTTTACAGGTATTTTATGCGCTCGCGCAGCGGCCTGTTTCATCTGCGCCGGTGCTTCGCTTCACGCCCAGGATTCGGCAGATACCCGGCAACAACTACAAGAAATGCGCGAACAGAACCAGGCCTTGCAAAAGCAACTCCTCCAACAGCAGTTGCTAATCGAATCTCTGAGCCGCAAGGTCAACGAAATCCAGGTGGCTGGCGCCGAACGTCAACGCGAAGTCGCGAGCTTGCAGAGCCAGGTTCAGGAATCCCACGAACCAGTCAAAAGCGTCGCCGCCGGCGCTTTGCGTAAAGTCAGCATCAGCGGCGAGGGCGGCGCCGGGTTCTTCGATTCAGGTTCGGAAGGCCAGTTTCCGAAAGGCCAGTTTCGTGTGGATGAAGCGAGACTCTTCGTGGAGACACCCATCGTGGACGAGGTTTATTTCTTCGGGGAATTGAATCTCATGACCCGCGAAATGGACAACCTGTCGCTGCAACTCGGAGAATGTTATCTGGATTTTGAAAATGTTTCCCGCTTGTGGCATCGCGATGGAATGTTGAATTTGCGCCTCGGGCGAATGGACGTCCCTTTCGGGGAGGAATACCTCACTCGCTACGCCATTGACAACCCGCTCATTTCACATTCGCTTTCGGATGTCTGGGGCGTGGACGCCGGCCTTGAGCTTTATGGGCGGCTGGGAAAATTCAGCTATGTGGTGGCCGTGCAGAACGGCGGCGCTGACGTCACACGAAATTACGATGCCGATAAATCGGTCGCCGCGCGCCTGTCGTTCGATCCCCTGTCGTGGCTACATCTTAGCCTTAGCGGATTGCGCACGGGTGACCTCAAAGCGCCTGAGGATCCCTGGTCGCAACTTTGGTTCGCCAACGGCTGGTTTGTGCCGTTTGGCTCGGCCAATACTACCAGGTTTCACGCCAACCTCGTCGAGGGCGATGTGGACGTTCGCTGGCGGGGTGGACACCTGAAAGCTTTCGGCGGTTACGCGAACTACAATGACAATGATCCCGCGGCCAATAACGGGCGGGATATTTATTATTATTCGGTGGAAGCTGTCCAGTCGGTGACCCATCAACTCTACGCGGGAGTCCGGTACAGCCAGATTTTCGCCGATCGAGGTTACCCTCTCACCGGCAACGGCGACATGGGGAGTTATTTGTTTTCGAGCGAACTCACTGAAAAGATTTGGCGCCTGAGCCTGGGATTGGGTTATCGCTTCAGCCAAAATCTTGTCCTGAAGGCCGAATACACTTTTGAGCGAGGCCGGGAATTGGGCGGCGAGAGGCGGAACCACGAGGACTTTTTTGGTTTCGAAGCAGCCTACAAGTTTTGATTATGAGCAAAATTTTTATTTTCGTTCTGGCGAGCCTGATGCTGGTCAAGGCTTCCGCGGGCACCATTACCGGGACCGTGCGCGCGCAAGGCAAACCGGGCGCCGAGGCCGATTCCACCGGCGGCAAGTACGACAGCCGCAAGTTCAAATTTGCCGAACGCGTCAACTACGATGAGATGCATGATTTCATCGTTTATATCGAGGGGCCGGTGGGACCCAAACCCACTCCTCCGGAAAAGCCCGCCCAGGTCGTTACTTCCCGGGTCCTGCAAAAAGGAGCCATGTTTTCTCCGCATGTTTTGCCCGTCGTCGTCGGGACGACCGTGGAATGGCCGAACAATGACGACATCATGCATAACGTTTTTTCCTTCTCCGACGCCAAGACTTTCGATCTCGGCTTATACCAGAGCCCGACCATCGAGCGGGTTACTTTTGACAAACCAGGAAAGGTGGATGTCTTCTGCTCGATCCATTCGCGGATGAACTGCATTGTTCTCGTGCTGGAAAATGTCTATTTCGCAGCCACGAACGACCGGGGGAGTTATTCGATTACCAATGTGCCGCCGGGCCAATATACGCTGAAGGCCTGGCACGAGCGGCTCCCTCCCCAGACCAAACCGATAATGGTTCCCGAATCCGGCGAGCTAAAAGTGGATTTCACCCTGGGGATTCTCAATCTCCCCAAACCTTAAGCTTATGGAAAAGATCAGGGCCGCTCTCAGAGTCAGCTTCGGCACTAAAGTGCTGGTCCCGGTGGTCATTACAATGGTGCTGTTGCTCGGCATTACGGTTTGGATTTTGAACTATCGCCTCAAACAGCAATTCCAGGCCGATGCGGCCCGCAGCCTCGCTCACGCGGATACTGCCGTTCGAAATTCACACGCGCTCCATACCAAAAACCTTTTGCTCCGTTACCACGACCTGCCGGATGAGCCCCGCTATAAGGCGCTCTTCCTCAAAAGCGACGTCCCAACGTGGAGGGCCTCGCTGGCGGAACTGCGCGGTGAAAAAGATCTTGATGTCATTCTCTACACGCCGTCGGACCGTCTCAAACAATCGGCCAGCGCCAAACGCGATCCTCTGCTTTCCCCCGCCGAGTTCGAAGTCGGCAGTGCGACGGTCGTTCATCGGGCGCTCCAGGGTGAAGAACAAGCCGACACCATCCGCGTCGCCGACCGGTTATTCGACGTCGTTTCCGTTCCGGTCCGCGTTGGCAATCAACTAATAGGCGCACTGACGCTTGCCTCGGAGATTGGCAATACCGCCGCCCAGGAATTACGCGACGTCGCTCAATGTCAGATCGTGCTCCTGGCCAACGGACGCGTCATTGCCTCGACCGTTGGCCGGCCCGAGTGGCACGAACAATTGGCGGCGTTGTTCAGCCAGGGCACGCGGAACTCGCAGGGCTCTCGTCCGCGGGACATTCAACTCGGCGACGAGCATTACTTTTGTTCGTCCGGCAAATTCAATTCGCTGAGCGAGGACGGCAAGCTGGGCTGGCTTTTGCTTTTGTCCTATGAAGATTCGCTGCGCGCTTTGCAAACCACCCAACAGATGCTTCTGGTCGTCAGCTCCCTGGCCATCCTGGCAGGCACCGGCATCGTATGGTTCTTCATCCGCAGGGTTACCCGGCCTTTGCGCGACTTGAGCGCCAGCGCTGAAGCGGTCGGCCAGGGCGATTTCTCCAGGCGCGTCGAGGTCACCTCGGGCGATGAATGCGGCGAATTGGCGGCCGTGTTCAATCAAATGACTGAAAACCTTAAGCGCTCGCGTGAGCAGTTGGAAAGCACCGTGGAAACCCTCAAAACCACCCAGGCCCAGCTTGTCCAAAGCGAGAAACTTTCCGGCATCGGCGAATTCGTGGCCGGCGTGGCCCACGAATTGAACAATCCTCTTACTACGGTCATGGGTATTTCCGAGCTGCTCGGTCGCGCGGACGGCGAGCCCCAGCATAAGCGCTACCTCGACATGATTCATAAGAGCGCCATGCGCTGCCAAAAGATCGTCCAGAGTCTCCTGAGCTTCGCCCGGCGCCATCAGCCGGAGCGCAAGCTCTCCAGCATCAATGAACTCGTCGAAAATGCCGTCGAATTCCTTCAGTATCAGTTGCGCACCAGCAACATCGAGGTCACCACCCGCCTCGCCGCCGATTTACCCAGGACCATGTTGGACCCGCACCAAATCCAGCAGGTATTTCTGAATATCCTCAACAATGCCCGCCAGGCCATCGAAGGCCATCAACCGAAGGGTTCCGTGCGCATTTCTACCGAGACTTGCGGCAACAATGTGCGCATTTCCTTCCAGGACAATGGTCCGGGCATACCCGAAAAAGATTTGTCCAAAGTGTTCGACCCGTTTTTTACCACCAAGGAGGTGGGGAAAGGAACCGGCCTGGGCTTAAGCCTCTGCTACGGGATCATTAAGGAGCATGGTGGAACGATCAACATTCGCAGCAAACCCGGGGAAGGCGCGCTCTTCGTGCTTGAACTGCCGCTTGTTTCCTCCACACAGGATGCCGTCCCCGCCAGGAAAGAACTCCCGAGCGTTGCTGCTTCGAATGTGCGCGAAGGCGCCGGCAAGAAGATTCTCGTGATCGACGACGAAGAAGCCATTCTCGAAATGGTCCGTGAAACGCTCTCCGAGAACGGCTACGAGGTGGATATCGCCAGGGATGGCGAATCCGCTCTCCGTCACTCGCGCCTCACTTCCTATGATCTAGCCTTGTGCGATTGGAGAATGCCAGGCCTGAACGGACAGGAAGTCTATGAGCAGCTTCAAGTCTCCAATCCTGCCTTGTCCGAGCGCATGATCTTCATTACGGGCGACGTCATCAACGAAAAAGCCCTGGCCTTCCTGCGCGACCGCCACAAGGTCTGCCTCGCAAAGCCCTTTTCCCTCCTTGAATTCCGTGCCGCCATTGGCAAAGCCATGGCCCCAAACCAGCCGCCCGTAACCCTTCATTGAGAACACTGCTTTCGCTTGTTCCGGCCCGCCAGACATAACGCCCCACGTTTTAACGCTTCACGTTTACCGCTCCACTAACCAACTTCCCCTCTACAATCCTCGTTCCCGTTACCCGCGACCGCACCGAGCCGGTGCTCATCGGACCATCAGCGACTGGATCGTAAGAGAATTTCCGATCGAACCCAGCCGGTCGTAGCAGCAGAATTTCCTCGCTCAATCCAAGGTCAATCACCATGCGATCCCGCCGGCTGAGCAACTTCTCCGCGTAGAGCCGCACCTCGGCCGAGTCATATCCGGACGCAATCAATGCCTGGACGATTTGATCCTCGGTGATTTGACCAATTAACCTCGCCATCCATCGGGCGTCATCACGCGTCATGGCCGCAAAGGCGGGCGTCGCCGCCATCGGCTTGTAACCCTCGATTTTCAATGCGGCCTTCGAGGGATCTTTTCCCGCCCGCGCGGCTGGACGCGTGAACGTCCACGGGAAATCATTCGGCCGCTCGCCTTTCCAGAACAGCAAACCCGTCGTCCGCCCCAGGCCGCCCCCCAAATCCGAAAAGTAATGCAGCAATTCCACCTGCCCGCCTCGGCGCACAATTCGCAGCCGCGTGTTGTCCGCCCGTGTGTCAAACCACCCAAGCCACGCCGCCAGCAAACCGGCCCCGCGCAATTCCCGGCGATTCGCATGGTCCAACTGCCCGAAATCCCATGGGCCGATGCTTTTTACCTCGGGGTCTTTGACCTGTACGTTGGCGGGGACGGTCACCAGGTGATCGATTTGACTTTCGATGTCCGTGCGAAAATTTGCCGCCTCAGCTTCGGGATGCCTGCGCCGCGGGTCGTGAAATAATTGGCTTCGGAGTTCCTGCCCGGACCACTGCCGGCCATCTCGCAGCACTGCGCCCGCGATGTAATCGAAGGGGTCATATCGCCTTTGCACTTTCAATACATAGGCGGGCAGGAAGCCGAACGCTGTGAAGCGGGTCTTCATTTCCTGGCGCGAATTGAATTCCTGAAGGAGGCGCCGGTCGTATCGAACGTTCGCGCGCGCGGCATGATCGGTTGCGTCCACGTGGTAACCCAGGACCGAAAAAATCCGCGCCACAAAAGGCTCGGACGATACCTCGGCGAATTTCAATTTGATTCTCAGCCCGCGGCACTCGACCTCGAATCCCGGGTTGGTGCCAAAACTCTCCTTCGCCGCCGAGTAATCGCACAGTTCATCCTCCAGTCGCAGCCAATTGGTTCGGCCAAAACCGGCATAAATATCACGGTTTGGAATATTCTCGCGAGGCTCCCAGAATGTGGAAGGCTGCGGGTCCAGTCGGCTCAAGTCGGACACCGTACCCGCTGCCAGGTTCACCGCCGGCGTGTGCCCTCGGGCCATGGGATGGTGCATTTGCTTGTACACGACCCAGGGCGATTGGATCGCGTCAATGTGTTCGGGGACTGGCGAGCGCTGGTTGTTATTCACCGCGGCCACGACCTCCAGCAGCAGATCGACCGGGCGGTGCGTCTCATCTGCCTCTGACCCAACCGCGGCGGCTTCGGCCAGCCGCTGGATCTGCTGCAAACCACGGCGATATTTCTTCGCGAATGTTCGGAGGCGCGATCTGTCGTTTTTTTTCGGCGCATTTTCCAGCAGTGCTCCCATTTGGATCGCCAGTCTCTGCAAGTCCGCCTTTGAGCCGG
>Ga0193728_1001126_pt1 | contig 13492 bp, 12 predicted proteins | sample U1c1metaG_FD_143037 | JGI IMG/M metagenome (GOLD analysis project Ga0193728, IMG submission 143037) | Soil microbial communities from a riparian zone of the East river system, Colorado, United States - U1c1 | ecosystem: Environmental > Terrestrial > Soil > Riparian zone | place: USA: East River...
TTCTCAGTCATCGATGGCAGCCTAACGGCGGGCTCCGATATCCGATCGGGATAAACTCGTTCCGCCAGCCTCTGTAGCTCAATGGAAGAGCAGTTCCGTCCTAAGGAAACGGTTGGGGGTTCGAGTCCCTTCAGGGGCACTTGTTAAAAGTGCTGGTCAGGTGACATATTTGTGCAGGTCAGCATACCCTTTTAGGGATTTTGTCCCTATTTCTCCCGCACAAAGTTGGGCGTTTTGCCCACGTCTTGCCCACACTTAACGACCTCGTCTTCGCAGTTGAGACCCGTAGAGCGAGAGCCCGAACACCCAAGGTGGCGTTTTTTCCTGTCGTCGCGCAGGATTTACCAGTTCCGTTCTAAGGAGAGGAGTGTCAAGTCCGGCTTCAAGAGCAAGTTGACTCTCACCTGGCACTCTTTGGCAAAATTCCTCATTTGACAGCGAGTTTTGAATTGCCCAGTCCAATTGGGAATCAAGAGTCACGTTTGCCGTCGGCGGCGGTCACGTTCGGTTAGGGACGATCGATCGCCTGGTGAACGAGAGCGCGGTACAGCTCTGGTCTGTGTTTGTGGACGCCTGCATTAGAACGTGAGTAGTGGGGAATGCCGACAATGGAATCGGCTTGGAGTCCGAGTTCCTCTTCAATCAGGCGCGCGTGTTTGCGCACCGAGGCATGCGACTGTTTGCCTACGCAAATGATGGACTCGACCGCGCCCAACAGATGGGCTTGGGTGATCAGCGAGTGAACCGCTATTTCGACGCCGGGCGCTCCAATGCGCACGAGGGCGGAATTCGATTCTGCAATGTCGCTGTGCAGGTCGGTCATGTAGGCGCCCCACAGCTTCGTCCCTATAAGCGCTTTGGCGAGAAACATGTCGTTGTGTTTGGTGGCGAGGCTATGAAAATTTGACCAGTCGGGCTTCGTGTGTTCAATCTCATCGGCTTTGTCGCTTCCTGGATTGAGTGAAACGATCATGGCCCGGCCATGAAGCTGCGTGCGGGCCTGGTCGAGGGGAAATGCCGCGTCACCTGTTAGCTCACCGGCGCTGTCGCGCGCCCATACCGCCCACGATGCTTCTCGCGCGTAGTGGTTCATCGTGTCCAGCAGGTCCATCGATCTCCTCTTGCGCTTCACGCAGGACTTTATCGGAGCGAGGTCGCGGCAGCCAGTTGAAAGCGAAGGGTGGTTATGGCGATTGTCGAGGACCACTCGAACGACGATTAGGACTAGATACTTTGACACCGACGCCATCCGAAACTCGACCGGTTGTGTGACCACCGTCCGGCTCCCGGCTTATCGGCCCATTCCTTTTGTTGGCGCTTTCGATAACAAGAGTGGGAATGGATGCAGATCGAGGCCCTGCTAAGAAGTTCACGGCAGCTTCACCTCAGCCCCAGCACGCTCAGGAGATTGCACCGTACCCGCAACATGGCTAGAAAGCACTGGGATGGTCTGGAATTCGAAAGCCTTTCAGCTTCGTGGGCATTGGCTGGACAGCGGTGTTCGACACGATCACACCATTCGCTCAAATAGCGGCACCCATGGCGTGCCAGACACAGCACCGTTTCGCCAAAATATGGGTGCGACGTTGTTAGGGCAGTTGAACTCGAACAGAGTGAGCAACGCATCCCCGCCGAACCCCAAAGGATTCCCTGGTAGCAGTGCTTTGCCGATCGACCTCGTCATCTCTTCGGCATCGTGCCGTTCTTTTTCGGTCCCAAAAACGCCGGACTCAGCGTGAAAGGGCCTCAACCTATCACCTAGGTATAAGCCGCCGACTGTCTCGATCGCAATGGAAGACTCCGGTTTGGGCAAAGCAGCCTCGTCGGCGACCACGCCTGCGCCAACGACGACATGAAGGTTGTCGTGCGCCTCGGTTCCCAGCTCACTCAAATTATCGAGTAGTTGGTCGAGCGTCTTCGTCAAATGCGTGCCAGTGCCGGAGTAGTCATCTAAAAGGAAAAGAACCGAACCGGTCCCTACACCTTTGAGCCTTGCGCCTATCGAGTCGGTCGACACGATGTTCGCCTTTTTTATCCGGAGCGATTTGGCGAGTGCGCTAAGCGTCCCTTGCGTACTGTCGCCAGGCATCCCATGGTCAATGAGGTAGGCATTCTTTAGGGTCTGATTGTTTGTGTCGCGAATTAGATGGCGAGCGACCGCGAGCTGGCCAACGTTCGTACTGAGCCGGGGCAGAACGGTGTTTTGAAGCTTCGTCGACGTGAAGTATCCATCCATGACCATCCGGCGTAGCATTCGGAAAGCCAGATATTGATGGTAGTTGTCGCCGAACTGTTCGAGCCAAGCTTTGAGCCGAATCTCGGTGACATGCTCTCCGCGATAGTGGAGTTGTTTAGACAGCGCAACCAATTCCGAATCGGTCACCATTCGCGCGGTCGCGGTCGCGTGCTTCGATGTCGAGTAGACGCCGTCCAAAACCTTACTCCCGGCATCGAGAAGCCAAACTGCTACGAGTGGGATGCTGATCAGAAGGCTCCCATCCGAGGGGCCGCTCCTGAGAACTTCCCGAGCTTTAAGGATCGCGATCGCACGGTTCAATTCATCGGCGGTCGCAGTCTGGATCCACGTACCCGCGATTCGCACGACTTCATCGTTCGCTGCTGGCGCGAGCAGGATCCCGCCTGCGCGAGCGACTGATCGCAGAACCGCGCTTGCGACAACAGCAGAGCGAGCAGTGTGGTCTAGCCCATGTGAGCTGTCTGCCCAGAGATGCACGAAATGCGATTCGGACGCTTCATGTGCAACGGCTGCGACCGCCTCCTCGACATCCCCAGGAGTAACAATCGATCTCAGATGCTCACGCATGGTCTGCCACAACCGTTGCGCAACCAGAGTTTCGTAGTACGGATTTCCGCCACAGAGGTGGTGGACCCGATCGATCGCTTCCGGAATCCACTCGAGACGATCCTCGCTAGGCACGACCACGAGCGCGGCGGTCGATTCACGAGACGCAAAATTCGTTACCGACACGGGCACGACTTGATTTAGCTTGTGGGCCTGCTTCTGAATTATTGATGGCAAGACCTCGCTGCCGACCACTATTAGATTCAGCCAATGCTCGTCTACGAGCGACCGTAAAAATAGGAATAGCGAGTCCGCCTGCGGGCCTTCGACGAGGTGAGTAGGAAGTTCGTCGAAGTCGTCGATCGCGATCACCACGCGCGCATTGTCAGGTAGCGACCGCGACAGCGCCTTCAGCCACCGATTAGCTGCTCGAGCGAAGTTGCCAGATTCATCAAGTTGAACGGCGCTGAGGTTTTTCACAGCTGCGGGATACGAATCTTCTGTGGCAGTCAGTATCTCATCGAGCAAAGCCGAAACAATGTCCGCTGCTGTTTGGGCTTCCACGATGGCGCGCCCAAGAGCGAGGACGCTCCCAGCCCAGCCGCGTTTCTTGTTCAGCGACTTGAGGAGCACCCTAGTAAGCGAGGTCTTGCCGACTCGCTTATGTCCCGTGATGTAGGCAGAGGCACCGCCGGCGATCAATGCATCGAGCGAGAAGAGGTCTTCGGCTCGTCCCACAAGTCGCTGCGGGTCTGAAATGGTGCCTAGGCTGAAAGGATTCACGTCAAGGGGCGTCCATGAAACCGGGCCCTGATCCTCCGCCGAGTGTTGCTGCGTCGACGCGAATTGTTGCAGCATGGCGTCTGACCAGGTTATTTCGCAATTAAGCGTGACAGCGCCGTCGCCCTTTCCATTGGCCTCCGCATCGACGCTGATCTCAGCCTGTGCACCGGGGCCGAGAGCATCGAGTAAACCTACAGAGTCGAGCCCAATTTCCGGCTGAATAACGTGAAGTCGTATCGACTCTGCCGTTGCATTCCCGGTGTTTTGGGCAAGGAAGCGAAGTTGGTAAGTCGAACCGGGTGCCGCGCTAAATGGCACCTTTGAAGAGGTCAGCTGGACGCTCACTTGCGGGCGCGAAATATCCCCGAGCCGCTCTGACGCACGCTCGGTTTGAGCAATGGAGCGTTGCACTAGCGGCGCAACGAAATCCTGCAAGATCGAGCTACCGGACACAGCTATCGTTTCGCGGATGGTGGTGAGGCTACCGACGAGCTCTTGCAGATCACGGTGATTGATTGTTTCGCCGCCTATTAGTCGCTGAGCGTCATCAACGGCGTCGAGAACAGCGGCGAATAGTTCACTCTCTTGTTCGTCGAGAAACTCAACGAATTCGTGAGAGGCCTCGCGGAGAGTTCTAGAGGGACTCGATTGACCTCGAATCCCGAGGTACAAGCGTTGCGTCACAACTTTTAGGCGCGGCGCGACGACCGCCGCTGCGCTAGACGTGCTGCGACTGTCCTCGGCGCTCAAGCCGAATTGATTCGTCCACGCAGCACGCAGCTGAGCTTTTTCTTGATTGGAATAGCCGGCCAAGGCGGCTTCGTGACCCAGATCCGTAACTAATCGAACGGTATACGCGCACCACGCTCGGGCGCTTGCGACGTCGCCGGCAGCGAAATCGTCCAGCGCGTTCGCAATTAATCTCTGTATTAGGTCTTCGTCATCCGGTAGACACCTGATCGCGAAGATACTCGCCGATGTTCGGGACCTGCGCGCATCGGCCGCGCCACCGCTCTGAAGCGCGGCCAGCTCGGTGACAAGTCGAAGCCAATTCCATGTTCGAAGGGTGTCGACGCCGCTCGAAGGACCCCATTCGTCCCCGAGGCGATCAAGGATCCCCGCGAGGTAGTCGTGTGCCGTCGAGTAGTCGCCTGCGGAAAAGGACGACCAGGCCAAAACAACGTCAGGCGGAAGTTCTGCTTTCGGAAGCGGTCGTCGCCAGTTTGCAGTTGCACTCACAAGCGGGTCGGGCGCCGCGGGGAAGTCCGCTACTAGCCAAGGGGGAGCGCTCAATGTGGGGCTTATCGGATGCTGCGCGACCCGGAAGCCTTGGCTGCTCTGGCGAGGAGCTCGTTTGTCAACCTTGCGTGGCGTTCTCTCCGCGTCGCCGATCTTCCCTGCGACCTGATTGATCACTTCGTCGAAATCTGACTTCGTGAGCCCGGTGGTCGCGCGCCAATCGTGGTCAGTCACCGGCGGACCGGTCAACCGAACTCGCATCGCGTAGATGTCGGCCCGCTGACTAGCCGAGGCACTCGGTAGGGCGTCGAAAACGCGCTCGGCTGCCAACGCTAGACAGAGGCGAGCCGCCGCGGTCAGGCCCGGCTCACTGACACTTGCCTTTAAGTGAGCACCATAGCGAAATAGAAATCGGTCAAAGGTGGCCTTCGAGCGCAAGACAAGGGCATCTTCTAGGCATGCTCGAGCGAGCAATAGGCCCATTGCCGCTTTCTGATTGCGAGATACACCGGGCAGGTCCTCGGCGAGCGATTGACTGGTTGCATCTACGTGCTTCTGCGCGAGAACGGCGTATTGCTCGCCCAGAAAACGTGCGCGACTCCTGATCAGATTCCGCGTTGAATCTGCAAAGTCATCTTCAGACATGCCCCAACCCTAGCGACAGTGAAAGAGGGCCGTGAGTGCCCGTAGGTTGCCGTCTGTGGGGTTAGCGGCGAGCAGCGATTCGGCGCAGTCGTTGGAGTTGCAATAGTGAGACTCAGGCGACGGATTTGAAGCGATCAAGATCAGCATCGCGCGCCAAGAACTGGATCAGATTCAGATAAATGCACATGCGTGCCGTGGACGATTAACTCGAGCGGGTTGGTGCCGTCCAATCGGGAGTGACCTGTCCCGACTTTTCCGGACGCTTTCTTTGTGCTGATCATCGCGCCTGGAGAGCTGCGGTGAATCACTGTGTGTTCGGTGCCTAGGATTTTCCGAGAGCGGTGGTCGCCGTCTTGGGTGGCTCGCGGGTCTGTCGGGAATCTGGTTCACACGGTCGGCTGAGATTTCGTTCGTGAGCGTCGGCGCGCGTTCGCTCAGCTGCTCGGTAAAGCGGCCCGGCGTTCTCTTATTGAGCGCCGCCCTAACGACACCTAGGTTGTAGATTCTGGGGCAGGAGGATCGATGGCAACAACACCGAGTCAAATGGTCACCAAACGCGTTGTCGACCGCAATGCCGTCGAGGAGCAAAAACGCTCTCTGCTTGCCGCCATCAAGGCTTACGCGACCAAAGTAAGCCAAAAATCGGTAGTTCAGTCTTCCACCACTGCGTCGTAGCCTGGATCGACCCGCTGGGCCGAGATGAGCGGTCATGTGATGTCTCGGGATGTGATGTCTCAGGACATCGGTGCCGTTTTGCCCACCGTTTGCCCACACCTGTGGGAAAACCAATCGATCACGTGCAATCACATCGCTCCTAGATCGTTGACTTTTCGGGGTTTTTCGATCGGATCACTTACGGCAAAAAAGAGTGATTTGAGTTCGAGTCCCTCCAGGGGCACCGAGAGATTGCTGACCAGACTGCAATTCCAGCCGATCAGGCGACCCCTTTAGGGGTTCGGCTCCAATGAATGACCCGCAATTCATGGGACTTCACCCACGTTCTGCACACCCTTATGCTCGGTGCTGTCGTTTCTGTCCGTTGACCGAGTTCTTCGAGCGAAAACCGTCGCGACAACGGTAAGTCGCGCCTTGGCCCAGACCAGTTCCGTCCTTTGAGAGATCATGAGGCATGGTGGTGGTGCACCGTGCCATCGCACCATTCGTCTTCGTGGCAGGTGTGGGAGCCATTCTGGGGCGGTGATCGCCGCCCTGTTTGTGGTCATCGATGTCGAGAACGTCCCGCCGAACGTTCTCGGCGTCAGTGCCGGATGGATGGCCCTCTGGATTCTGCTCACGACCATTCCTGGACACCTGCGGGCGCGAGCTTTCAAGGATGCGCTCACCGCCGCGAGCTGAGGCCCGCGTACGCACAAACTGCGAATACTTATCGCAATTACGTGGTCAAAGCCAATGCCGACCGCGCGCCAAAATGCTGTTAGCCTCTCCTCACCAGTTGAGCGGAGCCCCGAGTGAATGTGTCCAAAGTCTCGATCGCCGTGGTGCTCGCGGTATCTGTTTTCGCGCTGTCGGCTTGTAGCGGGCCCACTGGCGCTGCGGGTGCGCGAGGCGCGACGGGAGCCAGGGGCGCGGTCGGCTCAGTGGGAGCCGCGGGTAAGACTGGTCCGGCTGGCGCGACGGGAGCGACCAGCTCCAAGGGTTCGACCGGTGCGGCTGGCGCGACAGGCCCGGCTGGCGCAACGGGCCTGGCTGGCACAACAGGTTCAGCAGGTGCAGCCGGCCCCACCGGCCCCGCGGGCGCGACGGGCGGAGCCGGTCCGACTGGAACGGCGGGTCGTGATGGCGCCGATGGCATCTCCGGTTACGCCTATGTTTACAACCTCGGTGCCGAGTCCGTGGGGCCCGGAGGCGACATCACATTCTCGGACAACGGCTACACGAGCACGGAGTTTGTTCACACGGCAGGTACCGCCGCCATCACCATTTCGTCGACTGGGCTCTACGCCGTTTGGTTTTCGGTATCGGGGCTCGAGCCAAACCAGTTCGCCATCGAACTAAATGGACTGCCTGTTCGGGGTAGCACCTATGGTTCTGGCCCCGGAACGCCGCCGAACTCCGGGATGACAATCGTGGCCGTCTCGGCGGGCGATACCTTGACCATCGCGAGCGCGACCGCTGTCACGCTTCAGGAGATCGCCGGCGCGTTTGGCATCAACACGAACGCATCGGTGATTATCGAGAAGGTCGGTTAGTCGCGCCCGGACTTAGGTGTGAACCAGGTCCTGCCCCCAGACACCTCCGAGGCACGAATCGAAGAGGCTCCGAGCGCAAGCGCGGCCTGTGGACGAGGCACGAGGTGTTTCGCTTACGAGTACGTCAACGACCGGGCGTCAGGAAGTGCCGGCGAGAAGCGAACCGTTCTTGATACTGTCGTGGGCTCACCCCGAGTCGTGTCTTGAAAGCGCGACGCAGGGCGTCCGCGCTGGGAAATCCAGCGCGTTCCACGGTCGAGGTGACACTCGCTCCCTCCTCCAGAGCCGTGCACGCCGTTTGTAGCCGCACGAGCTCAATGTAAACGCGGGGCGACATGCCCGTTTCGGCGTGGAAAAGTCGACTAAAGTGCCGAGAACTCATCATGGCGCGCTGCGCGAGGGCGTCGATCGACATGTCTCCGCGTGGATCCGCCGCGATCGAGTCGAATACGCCACGCAGTGGCGACGTGGTCGGGCGCGGAGTCATCACCGACGGCGAGAATTGCGACTGCCCACCTGCGCGCTGCAGGTAAACCACGAGAGATTGTGCGACTCGACGTGCAACTTCTCCGCCGTGATCACTTTCTACAAGCGCAAGGGACAAGTCGATACCCGCGGTCACGCCGGCGGACGTATGGACGTTGCCATCGTGAACGAAGATCGCATCCGCTTGCACGTCAATCAATGGATATGAGGTCTGGAGGCGTCGGGCGTGCCGCCAGTGAGTTGTCGCCCTACGGCCATCCAGTAACCCGGCCGCGCCCAAGAGAAAGGCGCCCGTGCACACGGAGGCGATCCTGTCGGCTTTCTCAGCAAGGCGAGCAATTGCAGCGACCAGACTGGGATCAGGAACGCCAAGTGGCAGCTGGTCTGAGCCGACAATCATGATGGTATTGACTGAAATAGAAGGATCTTCTACAGCTGCATCAGCTTCGACTCGCATGCCGTTTGAGGCGCGGACAGTGCGCCCACCCGGCGACAGAAGCAGACTGGAATAGGCAGCCCCCTCTTGGTTGGCTTCATCGAAGACTTCCAGCGGGCCGCTCGCGTCCAGAGATTTGAATCCATCGAAGACGACGACGCCGATGCGGTGCTCGGTGCTCGATGCCGGTCGTGTTGTCATCTTCTGTCCGTTTCCTCGAGTATCCCGTCCCTATAGTCAACGCCAGTACTCCGATCAGGAGAGAAGGGTGGTCTCAACGAGAGAATAAAGGAGACCACCCATGGTCGATTCAGTGGCGGGAATCGTCATCCCTGACAGCCGCGTTGCGCGCGAGGCGGCGGGACTTGTTCGCTCGGAGGGTGGCGAGATGCTATTCAACCACTCGTCCCGCGTGTTTCTCTTCGGAGCGCTCAAAGGGGACGCCCGCAGGCTCAAGCCCGATCTCGAAGAGCTTTACGTTGCTGCTCTCTTCCACGACCTCGGCCTCACTGATCGTTACGCGACCAGCATGCAGCGATTCGAGCTCGATGGCGCCGATGCAGCCCTCGACTTCCATGTCGCTCACGGCCACTCTCACGAAGCCCGACGGGCCTGGCTCGCAATCGCACTGCATACGACGCCCGAAATTCCGGCCGCGCTCGAGCCGGAAATCGCGCTCGTCACTGCCGGCGTCGAGACTGATGTACTCGGCCTCCAGTTGAACGAAATCAGCGACCGCCACCTAGCGGAGGTAGTCGACGCTTTCCCTCGCCCTGATTTCAAGCGCGCAATCACGAAAGCCTTCTACGACGGAATGAAGCACCGCCCCGGCTCGACGTTCGGCACAATGAACGATGACGTTATAGCCCATTTCGACGCGACCTTCCATCGCGAGAACTTTGTCAGCATCATCGAGCAGAGCCCCTGGCCGGAATAGTCTTTTTCCGCACTGCTTGGTCATTGCCACGTACTGGTCGTCGGTGGAGCGAGCCGAGCCCATCGTCAACGTCCAGCACCACTTTGACGAGTGAGTCTTCAGCCGTCAGTAGGCGCCAGCGCGCGGCGCTGCACCGCCTACCGCCAACTCAGCTCCAACATCGATGATGCCGACGTCCGTGGTGACGGCGAGCTGGTCGAACCCCAACTCTTCCAAACGTTCGGCCAGGACCGGGTTGCCGGCAAACGCGCCCGCGCTGATTCCGGCTCGTTTGCACGCGGCAACGATGCGCCGCAAGGGTGCTGTTTCACCGGAGGCCGCGATCAAGTCCTCGAAATCCATGCCGAGCGCGAGTGAGAGGTCGTAGGGGCCCACGAAGGCTGCCGAGATCCCATCGACCGCAAGGATCTCGTCGAGGTGTTCCATCGCGCCGCGGGTTTCGATCATCGCCCAGAGTTGTGCAGTCTGTGCTGTCTGTCGCGCCTGCGGCGCTTCGACTCCCCACAGTGGAGTGAGCGGCCCCCAACTGCGTTGGCCGAGTGGCGGGTATGCGATTGCGGTAACGGCACGCCGCGCCGCGGCGGCGTCGTCGATCAGCGGCACGACGACAATCTGCGCCCCGACATCCACCGCCCGCCCGATCGCGGCCGCGCTGTTCTCGAGCACTCGGACCGCCAGCGCAGCAGGCTCGCTTCGCAGGTCCTGGGCGATCCTCACGAGGCCGGCATCGTCCACCGCCCCATGTTGCTGGTCGAGGCAGATCCACGCGAATCCGGCTCCCGCGATTCTGCGCGACGTGCCGAGCTCGCCGAGCAGAATCCAGGCTCCGCGTTCGGCCCTACGCGTCGTCATCCGTCACCGCCATTGCCTGGACTTCAAACAGCAGCTCGGGCCGGGCAAAGCCCACGATCAGGGTCGTGCGAGCCGGTGGAAGCTGTCCCCACTCCTGGCTGAACCGCTCATTCCACGCCGACATCACATCTGCGGAGCCGATGAAAGCCTCGACCCGAATGACGTCACGCGGCGATGCCCCAACCTCCTTGAGCACACCGATGAGTGCTGAAACAGCCTCATCGACCTGTTGCGCCGCGGGGACCCCCGCGCGGGATAACGCCGAGGGTGAGACGACTCCGGAGGTGGTGACAATGTTGCCGCGGCGCACCGCCCCGGGCAGTCCCTCGACCTGGCCCGCTGCTCGTTCTGTGCTCATTTCGTCGCTCCAAGTGAATAAACGGCGGCGGGCGTCAAGTCCCGCGCGTTGCCGTGGCCTAGCAGGGTGAGAACCGTGTGCATTTCACGCTTGATCAGTTCGAGAACCCTGATCACTCCATTCTCGCCGCCCGCCGCGAGGCCGTAGGCGGCGAGACGACCAATCACAACAACGTCGGCCCCGAGAGCAAGCGCTTTGACGATATCGGATCCGTTTCGGATGCCGCTGTCGAATGCGATCGGTACCCGACCAGCTACCTCGGCCGCAATCTGCGGCAGGACTTCGATGGATGAAGGTGCTCCATCCAACTGGCGGCCGCCATGATTGGAAACCAGGATGGCTGCGGCTCCTGCCCCGATGGCTCGGCGGGCGTCGTGAGGGGTCAGGACGCCCTTGGCAATCCAGGGCAGTGTCGTCTGGGACATGACGTCCGCGAGCTCGTCCCAACTCCAAACCGGTACTTCGTGAACGTACAGTTGCCCGAGCGCCTCTTCCATCGCAATTTCGGTTCCGGGCGGATAGTTGCCGCCCACAACATCGTTGGTGATGACGTACCCGCTGCGCAGGTTGTGCTCACGCCAGCCAATTGTCGGACAGTCGATCGTCAGGCACAGTGCGCGATATCCGGCGGCCTCGTATCGCCGGATCATCTTCAGTACGTTCTCGCGACTACCCATCGGATGCAACTGGCCAACGACCGCTGACACGGGGGCAGCTTCGGCGAGCGTCTCGAGCGAAAAGCTGCTCGCCTCCGGCACGATACTCGCGGCGCCCATCTTGCTCGTGGCACGCACGACTGCGCTCTGCCCGTCGGGATGAAACAGCTTGTCCGCGCCGAACGGTGCCGTCAGTATCGGGATCTCAAGCTCGATGCCGAGAAAGCTTGTCGCCAGCGAGGGAAAAGCGTGGCCGCTGAGCACCTGTTGTGAAAACGCCCAGTTCTGGAACATCTCACGGTTGCGACGCAGCGTGAATTCCTGGCCGGAGCCACCCTCGAGAAAGTCCCGGATCGCGGGGTCCAGGCGGGAGAGCCCGGCCTCGCGAATGAGGCCAAGGGTGGCCCACTCGGTGTCGTTCGTGATCTCGACCATTGTCATCGGCCCTCCGATAGGTAATTGTTTGGGTTACATGTGGACTGCCTTGCGAAATGTAAGGTTTGACACATGCGCCGCCAACGAAAGGGCAACTCGTGACTGAACCTCCCCTGCGCGGGCTCGCGACGCGCATCGAATCGAGCGGTCCCGCGATCGAGCTCGACGTGATCGACACGCGCCTGCTGATCGAGTTGGCGAAGGACGCGCGAATTCCGCAACGCAAGCTCGCCGAGATGCTTGGCATGTCGTCGCCTGCGGTGGCCGATCGAATTGCACGGCTGAAGAATCGCGGGGTCATTCGCGGGTTCAGCGTCGACATCGACTGGGATCGTCTTGGCAACTCGACCGTGGCGTACCTGTCGATCGTCGCCGCGATGGGACAGGACCAAAACTCGGTGATAGAACAGTTGGTGAAGGTGCGCGGCGTCGAGGAGATCAGCGTCGTCACCGGCAGCACAGACATGCTCGTCAAGATCCGCGCGCGCGGGTTCGACGATCTGCGGACCATCCTCGCTACTGATATCTGGAACATCGAAGGTGTCCAGAAGACGGAAACCTCCATCTCGCTCATCCGCGTCGAACCTGACGGGATCACCGAGCGGATGCTCAACTCCATGCCGAGTCATGGGCAGCAAGAGCCGACGCCGAGGTTGTCCATTCGCGATCACGAGGTCAAGCCGAAGTCGTAGACGCGATTGGCCGTCCGCCAAAAGATCGCCTCCTGCTCTGCGAGCGGCCGATCCTGGAGACAGACGCGGTAGGCATCGACATAGTCGGCGTAGCTCCAACCAACGAGGGTGCCCACGGGAAAATCGCTACCGAACATCGTCCGTTCGCTCCCGAAGGAATCGACGAGATGCGAGACGAATGGATGCATACCGTCGAGGGAAGGCTCGGCGAGATACGCGGCCGTTGCGGAGAGTTTGACCAGCACGTTGGGATGTGCCGCCATGGACAGTATCGCGTCATGCCAACGCGCCAACCCTGGCTCATCCTGCTGGATTGGGCTTCCCGTGTGGTTCACGATAATCGTGAGATCGGGATAGTCACTGGCTAGTTCGGCGACGTTCTCAGCCTGGTACGGCGAGAGAAGCAACTCCAGGTCCAGATCGAGATCGACCAGCAGCGGGATAGCCGCACGCCACGCGGGATCCCGTGTCAGGTTCGGCTCTGGAGCCATCCGTCGTGTGGGGTCAGGAGTCCATGAAATGGTCTGGCGCACACCCTTCACCCGCGGGAATGCAGCGTGCTCGCGGATCTCATCCTCGGTTGTGGGGGTGCCAAATCCGACGCCGGCGACGTATCGGGATGCGAGGTTGTCAGACTTGTCCAGCGTCTCAAGCCATCGCGTCTCGTTGATCTTGCCGTCCGCGGAATCCCACAGCGCCTCAACGTGAACCGAAGCGATCACGCCACTGTCAGCGATGTCCCGCCGGTATTCCTCAAGGCCGTAGTTCTTGCCCTTCAGCGGATCGAAACGACCGGGCTGGCCGAAATTGCCGCTCGGCCGAAGCCAGGGGTATTTGTCCGCGGCAAGGTTCCACAGGTGGGTATGTGCGTCGATGATCGGCCCGTCGTAAGGTGGCTGATTCATAGTCTCTCCTGGTCGTTTATTAGGTAAAAGTCAATTTAGACATTACTTCATTAAG